>OCNB01000001.1_pt1 | contig 47357 bp, 54 predicted proteins | sample 1539011 | NCBI WGS metagenome assembly OCNB01 (sample SAMEA3143271, study PRJEB22397) | metagenome | biome: marine; feature: hydrothermal vent; material: diffuse fluid | place: Pacific Ocean | collected 2013-09-14 | depth 1530 m
TCATTTCTGACGTTTGTTCTCAACTTGTTGTCGAGATAGTGCGTATTATACGGATCTGTTTCCAAATGTCAACACTTATTTGCAAAAAAAATACAAATAAATGCAAATTAACCACAAATATCCCCATTTTTTGCTTAAAAATAGCCCTTAAAGCCTTCTGTAGCAAGGTATTTGCTATTTTTTAGTAAAAATACCACTTTTTTGCAAAAATATGACAAGCGACATACAGCAGTCCTCCGCCTAGGAGGGTAAATAATACAAATGGCTCTAAATCAGCGTTATCAATGGTCTTTAATAAGAATCTAATAAGGTTTTAATATGATTAGCACCTTACTTATATATAAGTTGTTAAATTTCAGACAATAAAAAACCGAGAACAAAGTCTCGGTTTTTTTATATACCTATATATAAGTATATAGTTTTAATTTTTAGTTAAATTCGAGGCGGCTGTTTTACTTAGCGCCGGCGTGTACAAAATGTACACAACAAGCTAAGTAAAATAAGCCAACAAAGAAGTTAGCAAAAATTAGAATCTATATTAGTGCCATGCAAGCATGGTTAGTAACATTGGGATAGACAGTATCACATTGATACTTGAAGCCAACGCTGCATTCTTCTTCGCCGTGGCAATCTCTTCTGCCGTTGCTTCCTTCATGCCTAAGATCTTTTGCTGGTTTGGCCAAATGATGAACCAAACGTTAAACGCCATGATGGTGCCCATCCATGTGCCTAGACCGATGACTTGATAACCTGGTGCCAACATATAAGCACTACCAATAGAGCCTGTTGTACCAAGTAACACTAAACCTAGAAGCAAAGTTGTTGCTGCTGCCATGCGGAACCATAATAGTGCACGCGGTGCAATGTACTTGCCAATTGCTGCTGGACCTGGGCCATCTGTATCAGCTAGAGCTTGACCCATACCTGGTACTTGTACAAAGTTAAAGTAATATAGTAAACCAATCCAAACAATACCGGCTAATACGTGTAACCATACTGTCGTGCCATAATGCGTTAAGCCCACAGCTTCTGCTGACCCTCTAAAACTCACATAGACGATAATTGCTAAAATAAAGCCAATTAAAATCTTACCTTTTACTGAATTAATGAAACCCATGTTTCTCTCTCCGTTGTTATATTAGTTGATGATTATAATAAGGTATTGTTTTATGTGTGTCATTTTTTAATAAATAACTACTTATATGTATGCCTGAATTACCCGAAGTTGAAACCACCAAGCGTGGGCTTGAGCCACTGATCGTTAACCAAGTGGTTGAACGCGCTATACTTTATAGAGACAACTTGCGCTGGGAGATGCCGAAGCACTTGGTTACCACACTGGCCAATCAGCACGTTAATAGCATTCATCGGCGCGGTAAATATTTACTCATTGAGTTTGATGTCGGCACACTAATCATTCATCTAGGTATGAGTGGCTCGATTAAAGTAGTGAGTCATGACGTGCCACTTAAAAAGCACGATCACTTTGAACTGAGCTTTGGCAACAGTACAGTCATGCGTCTAAACGACCCACGACGCTTTGGTGCGGTGTTGTTTTCCAAAAATGGCTCGCACCCATTATTAGACTCTTTAGGGGTTGAACCTCTAGAAGATTTATTTGATGAGTCATACTTATATAGTAAGTCACGCAATAAGCAACAAAATATCAAGGCTTTTGTGATGGACAGTAAAGTGGTGGTCGGTGTGGGCAATATCTACGCTTGTGAAAGTTTGCATCAAGCTGGTATTAACCCTGAACGCAAAGCTGGTAGTGTTTCAAAAAAACGCTACGTACTATTAACACAACGCATTAAAACCATCCTTGCTCAAGCGATCAAGGCTGGTGGCACGACGTTGCAAGATTTTTCACAGGTGGATGGTAGTCCCGGGTATTTCGCACAGACTTTGTCCGTGTATGGGCGTGAAAATAAGCTATGTGGTACATGCAGTGGTAAAATAGCTAGAATTACACAAAATCAACGTTCAACGTTTTATTGCCCATTATGTCAGACATAGACACTCCTCAAGAAATGTTCGAAACCAACTGCTCAACTAACTCTGAGCCGTTTGCCCTGCAAAACCTAGGTAGCTATATGGAACCTGAGTTTAGTGAAAACTGTATTGTTATCATAGACCCAGGTATGCAGATCCACAATCGGGCTTATGCAATCGTACGCTATGACAATGACATGTATTTTCGTCAATACCTAGTGCGTGGTAACAAGAAATTTCTAGTGCCTTTAAATACGCAACATGATGAAATTGAGCTTGCGGGTGAGTTTGAAGTCGTGGGTTGTGTGGTACAACAAAAACAACGCAAACAAAAGCCGCTACATTACTACCATCTTAATCGAACCACGGGTGAGATGGATTTCACCATCAGTGGTAAAACTAAAAATAAAGAAGAATAAAAGGGAGTAATCATGGAAAAAAAAGTACATTTGATCTTTAGTATTGTCATGTCACTGTTTATGATCAGCATTATGTCGCTTGTGGTGACGTATCTCAACCTTGGCGGTTGGACCGATCAAATCATTGAAAAATGGCTGAGTAGTTTTGTAATCGCTTGGATCGTCGGCTTTCCACTACTGTATATCTTTGGCCCAATTTTTAAGAAAGCGATTATGAAATCGCTAAGTAAATAATCATTCGAAATAAATAGAGGAAAGCCTTGCTTTCCTCTATTATTCAATCCAAATAAGATGTGCCATGCGCCCTGATTGGGCGCCATCACGCCGATAGGAAAAATATTTGTCTTTTTGTGTATAGGTGCATTCATCTCCGCCGCTGATTGATTGAACCCCTAAATCATTCAAAATAATCCTGGCTGCTTGATAAATATCGAGCTGATACTTACTACCCTTAGCGATAAACGCTTGATCTAGCTTTGTATCTTTATCAATAAATTGTTGATAGACATCTGCGCCCACCTCAAACGCTGCTGGTGAAATCGCGGGACCAAAGTGCGCTAACAAATCATTTGACTCAAACTGTTGAATGAATGACTCAATCACCCCATTCACAATCCCCTTCCAGCCTGCATGTGCCACGCCAACCTGTGTACCTGACTGATTACAAGCAAAGATAGGCAAGCAATCAGCCGTCATCACCGCGCAAACTACGCCTTTTTCTTGCGTCACGACTGCATCACCCACACAGTCGTCACTTGAAGCTTGCAAGCAGATATTTGAATGGATTTGTTCTAGGTATTTTGGTTCGCAGGGTAAATTGTATTTGCTGATCAATAATGCTCTATTATTTTTAACCTTAATAGCATTGTCGCCCACATGTAAGGCAAGGTTAAAATTGTCATAGCCGTCGGCTATTAAACAAGACCGGTTGTTTTCATTGAAAAATCGAGTTGTTGTTATTAATTTAACATTTTTAGGGAAGTTATTCCTCCCAGAGGACTGCTGTTTGGCGCTAGCCCTCCCAAAGGAACTCTCCCCGAGGGCTACTGTGTAACACTTGTGCTGTGTGGCGCTAGACTGGGTCAAATTCTTGTAACACTTTAAGTAAATCTTGTAGGTCTTGTGGCAAAGGCGCTTTCCAAGACATTGTCTCAGCTGAAATTGGATGCGTTAAGGTGAGTTTCTTTGCGTGTAAAGCTTGTCTTTTAAAACTTTTTAGCGTGTCTTTAAGCGACTCATTGGCTTTTTTAGGGAAACGAATCTTGCCACCGTACATTGGATCAGCAATCAGTGGGTGATCAATATGCGACATATGCACACGAATTTGATGGGTACGTCCGGTTTCTAAAATACATTTCACGTGGGTATGATGGCCAAAACGATCAATCACACGGTAATGTGTTACTGCATCTTTACCTTCACCCTCTTCAACCACGGCTTGTCTAATCCTATCTTTTGGATCACGGCCTATTGGTGCGTCCACCGTACCACCAGATATCATATGGCCATAAACAATGGCGGAATATTCTCGAGCCACCGTATGAGTTTGCAATTGTTCAACTAGATTTTTTTGTGCCAGTTCACTACGCGCTACCACCATTAGGCCAGAGGTATTTTTATCGAGTCGGTGTACAATGCCAGCCCTATCTAGGGTCGCTAAAGACGGATCATAATGCAATAAGCCATTCGCCAAAGTACCGGTCCAATTACCTGCACCTGGGTGTGTCACTAAGCCAACTGGCTTGTTAATAACAATAATATCATCATCCTCATACACCACATCTAGCGGAATGTCTTCCGCCTTCCATTCGTTGGTTTTTTCGGCCTTAATGCTCAGCGCCACAATCTCACCGCCCAGTACTTTTTCTTTAGGTTTGAAAGATTTACCATTAATCAGTGCACCGCCAGAGCGTACCCAGTTGGTAATTTTAGAACGAGAGTAATCCGGCAACAATTGTGCCATCGCACTATCAATGCGCTGACCAATGAGTCGGTCGGGGATAATGATGTTAAGTTGATTCATGCGTATTATTTTACTTAGTAATTTTTCTATTTTTACGAAGTATTTTTGTTTTCTGTAAGACAGATTTTAAAACGCGCAGGAATTTAGTGATTCTAAATGACTAAGTGTTTTTACCAATCTAACGCAGTACTCTGTTCAGTACCCCCTTGAGGGGTGGAAGGTAAAAAAACAAAGTAAAAAAGAAAAATTTGGCGTCCCGTAAGAGATTCGAACTCCTGTTGCCAGGATGAAATCCTGGAGTCCTGGGCCAGCTAGACGAACGGGACAAACAGATATTTTAATGGAGAAATTTGATTTAAAGGATAAAAAAATAGCTTAGTTTTTACACTAAGCTATTTTTAGAATATGGCATCGCCTAGGAGAATCGAACTCCTCTTACCAGGATGAAAACCTGGGGTCCTAACCGATAGACGAAGGCGACATACACTTTTTTTGCTTTATGGTGGAGCTAAGCGGGATCGAACCGCTGACCCCGACACTGCCAGTGTCGTGCTCTCCCAGCTGAGCTATAGCCCCAAAACTGGTTGCAAAGCAAAAGATGTAAATTATAGTCTCTAAGACAAATTAGTCAAGACTAGTTTGGTAAAATGTTTGTACACTATTGATGGAAAGCTCTGATGTTAGAAAAAACCTTTACTGAAAAATCCTATACTTTAGAGATTCTCTATCATGTTGGCACTTATGAAAATTCAATCCATTTTATTTTTGATCATGCTTCTAAAACCTGTGCGATTGTTGACCCCGCTTGGGAAGCAGACCTATTTATTCAAAAAATTACTGATAAAGGCTATACACTCACTGATATTTGGCTAACCCACTGGCACAATGATCACATGAATGCTGTCGATGAAATCGCTAATAAAACGGGGGCCAGTATCACTGCAGGCATAAATGAAATTCCTTATCTAGACATCAAAAACCCCATCAAAACGGTTGATGATAAAGATACTGTGACGTTAGGAGCTACCAGTGCAACCATTATTAATACCCCTGGGCACACAGCTGGCGGTGTTTGCTACTTACTCGATGGCCATCTGATTGCAGGTGACAGTTTATTTGTGTATGGCGCAGGGCACTGCGCAATGCCAGGTGCTGATGCAAATGTACTGTTTCATTCAATGCAAAAATTAAAACAGGTAGAAGATGGGGTGTTATTGCATTGTGGGCATGATTATGGCTCTAAAATCACCACCACCATGGCGCAGCAAAAATCAGGCAACCCATTTTTAATGATTGATAATGAAGACGATTTTGTACGTTATCGTAATCATATTCATGATGGTTCGCGTACTTACCCAATGCAGCCGGTGAGCCAACAAGCCCTTGATGCCTTATTATGATTGGTTTTTTTGGTGGATCGTTTGATCCTATTCATTTTGGTCATTTAAAAAATGCAGCTTTACTAAAAAGCACACTTGATCTGTCTGAGTTATTTTTAATGCCTTGTGCAGCACCTGTGCACAAAAATAAGCTTAACTTTTCTAATGCTCAACGCCTTGAAATGTTGCGATTAGCAACTCGAGAATTTAACGAACTGTCCATTGATTTACGCGAAATTAACCGAGACAGTGCTTCTTATACGATTGAGTCTTTGATTGATATTAAGCACGAATATCCAGACACATCCGTTTGTTTGATTATTGGTATGGATAGCTTTATCAACTTATCTACTTGGAAAAATTACCAAGACTTTCATCAATATGTGCACCTTGTGGTGATTGCGCGACCTGATTGCCAAGCACCCATCGCGTCTTATTCATTTACACCAACTCAGACTATAACTGAACTGCATAATCAAACTGCAGGCTTGCTGTATTTTGCCAATACTGAACTGCTTGATATTTCTTCTAGCGATATTCACTGTATTCTTTTCAACACCGCCTTGAGTGGTAAAATGAGCGCGCAACAAAGTTTATCTGGCCTATTGCCGGAGTCCATTATTCACTACCTACAACACTTATGAATTTAGAACAACAACTCAAAGTCGTTACCGACACCATTGAAGAACTCAAAGGCGAAGATATTATCACCTTAAAAGTATTAGAACAAAGTGCTGATATCGAAGCCATCGTTGTCGCCACAGGACGATCCATACAACATGTACGCGGTATTGCCAACAATCTTAAGATTGAAGCCAAACGTTTAGGCATGAAAGTTGTTGGTATTGAAGGCGCAGAAACTGGTCATTGGATGCTGGTTGATTTAGCTGAAGTGGTTGTACATGTGATGACAGAAAAAACTCGAGAATTCTACAAACTGGAAAGACTTTGGTCTGGTTCTGAGCGTTCTGACGACTAACTTAGATGAAGATCAAACTGATTGCGATTGGAAAAAAAATGCCCGATTGGATACAAACGGGCATCAATCATTATCAAAAACAATTACCTGCCTCGCTTAACTTTGAATTAATTACACTTGAAGCGCAAAAGCGAAAAGGTAAAAATATCAATCAAATCAAAGAATTAGAAGGCGGACTACTGATAAAAGCCACACAAGGGTCAAGCCATGTCATTGCCTTTGACGAATTCGGAAAGCAAAACACCACCAAAGATATTGCCAAAAACATGGAAAATTGGCAACAAAATGGTGACAATATAGCCTTGTTAATTGGTGGTGCAGATGGGCTATCTACCACTTGTAAACAGCATGCTAATCAGCTGTGGGGCTTGTCAAACTTAACCTTGCCGCACTCCATGGCACGCTTACTAGCCGTTGAACAAATCTACCGCGCACATTCATTATTAACCAACCATCCATATCATAGGGAGTAACCATGAAATTAGAACTCATTAGCTTTAAACTTTGCCCGTTTGTACAGCGCGCTATCATCATCTTAAAGAAACAAAAGATTGATTATGACATCACTTTTATCAATCCAATGGATCCGCCTGATTGGTTTAAAGCCATATCACCAACCGGACAGGTGCCTTTATTAAAAGCAGATGATGAAGTGATTTTTGAATCAAGTGTCATTAGTGAATTCGCTAATGACATTAGTGAGAATGATTTACACCCAAGTGATGCAATACAAAAAGCTAAAAATCGTGCTTGGATTCAGTTCTCATCCGGTATGTTTGATGACCTATTCAACCTAGTGACGGGTGATGAAGAAACTTACACTAAGGCCAAAGAATCATTATTTGAAAAGCTGGCTAAAGTTGAGGCAGTTAAAGGTACAGATACTTTCTTTAATGGTGCTGATTTCGCTATGATTGATGCAGCCTTTGCACCTATCTTTATGCGCCTTGCTTGGATTAATGAATTTACCGATAATGCAATATCAATCAATGAATTTAGCAATCTTAGTGCTTGGAGCGAGGCAATCTTAGTGGTTGATGAAGTTAAAGATTCAGTGTCTGAAGGAATAGATGATGTTTATTATTCCAATATCGAAGCGCGTGAAGGTTATCTGTCGACTTTACTGGTTGACGAATAGTCGTTTACAAAATCGCTAAAATGTTTTCAGGTGGTCGTCCAATGGCAATACCCTTATCAGTCTTGACAATTGGACGCTCAATCAAAATTGGATTATCAACCATTGCCTGAATCAAATCATCTTCACTGAGCGATTCATCATCCAAGTTATTTTCTTTATAAGGCGCTTCAAAGGTACGCATCAAATTACGTGGGTCCATGCCTAGCTCATCAAGCAAGGCTTTTAATTCTGCCACACTGGGCGTATCTTCAAGATATTTAATTACTTCGAAGTCTAGGCCTTTTTCTTCTAAAATAGCTAGGGTTAGTCTAGATTTTGTACATCTTGGATTATGGTAAATTTTTACACTCATTATTAAAAACTGGTTATGAAAAAAATTCTCATTATACTCTCACTTTTTTTGCCATTAACAACGACACAAGCAATTACAGTCGATGAAATTGTAGCAAAAGCCAGCACACTTTGGGAAAACGAAAAAGCCATCAAAGTGCCAAATTTCTCACTCGTCGATATTGAGGGAAATGTGCATACTGACGAGTCAACCAAAGGCAAATACTTAGTAATCAACTTTTGGGCTACTTGGTGCCCACCTTGTCTAAAAGAGATTCCTGCTTTCGTAGAGTTCTACGAGAAAAATTCTGATAGAGTTGAAATACTAGGATTGGATTACGAGCAAGCCGATAAAAAAACCATTCTAGAATTTACCGATACCTTTATGGTTAATTATCCAATCATCCTATTTGATGATAAAAATGGCTCACAATTTACTAACTTTGGCGATGTGTTTGGCATGCCAACCACTTACATCTATGACCCAGAAGGCAGATTGGTTGATTTTCGTATGGGTGAAATCGACATCGAAACTTTAGAAAAATCCATTCTTTAAATCCAAGTCTTAGATTTTAGATTTTCATCACGCACCAACTTAGGCACCAAATAACCACTTAGGCTGTTCTTCAAGTCTTGATGTAATTGAATGGCGCGTTCATCACTGATTAAAAAGTGCTCTGCCCCTTTCACCTTGTCCAGCATGTGTAAGTAATACGGCAAGATACCAATATCAAATAACTTTAAACTCAGGCGCTCTAAGGTACCCAAATCATCATTAACTCCTTTTAACAACACAGATTGGTTGAGTAGCGTGATATTTGTAAAATTTCCAATATTTTGGATAAACACTTCTGACACTTCATTTGCATGGTTAATGTGTGTCACTAGAACTACTTTTAACGCCGTTTTAGTGAGTAATTTGACCAATTTATCCGTTATTCTGCTTGGGGTAACCACCATAGAGCGAGAATGAACTCGTAATATCTTTATATGTTCAATATTTTCAATATTTCTGATTAATTGAGCTAGTTTTTCATCGCTCAAACTCAGAGGATCGCCACCACTGAGTATGACTTCATTGATTGATTGATGAGAGCGAATATAGTCTTCAATCGCTAGCCAGTTACTCATTGCATCATGGCCAGAATAATCAAAATTTTGTCGAAAACAATACTGGCAGTGAATCGCGCACACACGTGATGTAATTAATAAAACTCGATTAGGGTATTTGTGAATTAAACCGGCGACTGGTGAGTTATCTTCATCGCCCAATGGGGACAAGCTAAACTCTGCTTGGTTTTGTGCACTCCTAAAGGGAATAACTTGTTTTAATAAAGGATCATCTGGATTATTCTTATCAATCAGATTGGCAAATTCTAAAGGGATTTTGATTGGAAAGTGTCGATCTTTAAACTGATCACTTTGAAAAAAAACATTACAACTGTTCGCCCCTTTTAAGGTGTTTCTTGTATTGTGCTGCCAGTTGCTTTGCATAATGATTGATGCATTAAAAAGCCCCGTAAACGGGGCTTTTTAGATCATTCTTAGTGAATGTAATTATCAGAAATTAGCAGAAATTTGCAAAGTTTGCATCTGTTTGCTCTTTGCCATCTTCAAAGCCAGATTCCCACTCATCAGTAATTCTTTGCTCTTCAAGTTCAGGATTGTTTAAGAAACCAGCTACCCAACCTTGAATATAGTTATCGTTTACGCCCATTTCTTCCATTTTTTTAACACCTTCGTAGTAAGTCATTACTGATACTCCTTAATTTTTGTTTATAATTTCACACTCTTCAATCAGGCTTAAAATTACTTGATATCAGAGAAAGGTAATATTATAACCATTTAAAGCTATCAAGCAAGAAAAAATCATGAATTTATCTGAAATTACCGACGGACTTAATGACAAACAAAATCAATCAGTTACTTTAGATGATGTACAAAATGCTTTAATACTCGCGGGTGCAGGTAGTGGTAAAACCCGAGTTTTAACACACCGAATTGCTTATTTAGTCACACAGAAAAACACGCATATTGATGCTATTTTAGCAGTAACCTTTACCAACAAAGCTGCCAAGGAAATGCGTGAACGTCTTGAATTTTTATTAAGACGACCAATTAGAAGCATGTGGGTAGGCACTTTTCATGGACTGGCACATCGATTATTACGCGCCCATCCAATTGAAGCCAACTTAAGTGCACAATTTCAAATTCTTGATCAGCAAGATCAGTTTCGTATTGTTAAGCGCTTGATGAAAGAAAATCAAATCGATGAATCAAAATACCCGGTTAGAAAAATTCAGTGGTTTATCAACCAGCAAAAAGATGAAGGCATTCACCCGGGTGATATTGACGCTGGATATAACTACTTTGTTAAACAAAGTGTCAAAGTATTTGAGCTTTATGAGGCGCACTGTAAAGCCAATGAACTGATTGATTTTGCCGAACTTTTAGTACGTAGTTATGAGTTGCTAAAAAATAATACTGAGTTGCTTACACACTATCAAAATCGCTTTGAGCACATCTTGGTTGATGAGTTTCAAGACACCAACACCATTCAATACAAATGGATCAAATTACTCTCATCAGGAAAAAATCAAATATTTTGTGTGGGTGATGATGACCAATCAATCTATGGCTGGCGTGGCGCAAAGATAGAAAACATTCAAAAATTAGAATCTGATTTTCACCCTATTCAAACCATCCGACTTGAGCAAAATTACCGCTCTACAGGTAATATTCTAGGTGCGTCTAACGCACTAATTGCTAATAATTCTAATCGCCTAGGAAAGTCGTTGTGGACCGATTCTGGTAATGGTGATTTAATTGATATCTATGAAGCACGTACAGAAACCGATGAAGCAGACTACGTTGTCAGCACCATTCAAAAACACATTAACGATGGTGCATCAGCCAACGAATGTGCTATTTTGTATCGCTCAAATGCGCAGTCTAGAGGCTTTGAAGAGCGGTTAATTAAATACAATATTCCTTACGTGATTTACGGTGGTCTTCGCTTTTTTGAACGTGCTGAAATTAAAGATGCTCTGTGTTACTTACGCCTGATGGAAAGCTCAGCTGATAATGTTGCTTTTGAGCGCGTGGTCAACTTCCCAACTCGTGGTATTGGCAATGCCACCATTGAAAAAGTAAGAGAATTTGCGCGTGATAATAACACCACCCTCTTTCAAGCAGCCATTGCAATATCACCTTCATTACCGACTCGTGCAAGCAATGCACTAATCGGGTTTACACAACTGATTGAACAAATGTGTGATGATGCCAAACACCTTGAGTTAAGTGAAAAAGTTGCTCACTTAATTAAGGCTTCTGGCTTAATTGAACATTACTCAAATGACAAAACTGATAAGGCTGGTAGTAAAAAAGCAAACCTTGAAGAACTTATTGCAGCAGCCAAGCAATACGCTCATGATCAAGATTCTGATATGAGTGAAGTGGTTGGTTTTATCTCGCTGGCCTCGTTAGACTCCAGTGGCGATACTAATGCACCCATCAATCAAAATGTTCAATTAATGACCATTCATTCTGCCAAAGGCTTGGAGTTTCCCAATGTTTTTTTAACCGGTATGGAAGAAGACTTGTTTCCATCCAGGCAAAGTAAAGATGAGCCACACTTAATGGATGAAGAAAGAAGATTGTGCTACGTTGGCATGACCCGTGCCATGAAAAAACTCAGCCTATCTTTTGCAATTAAACGCTTTTTATATGGGCAGTCTTTACTTGCCTACCCTTCTCGATTCTTAGATGAAATTCCGAGCGAGTATACAAACTCAGTTAAGCAAAAATTTGGCGCAACCATGCAAAATTATCAAGAAGATGATGTCTTTAATCAAGATATCGATCCTGAAGGACAAGGTCAATTATCGATTGGTGTGACAGTTAGGCACGCTAAATTTGGCTTTGGTACGGTACTCAACTTTGAAGGTGATGGTGACTCAGCCCGTATTCAAATCAAATTCAAGCAAGCGGGTACTAAGTGGTTGATTAGCTCATATGCTAATCTGGAGTATGTTTAATTTAAAGTCTTTTTAAGGTCGTCAACTGAGAAGCTTTGTACCGTTTGTTCATCGGTGTAAACTGGCTTCATTTTAGTATGTGTGCCCGAGTCTTTTTCAATGGCTGTTTGTCTAGAAATAACGATATCTAAACAATCGGTGATCATCTTTTGTGTGCCTTCTGTTAAAGGATGACGCAAGCCTGGCTTAGTCATAGTGTCTTTTGCAACGGCAATTAGGGTTTTTCTAACAGCACTTAATAAACGAATTTCAAAATCTGGTTTGTTGTCTGTACTCATAATAATGATTGTATGTTTTGTCGATGATTGTTATGCGCTATTTTATCAAGATTAAAGGGTTTAATCCCTTTCATTAAGTGTAGTTTTTCACACTTAGGCCAATCAAGATCAATAACTTGCTCTACCAACTCGGGGTGATTACAGATTAAGGCTATGTCACAGCCACTGTCTAACGACACTTGCACACGCTCGACAATACCTTTAATAAAATGTGCACCTTGCATGGATAAATCATCACTAAACACAACACCGGCAAAGCCAAGTTGCGATTGCAAAATATCTTTAATCCATTTTGATGAGAATCCTGCGGGCTTGTCATCCACCTGAGAATACACCACATGCGCAGGCATCACAGCATCTAAACCCTGACCAATCAAGCCTTTAAAACTGAGAATATCTTGCCTAATTTCATTCATTGAGCGTTCGTCAATGGGTAAATCTAGATGTGAATCAAGTGCCACATGGCCATGCCCAGGGAAGTGTTTACCCACACACTTCATACCCGCCTCATGCATACCCTCAATCAAAGCACCGGCTAATTTCACCACCGCTTCAGGGTTAGAATGAAATGCCCTATCGCCAATCACCGAGGAATGGCCGTAATCTAAATCCAGCACCGGTGCAAATGAAAAATCCACACCAATATCTAACAACTCTGCCGCTAAAACCCAGCCACAAGAAAAAGCTTGCTCTAAGGCTAATTCAGGATTTTGATCATAGACTTCACCCAATTTTGCCATGGCTGGTAGGTGAGTAAAACCGGCTTTAAAACGCTGCACTCTACCACCTTCGTGATCTACTGAAATCAGCATATTTTGATTAATCAAACGGATTGATTTAATCAGCTCTTTAACTTGATCAATACTCTCAAAATTACGGGTGAATAAAATCACGCCACCTATGCTCGGCTTAGATAATCGGTTTTTTTCTTCTTGTGTCAGCATCAAGCCTGACACGTCCATCATGATTGGGCCTAGTGTCATAATTTAATCAATATAAGGTTTAACTTTGTACACCAGCCATAACACTGGAATACCAATTAGTGTGGTAATCACAAAGAATTCACTATAGCCAAATTGCTCAACTAAGGTGCCTGAGTAACCACCAAAGATTTTAGGCAGCAAGGTCATGAGTGATGAGAAAATCGCATACTGCACCGCAGTAAATTGAATGTTAGTGAGGCTAGATAAAAAGGCAATAAAGGCAGTTGTTGCAATGCCGGCAGAGAGATTATCCATAGCAATAGTGACATACAGCCAAGTAATATCATGACCCACATTTGCCAACACGATAAACAGAAGGTTGGTAAGTGCTGAGAGTAATGCACCTAAAAACAACACCTTGAATACGCCAACTCTAATGGCTAAAATTCCGCCTAAAAAGCCACCAGCAAGGGTCATAAATAGGCCAAAAGTTTTAGAGATAGTGGCAATTTCTACCTTAGTAAAACCCATATCTTGATAGAAAATATTTGCCATCACGCCGAGTACAATATCACTCACACGATACAAGCCAATCACAGCTAATAACAATACAGCCACACTCATGCCGTAGCGGTTAAAGAAATCTTTAACCGGATCAACATACGTATTATTGACCATGGACCGATTAACAATGTTGAATGCGATTAATGCTCTAGCTGCAATATAAGCACCTAAAAGCGCTATCATCATACGAGCTGTGCCAACAATAAAACCAGCAAGGTGTTTGTTAGCAAAAACCTCAATTAAAGCTTCTTTAGCGTCTTTAACCAAACCGGCTGTTGCGTTAAAGGTTAAGATAAAAGCAACAACAATTGATAAAAATAATAAGAAGAATCGAGCGTAATCAGTTGTACTGTATTCAGCCTCTTGTCTCTTGGTGTCGGGCTCACTAATAATCAGTGTGGTCGCCACACCAATCAACATCACCGCTGCCATAATCATGTAAGTACCTGACCAAGCATCGTAACTATAGAGCGCTTTGGTTGAGCCTAAATAGCTAGCGATAAACAAACCACCGGCACCCGCGACCAACATGCCAATACGATAGCCAGCAATATAGGTTGCTGAGAGCATCGATTGCATGTCTTTATCGGCTGACTCAATACGATAGGCATCAATCACAATATCTTGTGTAGCTGATGAAAACCCTAATAACACCGCGCCATAAGCCATAAAGGTTAAGCCATCAATACCAGCTTTTGGATCAACCGATGCCATCAACAAAATCGCACCCATAATTGCCAACTGTGAAACTAACATCCAGGCACGGCGGCGACCCAATGTTTTGGTTAAAACTGGCAAAGGCAGTCGGTCAACTAATGGTGCCCACACAAACTTAAATGAGTAACCTAACGCCGCCCATGAAAAATAAGTAATGGTTGATTTGGCAACGCCCGCCTCATTAAGCCAAAGCCCTAGCGTTGAAAAAATAAGCAGGATTGGTACGCCGGCTGAAAAGCCCAGGAACAGCATGGTCATCACCCGCGGGTGAACGAACAATTTAATACTATCTAGATAACTGACTAACACTGATTCCAAGGCATGCCATCATGGCGCCAGCCATTCACATTGCCACGCTGATCTTGTTCGTCAAGATCACCTTCAAAACCACTCACCACATGGGACACATTGGTAAAGCCATTGTTAATCAAGCATCGGCCTGCATCATCAGAGCGATAACCACTTCGACAAATTAGAATAATTTCAGTATCTAATACTTGCTCACGCTCACCAATAAAACGTTTGATCGCGGCAATAAAATCATTTGGATGTGGCTCCCAATCAGGTTCATCAACCCAGGGTACAAAAATACAATCAAGCGGCCTGCCTACAAACTTGTTTTCAGCCTCGGTACGCACGTCAATTAAAACCGAATCTGGGTTTTCTTGAAGGTGCTCAAAAGCTTTTTTTGGTAGGTACTGCGCTAACTTGCTCATGGCTTCATTATAACGACATCTTCACCTATTTGAACTTTCTCAAATAACTCAATCACATCGTTGTTGCTTATACGAATACAGCCCTTTGATCCGGGCACACTCATCGGCGTTTCGTCAGGAGAGCCGTGAATATAAATATAACGCTCTTTGGTGTTACTGTTGTGTTCTTCAACCCCCTCTAGCCAGAGAATACGGGTGAGTATCCAATCTCTATCAGGATTTTGATCGAATAATGTTTTTGAAAAAATCTCACCAGTAGGCGCTCTAGCAACTAGCACCGACCCGACTTCAAGATTTTCTCCAATTTTCTCAGAAATTTTGAATTGTCCAGTTGGTGTGCAAAATGACCCTTCTTCTTCACCCACACCATTTTTTGCACTGCTAATAGAGTAAGTTTTGCCTTGATATTCCAGTGTTTGATCAGCGATACTAATTGTAATCATTTGGTAAATAGCGCAATTGATTCAACATGAGCGGTTTGCGGGAACATATCCATCACCCCTGCAGTATCTAGTTTATAACCCAATTCAATTAATTTAGCCGTGTCTCGTGCTAATGTTGCCGGGTTACACGACACGTACACTAGCCTCTCAACACCGAGTTTGGGTAATAATTCTACAATCTCAATCGCACCTGAACGTGCAGGATCAATCAATGCTTTGTTATAAGTTTTACCTCTGAACCACTCAGTGCCTTCAACTTCTTTAAATAGATCGGCCTTGTAAAAATCCGCATTGGTAATTGCATTTTTCTCGGCATTATATTTAGCACGCTCAATCAAGCCTAAATCACCCTCGATACCCACCACATGTTTAGCGTATTTAGCAATCGGTAAGGTGAAGTTACCCAAGCCACAAAACAAATCAATCACTTCGTCTTCATCATTAAGCTCGAGCATATCAAGCGCTAAGTTAATCATCTTTTGATTAAGCTTGAAATTCACTTGGGTGAAATCAGTTGGTAAAAACTCCATGACAATATCATGATCAGGATGTGAATAAGTTAATACAACTGGTTGATCTAGTGGCTTAACGGTATCTGCACCGCCACTCTGGGTATAAAAGGTAATATCTAGTTCATTGGCACAATCAAGTAATATTTGCTCATCTTTGGTAGTCAGCGGCTCTAAATGTCGTAAGATTAATACGGTATTATTCTCAGCCACTGCAACTTCTAATTGTGGAACCTGTGATTTGATTGAGAGTTTTTCTATTGCCTCAGCTAACACTTCAAGATTATCACCCAATGACGGATGTAACACCTCGCAACGACTCATGTTAGTGATAAAGCCAGATTTCTTTTCTCTAAAACCTACCAGTACTTTTTCTTTTTTAGCCACATAGCGCACGCCGAGCCTCGCCTTTCGACGATAACCCCAGCTTTCAACTTGTAATGGCTCCAACCAATGCTTAGGCTCAACTTTAGCTTGGCCAGAAAAAGCGTCTTTAAGCCAGTTACCTTTAGCTTCGATTTGATCTTCGCTAGACAGATGCTGAAATGAACAGCCGCCACAAATACCAAACACTTCACACTTGGGTGTAATTCGATTATCTGCTGGCTTTAATACCTCTTTAACATCCGCCTCTTCGAACTTAGCCCGTGAAAAAGTACGATCTGCAATCACGGTTTCACCCGGCAAAGCACCACTAACAAAAATCACTTTTTCTTCTAAATGCGCAATACCACGCCCCTCGTGTGAGAGCGATTCGATTTCTAATTCGTAAGTTTTAGCCTTTGGTTTTCTTCTTCTACCCATTTAATAACTCAATCCAATGTTTGACCGGTATTTTAGTGCCTTTTTGCAGGTGCATTAAACAACCGATATTAGCGGTAACAATCATCTGTGGATTAGATGCCTGCAAGTGTTTCATTTTATTAATTTTTAGTTCTTGTGAAAGCTTTGGCTGAAAGATTGAATATGTGCCTGCCGAACCACAACACAAATGAGAGTCTTGCACTTTGGCTGGATGATAACCCAACGAATCTAAAATAGAATTAACCAAACCTGCTAACTTTTGCCCGTGTTGCAATGTGCATGGCTCATGATAAGAAATATCAACCTTGTCTAAATTGAGTTTTGACAAATCTTTATCCACTAAAAACTCGGCAATATCTTGAGTTTTGCCAGAGATGATTTTTGCTTTTTGATAATAGTCATCACCAGCTTTAAACATTGAAGCGTAATCCTTCACCATTAAACCACAGCCGCTGGCACTAGAAATAATACTGTCAACGTCATATGCTAACCAAGCATCTATATTCGCTTTGATTTTAACCATTGCATCTTGCTCAGCACTCAAATGCTGATCAACTGCACCACAACATTGTTTTTGCGGTGTTTCAATCGCGTCATAACCCAACTTGGCCAAGATGTTTTTAATACTGTGATTAATGTTCGGCGCAAGAACCGGCTGCACACAACCACCCAATAGTAATACTTTTTTACTGCCTACACTCGGGGTGATAGCCTTACCTTGTTTGCTTGAATGTTTTGAGACAAATCCAATCGGATTGAATAGCAATGGTGCGGTTAATAATTTACGCACAGAATAACGCATCACCTTTTGCCAGATCGGACGCTTCTGCTCGACAAACTCACGACCAATATCAACTAACTTTCCATATTCAACCCCTGATGGGCAAGTCGTTTCACAAGATCGGCAAGTCAAACAACGATCAAGATGCTTGATACTTTGGTCAGAAAAATGATTATTCTCAAGTGAAGACTTGATGAGATAAATACGCCCACGAGGTGAATCCAACTCGTCACCTAAGAGTTGATAAGTTGGGCAAGTAGCCAGGCAAAATCCGCAATGCACACACTTACGAATAATCTCGTTGGCCTTTTGATTTTGAATATGATTCGTTTGCATTACTGAAAAATACCTTTAGGGTCAAATACTGACTTTAGTCTTTGTTCAATTTCAGTTCGTAATGTTGGATTATTGTCAGTCTTAATCGGTGCTGAAAGCTCACCAACATAGGTGCTTGGCAACACCTTAAAACTGATCTGTGTAATCACAGCTAACTTACCTTTGGATCCGACCAGTAAACGCGCCACATCATAGCCAGCGACATTTTTCATTACCTGTCCACCAAAATTTAACGCCTCGCCATTGCCATCAATAATTTGCACCCCTAAAACGCTGTCAGAGATATCTTGCCCGCCATTGGCATACACAGCGCCAATACTGACATTGTCATCCTTAGTATAAAAAGTTAAGGATTGGTTATTTTCGCTTAGCTGTTTTTTAAGCTCAGCAATAGTCGTGCCCGCCTTAACGGTCATCACCAGTTCTTCTGGGTAGTATTCCACCACACCAGCATAATCTAGCCATTCGGTATTGATATGCAAACTATCTGATGCTTGAACCAGTGCTTGCAGTTGAGTGATTCTGCCTGTCATTAAAAGCGCTCCAACTCTGGATGTGGCAGCTCGCCATGATGTACATGCATTGCACCCAACTCGGCACAACGGTGAAGCTCTGGCACCGCTTTGCCAGGATTTAACAAAGAGTCTGGATCAAAAGCCTGTTTAATCTTGTGAAAAATTTCTAGCTCTTTGGTATTGAATTGATGGCACATAGCATTGAGCTTCTCAATGCCGACACCATGCTCACCAGTAATGGTGCCACCCATATCCACACTGAGTTTTAAGATATCAGTGCCAAATTCTTCCGTTCTTTCTAGCTCTCCTGGAATGTTCGCATCATACAAAATCAGTGGGTGTAGATTGCCATCACCTGCATGAAAAACATTGGCTACTCTCAGTTGGTATTTTTCAGAAAGTTCATTAATTTTATCTAGCATATCTGCCAAATGACGACGAGGAATAGTACCGTCCATACAGTAGTAATCAGGCGATAAACGCCCTACCGCTGGAAATGCAGATTTACGTCCTTTCCATAAATTCAAACGCTCTTCTTCACTCTCTGACACTTTTAAAGTTGAGGCGCCTGATAATACTTTTAATACGATATCAAGCTCGGCTTGCACTTGTGCTTCAGTACCGTCTAACTCACACAAGAGCAACGCTTCGGCATCTAATGGATAACCTACCTGTGCAAAACCCTCGGCTGCTTCAATGGCAAATTTATCCATCATTTCTAAGCCTGCCGGAATGATGCCGGCTTTAATGATATCGGCCACAGCATTGGCACAATCACGTACTGAATCATAAGCTGCCATAACCACTCTGGCGAGTTGCGGTGTTGGGGTGAGCTTCACCGTGATTTCAATCATAATCCCTAACAAACCTTCAGAACCGTTCATCAGTGCTAGTAAGCCCATGCTATCGTCTTGACGACTCAAGGTTAACGCTTCACCATCCATGGTTAGCATGGTTAAAGATTCAATATTGTGTACGGTTAAACCATATTTAAGGCAATGCACACCACCTGAATTCTCAGCCACGTTACCGCCAATCGTACAAGCAATTTGGCTTGATGGATCGGGTGCGTAATACAAGCCATATTCAGCAACTGCTTCACTAATAGCGATATTTCTAACACCTGGTTCAACGACAGCCAATTGATTTTCTGCATCTATGGACTTAACTTTATTAAGTTTTGAAAGCCCCAATACGATTGACTTTTCTAACGGCATGGCGCCACCTGCCAAACCTGTACCTGCACCACGTGTCACTACTGGCGTATTATTGGCTTTACATATTTTTAAAATCTGTTTAATTTGCTCGATATTTTCAGGCAACGCGACCGCTAAAGGCTTTTGTCGGTAGACACTGAGGCCATCACACTCAAATGGGCGAGTATTTTCTTCTCCAGTAATGACAATACCCTTAGGTAAAGCGCGAGATAATTCTTGGACTATAGACATGCAAGCAATTATAATGGCTTATTTAATTTTATTAACCACAAAAAGACTATGAAATCATTTAATCCACCAATTAGAACTTTAATGGGTCCAGGCCCTTCTGACGTACACCCTAGAATCTTATCAGCAATGGCACGTCCAACTATTGGCCACCTAGACCCTGCCTTTGTTGGGATGATGGATGAAACCAAAGAGGCACTTAAATATGCATTCCAAACTGAAAACGACCTAACTATGCCTGTATCGGCTCCAGGTTCTGCAGGCATGGAAACTTGCTTTGCTAACTTGGTTGAGCCTGGCGACAAAGTAATCGTCTGTATCAATGGTGTATTCGGCATACGTATGAAAGAGAACATTACGCGTTTTGGCGGTGAAGCAATTGTAGTTGAAGATGACTGGGGTACAGCGGTTTCAACTGATAAGGTTGAGCAAGCACTTAAAGACAACCCAGATGCAGTCATTCTAGCGTTTGTTCATGCAGAAACTTCAACGGGTGCACTTTCTGATGCTAAGACCTTATGTCAACTGGCGCATCAATACGATTGTATTAATATTGTTGATGCAGTGACTTCATTGGGTGGTGTTGAGCTTCGTGTAGACGAATGGGAAATTGATGCGATTTATTCAGGTACACAAAAATGTTTATCAGCAATGCCAGGTATTTCACCGATCAGTATTAGTGAACGTGCCATTAAAAAATTAACTGATCGAAAAATACCAGTGACTTCATGGTTCTTAGATCTTAACTTAGTGATGGGTTATTGGGGTGAAGGCGCTAAGCGTACTTACCACCATACCGCACCTGTTAATACTTTATATGGCTTACACGAATCATTGGTGATGCTTAGTGATGAAGGCCTTGAAAATGCATGGGCACGTCATCAAAGTAACCACGAGATTTTAAGAGATGGTTTAGAGGCGATGGGTATTAATTTCTTAGTGAAAAAAGAAGACCGTCTACCACAATTAAACGCTGTGTTTATTCCGGAAGGTGCTGACGATGCCGCTGTTCGATCTACTTTGTTAAATGATTACAACTTAGAAATTGGTGCGGGCTTAGGTGCTTACGCAGGCAAAGTATGGCGTATTGGTTTAATGGGTCACACTTCACGTTTGGAAAATATTACCTTATGTTTAGCAGCACTTAAAGCCACGCTTAACAAATAAGCTTAAAGTTAATGCATTAAAAAGGCGACCTGAAGGTCGCCTTTTTTTGTAATGAATATTCTTTATGCCAACTTAGCCAATAACTCTTCTTCTGTTTCAACATTATCAGGGTCAGATAAACAACAATCTACTGGACAAACTTCTGCACATTGTGGTGTATCAAAATGACCAACACATTCGGTACATTTCTCAGGATCAATCTCATAGATCTCATCACCCATGTAAATCGCTTCATTTGGGCACTCTGGCTCACAAACATCGCAGTTAATACATTCATCGGTAATCAATAAAGACATACTTTCTCCTAGATCAGTCAGCCAAACATTACTATTGACTTATAGCCTAGTATTTTAACTGATTAAAACAAATATCTTTGGTAACATATTGGTTTTATTTTTAGGGTTAATGATGCGCTTTCTTACTTTATTTCTGACACTTTTTTTATCATTTCAATCTCACGCAAAATTAGACGATGGCATATATGCCAATTTACACACCAATCAAGGTGATATTATTATCAAACTTGCCTTTGAAAAAACCCCATTGACGGTGATTAATTTTGTTGGTTTAGCCGAAGGCAAAAAACACTCAAATATTCAAATTGGTAAGCCTTTTTATAATGGTCTAAAATTCCACCGTGTTATTAACGACTTTATGGTTCAAGGCGGTGATCCCAAGGGTAATGGTACTGGTGGGCCTGGCTATCAATTCAATGATGAAATCACGGACCTAACTCACGACAAAGGCGGTATTTTATCCATGGCCAATTCTGGACCGAATACCAACGGATCTCAATTTTTTATTACACATACCGCAACACCTTGGTTAGACGGCAAGCATACTGTTTTTGGCCATGTGGTTAAAGGTATGAGTGTGGTCAATACCATTAAAAAAGATGATTTTATTCGCAAAGTAAAAATTATTCGTGTTGGTGAAAAAGCCATTAATTTCAAAACCGATGAGGCTGCCTTTAAAGCGTACAATGAGAAATTTATTGATTTAGAAATCACCATAAAAGCTAAAAAACGCGAAAAATTAATTAGCTTTGTCAAAGCTAACTATCCTAACGCCAAAGTTGCAGAAGCAGGCCACTATGTACAAATCAATCAAACAGGCACAGGTGATTCACCTAAATCAGGTGATTTGGTTAAAGTGCATTTATCCATTGATTTAGATGACGGAACCAACATGCGTGAGGTGGGAAAGCCTCTACCATTTGCTGCAGGATCAGGCACCATTATTGAAGTTATTGATAACGCTGTACTCAATATGCGTGTCGGTGAAAAATTGACTATTATTGCTCCTTATGCACAAATCTACGGCGATAGTGCGCGTGGCAGTTTGTCTCAAAAGTCTCTACTGATCTTCAATCTAGAGCTTTTATCTATCAACGACGTGGACTAATATGTTTTTAGAATTAATCAATTTTCTTACCCAGTTTAATCCAGGCTTTGATGTACTGCACTACCTAACCGTTCGAGCTGTTTTGGCAATGTTAGCGGCTTTGTTTATTAGTTTAACGCTAGGTCATTTCTTTATTGCACGCCTTCAGCAATATCAAATAAAACAAGTGATTCGAACTGATGGGCCAGAATCACACTTGTCTAAAGCCGGCACACCAACCATGGGTGGTGTTATGATTCTATTCTCATTTATCAGTAGTATTATTATTTGGGGTGATTGGCACAATACTTACCTTTGGATTATTGTTGTGACGGCACTTATTTTTGGTGCTATTGGTTTTATTGATGATTTTTTAAAAATCAAACATCAATCCTCCGATGGTTTGAGTTCTAAACAAAAATACTTAGCCCAATCTTTAGGCGCTATTGTGATTGGCATTTGGCTAGTTAACAACACACATCAGCCTGTTTCCACTGATTTATTAATCCCATTCTTTAAAGACTGGACCATACCGCTTGGTATTATTGGTTTTACCGTCTTGTCTTATTTTGTTATTGTCGGCAGCTCTAATGCTGTTAACTTAACGGATGGTCTAGATGGCCTAGCCATTATGCCGGTTATTTTAATTTCAGGTGCATTGGCAATTTTTGCCTATATTAGTGGCAACTATAATTTTGCTAATTATCTTAATATGCCATATATGCCCGGTACGGGAGAGGTTTTTGTTATTTGTGCAGCGCTGATTGGTGCGGGCCTGGGCTTCTTATGGTTTAACACCTACCCTGCTGAAATATTTATGGGTGATGTTGGCTCGTTGTCACTCGGTGCAATTTTGGCCGTGATTGCGATCATCATTCGTCAAGAAATCTTATTGTTTATTATGGGTGGTGTATTTGTTGCCGAAACCCTATCCGTTATTATTCAGGTGGGCTGGTACAAGCGCACTAAAACACGGGTGTTTTTAATGGCGCCATTGCATCATCACTTCGAGAAAAAAGGTCTATCAGAACCTAAAATCATTGTGCGTTTTTGGATGGTAACTTTAATCTTGGTGTTGATCAGTCTAGCCTCAATCAAGATACGTTAAAATGACACCTTATGAGTAATTTAGACAAATGGGATGAGCGCTACTTATCACTTGCTGCTGAGGTAGCAACTTGGTCAAAAGACCCTTCTACACAAGTAGGTGCGGTCACTGTTGGTAGTAAAAAAGAAGTACTATCTCAAGGCTTTAATGGCTTTCCTCGTGGTATTCATGACACCGATGAGCGCTACAATGACCGAGAAACCAAATACAAATTTGTCGTCCATGCAGAAATGAATGCTATCTACAATGCAACCTATTCAGGTGCTTCACTCGATGGCGCCACCCTGTATGTACATGGGCTGCCAATCTGCTCAGAATGTGCCAAGGGTATTATCCAAGTCGGTATTAAAAAAGTGGTGATTGAAAAATCTAAAGAACTCAGTAATTGGAATGACAGCGTTAAACTTTCACAAGAAATGTTTGATGAAGCGGGTGTCGAACTCATCATTAAAGGCGAATAATGTCTGAAGTATCTAAACGTCGCACCTTTGCGATTATCTCTCACCCTGATGCCGGTAAAACTACGGTCACTGAAAAGCTATTACTTTATGCGGGCGCCATTAAAACTGCCGGTAGTGTTAAGGCTCGAAAAGCCAGTACCCATGCCACATCCGACTGGATGGAAATGGAGAAAGAAAGAGGTATCTCGATTACTTCATCTATCATGCAGTTTGATTATGATAATCATGTCATCAACCTGCTCGACACCCCAGGACACGAAGATTTCTCAGAAGATACTTACCGCACACTAACGGCAGTAGATTCGGCACTGATGGTGATTGACGTCGCTAAAGGTGTCGAGATGCGTACCATCAAACTGATGGAAGTTTGTCGCTTGCGTGATACACCCATCCTTACCTTTATCAACAAACTCGATCGTGAAGGCAAAGAGCCGATTGATCTGATGGACGAGGTAGAAACTGTACTTAATATTGAATGTGCGCCTATCACTTGGCCGATCGGTATGGGTAAGCGCTTTAAGGGTGTGGTACATTTACTCGATGACAAAGTCTACTTATACGAAGCTGGTAAAAACTCTGAAATTGGTGAAAACATCATTATTGATGGTGTTGATAATCCTAAACTCGATACCATTTTGGGTGAAGAAATGGCAGCTGAGATGCGCGAAGAAGTTGAACTGATTCGCGAGACTACAACACCGTTTGATTTGGATGAATTTCTAGCAGGCAAACAAACACCTGTATTCTTTGGCTCTGCTATCTCAAACTTCGGTATTCAGAATCTACTTGACGGCTTTATTGAGTATGCACCTATTCCTCAAAATCGAGAATCAGACGTACGCGAAGTAAAACCTGGTGAAGCTAAGCTAACAGGCTTTGTGTTTAAAATTCAGGCGAACATGGATCCCAAGCACCATGATCGCTTAGCTTTTATGCGCATCGTTAGTGGTGAGTATAAAAAAGGTATGAAAGTCTTACAAGTTGCCACTGGCAAACAAATCAAAATCGCTAACGCAGTTACTTTTATGTCGCGTGAACGCACCTCGGCTGAAGTGGCCTATGCCGGCGATGTGATTGGTATTCACAATCATGGCGGTATTAGTATTGGCGATACTTTCACCCAAGGTGAAAAGCTAACCTTCCAAGGTATTCCAAACTTCGCCCCAGAGCTATTTCGTCGTGCCCAACTCAAAGACCCACTTAAAGCTAAGGCACTACAAAAAGGCCTTAATCAACTCTCAGAAGAAGGCGCAACTCAAGTTTTTCGTCCAGTGATGAATAGTGCTCAAATCTTAGGTGCAGTGGGTATTTTGCAGTTTGATGTAGTCGCACATCGCCTTAAATATGAGTATGGGGTTGATTGTCAATTTGAAACCATTGCCATTGCCACTGCGCGCTGGGTCGCAGGTGATGATAAAGATATTGAACAGCTTAAAATCAAGGCCGGTAACAATGTAGCGATTGACTCTGCTGGAATGCTGACTTATTTAGCGCCATCTATGGTTAATCTACAATTGACGATAGAGCGTCATCCAAACCTTGTATTCTCCGCAACCAGAGAGCACTAATTATTTAGCTCTAAACGCCCAAACAGCCAATAACCCTGTTGCCACAAAAGCCATATAAGAAATAGTCATAGGTACCGCTTGACCATTGACAATAACGTCCCATCCATCAATAATTCTCAACAAATGTGCAAATGCCACAATGGCAAAAATTGATCCTGAAATCGCTATATAGTTTTTCATAGACGCTCTCCCTTTAATATGAATAGGTTATCTTAAGAAATACTTCTACTCATTGTTAATGCTTCATGTTGTGCCCAGCATGCGGATTATCACCCGATGCTATAGCCCAATGGTGGGGCTGATGATGATTGCCGTAGGCCATAACGCCTATATAGCCCAAGCCTCTGATTTTGGCAACATCTTTAACATTATCAGTCGTTACGGTTAATGTAAATACACCATTGTTATTTTGCACTTGCATATCCCATCCCGTTTCTGCTTTCATTTGCGCTGGATGTCCTGATAGCACTCTAGTGAGTGACTTAACCGCCCTATTGGTTGTCGGCGTAACCACGGCCTGAAAACCATTATCGATATACTGATGTTTAACATCAACATTGATCGTCATATCTTGCATTTCAACTAAGTGCAATCGTAGCGCTTCAATGTTGACTTTTTCCCAATTGGTGCCAGGGTTAGCTTCCAGCGCAGTAACAACCTCTTGCAGGGTTGCGAATGGGTCAGTGCCTGATTCTGTTAATACTACTGGGGTAGTAGCTGTATTGTTGCCCATCATTGCCGCGTGGTTCATATTGGCATGATGCATGTGTGCACTGGCCATAGGCATTGCCATGATCATGGCAACAATACTTAAACTTAATTTTCTCAAATGCATACTCACTCCTACTAATCGATTATATTATTTGCTTATTGTAATAAAAAAGGCCTTGAAGTAATAATTAACTTCAAGGCCTTTTGTTTTGTTAATAACTAAAATGTATCAAAGCTATTCTTCAGTAACTTGCTCTTCGCCTTCTGCGTCTTCCTCTTCAGTTTCAGCAATCTTAGCGACCGAGACTAGCTTCTCACCTTTGGCAATGTTAATTAGTGTCACACCTTGAGTATTACGGCCAATGATGGAGACATCAACAGCTCTTGCGCGAACTAACGTACCTTTATTTGAAATCAACATCATTTCATCTTCGTCAGTCACTTGAATAGCACCTACGACTTTACCATTACGATCAGAAGTTTTAATAGAGATTACACCTGAACCGCCACGTGCTTGAGCACGGTATTCACCTAAGGCTGTACGTTTGCCATAACCTTTTTCAGTAGCCGTTAGGATTGGACTATCTTGCTCTGCGACAATTAATGATACAACTTCATCATCCTTGAGCTTGATGCCACGTACACCGATAGCGGTACGACCAACAGCACGAACGTCGGATTCTTTAAATCTAATCGACTTACCATTGGCTGAGAACAACATAATGTCGTGCTCACCTGAGGTGATTTCTACACCAACCAGTTTGTCACCATCTCTAAGTTCAATAGCAATGATGCCACCTTTTCTTGGGCGGGCAAAATTAGTCAATGAAGTCTTCTTACAAGTACCACTGCTAGTCACCATAAATACAAACTGATCATCATTAAACTCGGAAACCGGAAGAATTGCATTAATCACCTCCTCTTTTTCTAATGGTAATAAGTTAATAATTGGCTTGCCGCGCGCTGTACGTGATGCCATTGGCAACTCATAAACTTTAAGCCAATGCACTTTACCAGTGGATGAAAAACACAATACCGTATCGTGAGAATTAGCCACAAATAATTGATCAACAAAATCTTCGTCTTTCATCTTCGTTGCTGCTTTACCTTTGCCACCACGACGTTGTGCTTGATAATCGCTGAGTGATTGCGCCTTAACGTAACCACCATGAGACAAGGTAACCACACGTTCTTCTTGGGCGATTAAGTCTTCAAGCGTTAAATCGATCTTATGTTCAAGGATTTCAGTCATTCGACCATTTGCAAAGTTGTCACGAATCTCAATTAGCTCGTCACGAATCACTTGCATCAGTCTGTCAGGATTTTGCAAGATATCTAATAAGTGCTTGATGCGTTCTAATAATTCATTAAATTCATCAAAGATCTTATCTTTTTCTAAACCAGTTAAGCGATGAAGCTTAAGGTCAAGAATGGCTTGCGCTTGTTTTTGTGACAGCTGGTAATCACCACTGGCTTGTAAACCTAGCTCTGCTGGTAAATCTTCTGGCTTGAACATCGCCATATCACGATCACCAATCAGCTCTTTAATCACAGAACCTTGCCATGTTTTAGCCGCTAAACTAATTTTTGCTTCGGCAGGATTGGCTGCGGATTTAATCAACTCGATGATTTCATCAATATTATGTAATGCAACCGATAAACCCTCTAACAAGTGAGCACGGTTTCTGGCTTTGTTTAGATCGAAGATAGAACGACGGGTCACCACATCACGACGATGCGCAATAAAGGCCTCTAAGATGCCTTTGAGTGTCATTAATTTAGGCATGCCTTTGTCAATCGCCACCATGTTGATGCCGAATACGGTTTGCATTTCAGTCAACTTGTAAAGATTATTAAGCATAACTTCTGGCACTTCGCCACGACGAAGCTCAATCACCATACGCATACCATCTTTGTCAGACTCATCTCGAAGGCCAGTAACACCATCAATGCGCTTGTCTTTAACCAACTCAGCAATCTTACCAATGAGTTTGGCTTTATTAACTTGATAAGGTAATTCTGTAACCACAATGCTTTGCTTGTCTTCACCCTCAACATGAGAAACTGAACGCAGGTAGATCTTACCCTTGCCCGTTTCGTAAGCTTGGCGAATACCGGCTGAACCATTAATAATACCGGCTGTTGGGAAATCTGGCCCTGGCATAACTTCTAATAACTCATCAACGGTGATGTTTTCATTGTCGATAGTTCTAAGACAAGCCTCAATCACTTCGCCTAGATTATGTGGTGGGATGTTAGTCGCCATACCAACGGCAATACCAGATGAACCATTGGCTAATAAGTTTGGCACACGGGTTGGAAGTACCGATGGCTCAGACTCAGAGCCATCGTAGTTTTCATTAAAATCAACCGTGTCTTTATCTAGATCACGTAATAATTCGTGCGAAAGCTTAGCCATACGGATTTCCGTATAACGCATTGCTGCAGCCGAGTCACCATCAACCGAGCCGAAGTTACCCTGACCATCGATTAAAATGTTACGCATTGAGAATGGCTGAGCCATACGTACAATAGTGTCATACACAGCAGTATCACCATGCGGGTGATATTTACCAATCACATCACCGACAATACGGGCTGATTTTTTGTAAGATTTGTTATAGTCATTGCCCAATACCTCCATTGCGTAAAGCACTCGACGATGCACCGGCTTGAGGCCGTCTCGAACATCAGGCAAAGCACGACCAACGATGACGCTCATTGCGTATTCCAAATAGGAATCTCGCATCTCATCTTCAATGGTAACTATCGGGAAATTAGGCTCGAAACTTTCTGGATTATCGGTGTTTTCAGACATACAAAAAAGGCTTAATTAGATTGCCTTTAATTGTACCCTAACTGGTATTTTCACACAACAAAGATGTGGAAATAAAATGGAGTTTTTTAGAAAAAAATTAATTAAAAAAATTAATTAAAAATCAATGACTTATGCGTTTCTTTTTTGTACAGCTTGTGCCAATGTTTTAAGCAAGGTTTCAGTATCATCCCAACCAATACAACTGTCGGTAATACTAACCCCATATTTAAGTGATTTTAGAGGGCCAACAGCCTGGTTTCCCTCATTAATATGCGACTCAATCATCACCCCAAAAATCTCTTGCGATCCAGCAATAATCTGGCCAGCAATATCCTCACCAACCAGTAGCTGGTTTTTAAATTGTTTTTGACTATTGGCATGCGAAAAATCAACCATAATCTTATCTAATAAATTCTCCGCTCTTAATTGAGCAATCGTTTTATCAACGTGTGCTTTTGAATAATTAGGGCCGTCAGCACCACCACGCAGGATAATGTGTGCTGTTTCATTACCTGACGAGGTGTAATGACTCACACCACCCTCTTTATTGACTGAGAGTAGATGATGTGGGTTGTTAGCCGATTTAATCGCATCAATGGCTACGCTGAGCGAGCCTGTGGTGCCATTTTTAAAGCCAACAGGGCAAGACAAGGCTGAGGCCAGCTCACGATGAGATTGGCTCTCAGTCGTACGTGCACCAATTGCACCCCAAGAAATCAAGTCTGAAATATATTGTGGCGTAATTAAGTCTAGGTACTCAACGGCGACTGGCATATCCATCTCTGCCAAATCAGTCAATAAATGACGGGCAATCTTAAGGCCTTTATCAATATTAAAGCTTTCGTCCAAGTCTGGATCATTAATCAAGCCTTTCCAGCCAATGGTTGTACGTGGTTTTTCAAAGTAGACACGCATAACGATGAGCAAATCTTCTTTTAATGATTCTCTTAATGCGACTAATTTTTCAGCGTATTCACGTGCAGATTTTGAATCATGGATTGAGCAAGGCCCTACGATGACCATTAGTCGATGATCTCGTCCTTCTAAAATATCCTTAATGGCTTGTCTGGCTTGGAAAATATTAACAGAGCCTTTTTCGCCTAATGGATACTTTTCCATTAGTTCGTTAGGTGCGATCATTGGCGCACTCGAGGTAATTCTTAAATTATCAGTATTATGTTGCACAGTTTATTTCTGGTTTTCAATTAGGGCGTAAGCTGAATGGTTGTGAATAGATTCAAAGTTTTCAGACTCTAAACGGTAGTAACTGATTTTCTCATCACTGTTGAGTTCAACGGCAATATCCCGCACTAAATCCTCAACAAAAGCAGGGTTATCATACGCTCTTTCGGTCACTACCTTTTCATCTTCACGCTTTAAAATCGCATAAAGCTCACACGAAGCTTTGCGTTCAGCCAAATCAATCAAGTCTTCAATATACAGTGTTTTACCTTTAGTAACTTTGGCCTTGATGGTAATGTGCGAACGCTGATTATGTGCACCATATTTAGAAATACTCTTAGAACAAGGGCACAAACTAGTGACTGGCACCACGACTTTCATCATCACTTCTGATTCGCCTTTATCTAATACGCCGTACAAAGTCACTTGATAATCCATCATTGACTCAACACCGGATGAAGGGGCTGCTTTCTTTCTGAAAAATGGAAAATCTAGAGTGATGTGCGCTGTATCAGATTCTAACTTTTCTCGAACTTTATTAATAATTTTATCAAAATTGCCGCTATTAAACTCACAGGGGCCATCATTTAAAATTTCAATAAAGCGTGACATGTGTGTACCTTTAACATGCTCCGGCAGTGTGACTGTCATAGTGAAATTACCAACCGTTGGCATACGGTTTCCATTTCGATCAACGTATGTAATTGGATGAGCGATATCTTTGATACCTACTTTGTCAATTACGATTTGACGTGTATCTTCATTGTTTTGTGTATCAGGTAGATCGCATGATTTCATGATTGTTTCTCCGAATAAGCAACGGATGCTCTAGGGGTTTCCCAAATAATGACTTCGCATACGCGAACATCTGGATTGTTAATAAGCTTCGCCACTTCGTCATAAAAATACTTGGCGATATTTTCAGCCGTTGGATTAAGCTCATCAAATGGGGGGATTTCATTTAAATATTGATGATCTAGTCGCTTAACGATGGCTTTAGTTTGTTTTTTAATTTCACGAAAATCAATAGCAATACCTAAAGCATTAAGCACTTCGGATTCAACAGATACCTCAACTTGCCAATTATGACCGTGTAGACGTGAGCAATCACCTGGGTAATTTCTCAGTGAATGCGCAGAGGCAAAATCAGTGACAATTTTTAGGACGAACATAATTCGGAAAAATCGTTAAAAAACCAATCATTATACCGATTTATCTCGATTAATTACACCCTCAATTATTAGGTGGTTGACTAAATCTTAATCGACTGCTTCAATAGAAGCAACGTTTTGATAACCTTTAGGTAATACATTGCCGCGACGCGCGCGATTACTCACATAGTTAGTCAGATCTTGGAATTTAATCGTGAGATGGCGCTTACCCGCATAGACCTTAAGATTTTGTGTATCTAATAAAACACAAATACCAACAACAAATTCTTGCCTTTCCTTAGCATCTTTACTTGGAATTTGGATCAACTTATTACCTTTACCCTTAGACAAAATTGGTAATTCAGCAACTGGGAAAACCAGCAAACGCCCACGATTAGTCACCACAGCAACAAATTGAGCTTCAAGATCATCCACACTCACTATTGGCATAACCTTTGAATTCATCGGTAAAGACAACACGTGTTTGCCGGCTTTCTTTTTCGAAATTAAATCACCAATGGTAGAAATAAATCCGTAGCCTGCATCAGAAGACAATAGAATTTTTTGATCCATATCACCCATAATCACATCTATAAATTCAGCCTCAGTTGGCGGGCTTAATCTACCTGTTAATGGCTCGCCTTGTCCTCTAGCACTAGGCAAAGAATTAGCAGTTAAGGCATAAGATCGACCCGTAGAATCAATAAAGATGGCGCTCTTATTGCTGCGACCCTTAACACTGACCATGTAGCTATCACCTGATTTATAATTCAATGTGGTTGGGTCAATGTCATGACCTTTGGCGCTACGCACCCAACCTTTGTCACTCAGTACAATGGTGACATTTTCAGCTGGGGTCAAATCATCTTCACTAAAGGCTTGAGCAGAATTAACATTTGATACAATCTCACAACGACGATCATCACCAAAATCTTTAACAATGGCTTTAAGCTCTTTTTTAATGTAGGTTTTTAAACGTGTATCACTTGATAGTAACAGTTCTAATTTTTCTTTTTCGGCGGCCAATTCTTTTTGTTCACCCTGAATTTTCACTTCTTCTAGTTTGGCTAAATGACGAAGTTTTAATTCTAAAATTGCCTCCGCTTGTATTTCGCTCAGCTTAAAGTGCGACATTAGCACTGGTTTAGGCTTATCTTCAGAACGAATAATAGCAATCACTTCATCAATATTTAAAAAGGCAATTAACAAGCCTTCTAAAATATGCAAACGTGCCAAAATTTTATCTAAACGATGACTTAAACGATTAGTAACCACCTGTGTACGATACGTCAACCACTCTTTAAGCATTGGTATGAGTGGCTTGACTTGAGGCTTGCCATCAAGACCAATCACATTCATATTAACCCGATAATTTTTTTCTAAATCTGTCGTCGCAAATAAATGCAACATCAATGCATCAGCATCAACACGATTAGAGCGTGGCACAATCACAATTCTAGTTGGGTTTTCGTGGTCTGACTCGTCACGAATATCATCCACCAATGGGAGTTTTTTTGCTCGCATCTGTGCAGCAATTTGAGTGATTACCTTAGAGCCTGATGTTTGAAAAGGCAGTGCTTCAATAACAATATCATTCTCTTCTTTTTTATAAGTAGCGCGCATCTTTACCGAGCCGTGGCCGGTTTCATAAATTTGCCTTATATCCGTTTCAGAGGAGACAATATGAGCAGACGTAGGATAATCTGGTGCTGGGATGAGTTGCATAATTTCATCCAAATCAGTCGATGGTTTGTCTAATAATTGAATACAAGCGGAAACCACTTCAGTTAGATTATGCGGCGGCACGTCGGTCGCCATACCCACGGCAATACCTGAAGTACCGTTGAGTAATAAATTAGGTACTTGTGCTGGCAGGTTGACAGGCTCTTGCAATGAACCGTCAAAGTTATCTGTCCAACTAACGGTACCTTGATTAATTTCTGCTAATAATAAATCAGCATAACGAGATAACTTAGACTCGGTATAACGCATGGCTGCGAATGACTTAGGGTCATCGGGCGCACCCCAGTTACCCTGTCCATCAATAAACGGATAGCGATAAGAAAATGGCTGTGCCATGAGCACCATAGCCTCATAACAAGCACTATCACCATGAGGGTGAAACTTACCTAAAACATCACCTACCGTACGCGCTGATTTTTTGAACTTGGCGGTAGATTTTAAGCCTAATTCGCTCATCGCATAGATGATGCGTCTTTGTACAGGCTTGAGACCATCACCGACAAAAGGTAATGCACGGTCAAGAATGACGTACATTGAATAATCAAGATAAGCGCGTTCGCTAAATTCTGCTACGCTTTGCTGCTCAAGGCCAATTTGGCTCATTCTCCCCCTGGAAATAACTCGCTTTTATGTAAAAGTTTTGAGTTATTTTAATGCAACTTTTTGTCTAGGATGGACGAATTATGCAAAGTCTTCTGTGGTGATGCACGAACAGAATAAATTACGATCACCATAGACGTTATCAATACGTTTAACCGGTGGGAAATATTTGCTTTGTTTTAACGACTCTACTGGGTATAACGCGGCTTCTCTTGAGTATGGGTAGTTCCACTCACCAGCCATTTCAATTGCTGTGTGTGGTGCATTCTTAAGTGGGTTGTTATCTTTATCCCATTCGCCTTCAATCACTTTTTGAATCTCACTATGAATACTCGCCATCGCTGTAATAAAACGATCAATTTCACGTTTTGATTCACTTTCAGTTGGCTCAATCATTAACGTACCTGCCACTGGGAATGACATGGTTGGCGAATGAAAGCCATAATCCATCAAACGCTTAGCAATGTCTTCTTCAGAAATGCCACTTTGTTCTTTAAGCGGGCGAATATCAATAATACATTCGTGTGCAACAAAGCCTTGGTCGCCTTGATACAAGATTGGAAAAAATGCTTTCAATTCACTAGCCATATAGTTAGCACTAACAATGGCGATTTCTGTTGAACGTTGCATGCCATACTTACCTAATAACTTGATATACGACCATGAAATTGGCAAAATTGAGGCAGAACCATACATCGCTGCTGACACTGCGTTTGAATCTTTCTCTAAAGGATCGCCTGGTAAAAATTCTGCTAAATGCGCTTTAACGCCAATGGGGCCCATACCCGGACCACCGCCACCGTGTGGGATAGCAAAAGTCTTATGTAAATTAATGTGTGACACATCAGCACCAAACTCACCCATGCGAGTAATACCCACCATGGCGTTAAGGTTGGCACCATCTAAATAAACTTGACCGCCATGGTTGTGAATAATGTCACAAACTTGCTTAATCTCAACTTCAAACACACCGTGAGTTGATGGGTATGTCACCATGATTGCTGAGAGTTTATCAGCATGTTTTTCTGCTTTAGCTTTTAAATCATTAATATCAATATTGCCTGATTCATCACATTTCACAATTACCACTTTCATGCCAGCCATGACGGCACTAGCAGGGTTGGTGCCGTGCGCTGATGATGGTATAAGGCAAATATTGCGGTCGAAATCACCGCGAGACTCGTGATAAGAATGGATTGCCAATAACCCTGAAAACTCACCTTGAGAGCCAGCATTTGGCTGTAACGATACTGCATCGTAACCTGTTACCTCGGCTAATGCATGTTCTAAATCTTTAAATAATTGCTGATAGCCCTTAGTTTGATCAACTGGTGCATACGGGTGCATTGATGAAAAACCCGGCAAACTGATTGGATACATTTGCGTAGCAGCGTTAAGCTTCATCGTGCAAGATCCAAGTGCAATCATTGAATGATTAAGGGCAATGTCCTTGTTTTCTAGGCGTTTCAGATAACGCATCATTTCTGTTTCAGAGTGATAACGACTAAAGACTGAGTGGGTTAAGTAGTCTGAATCTCTTAACATAGCAGATGTTAGGCTAGATTCAGATTCAGTTAAAGAACCAACAGAAAAAACTGCTAATAATTCAGATAAATCTTGTGTTGTTGTGGTTTCATCAACAGCAATGGTAAGTTGATCATCACCCAATAAACGTAAGTTAATATTTTGTGCTTGCGCTTTAGAAAATAAGGCTTGAGCGTCCGTTGTATTCAATGTAATCGTATCAAAAAATTGCTTACTCGCCAACTCAAAACCAGCCTGGGTTAGGCTTTTAGCAAGGCTACTAGCCTTGATATGCACTTTATTAGCAATTTTTCTTAAACCATTAGCACCATGGTAAATACCATAAGCTGCTGCCAATACCGCTAACAATACTTGAGCCGTACAAATATTACTGGTGGCTTTATCACGACGAATATGTTGCTCACGCGTTTGCAGCGACATACGCATTGCTGGGTTGCCGTGCACATCTTGTGATACACCGATAATACGCCCTGGCACCATACGTTTAAACTCATCACGCGTGGCTAAAAATGCTGCGTGTGGACCACCAAAACCCATTGGTACACCAAAGCGTTGAGAATTACCAATGGCAATATCAGCGCCCATTTCAGCCGGTGTTTTAATTAAGGTTAACGCCAAGATATCACAAGCAACAATGGTTAATACACCCGCCTCTTTTGCTTTAGCAATATCAGTGGTAAGGTCACGAACTTCGCCATTTGTACCTGGCGACTGTATAAGTGCAGCAAAACAATCAGAAAAATCGTTATTTTGAATATCTTCAATGACCAACTCGATTCCGATTGGCTTGGCACGGGTTTGCAAGATAGTAATAGTTTGTGGGTGCGTATTACTATCGACCAAGAATCGATTAGATTTATTCTTTTTGTTGGCACGTTTAGCCATCATCATCGCCTCTGCTGCTGCAGTTGGCTCGTCTAACAAAGAGGCGTTGGAAATATCCATACCCGTTAGATCCATGATCATTTGCTGGAAGGTGAGCAACATCTCTAAACGACCCTGGGAGATCTCTGCTTGATAAGGCGTATAAGCAGTATACCAACCTGGATTTTCTAAAATATTACGTTGAATCACGGTCGGCATCAAAGTGCCGTAATAACCTTGACCGATAAAATTACTGAATAATTGATTTTGACCTGCCAATTTTTTAGCAAGCGCTAAGCTGTCACGCTCAGTTAACCCTTCTTCAACTTCCATACGGTTACCAAACAAGATGCTTTCTGGTACTGTTCTAGCAACAACTTGCTCTACAGAATCGCAACCAATAGCACTTAACATTGCGTCAATTTCCGCTTGATTCGGGCCAATATGTCTGTCTAAAAATTCGTTACTCATGATATAAAAATATAAGAAAAATTAAGGCATGAATTTTAGCCTCAATCTGAAGAAATGCAACCTAAAAAGAATAGGGATTTAATCCTCCTAGAGGGTTGCTGTTTATCGCTAACCTGGCGGCCAAGTTAGTTGACGACCACCTAAACAATGCAGGTGAATATGGTATACCGACTGCCCACCTTGCTCATTACAGTTCATTACCACGCGATATCCATCGTCAGCAAATCCAAGCTGTTTAGCAATTTTGGTAGCTGTTAAAGTGAGCTTACCTACCAGCGCCGAATCTTTGACGTCATTTAGTGTGGCAATATGTGTTTTTGGAACGACTAAAAAATGATGCGGCGCCTGTGCGCCAATGTCATGAAAAGCAAATACATCATCATCTTCATAGATCTTATCAGCTGGAATATCGCCATTAATAATTTTACAAAATAAACAGTCACTCATAATTTACCGATACCCTCTAAGATACCACCAGCCAAATATTTGTTTAGCCCAGTGCATCAAACGACAATTTGGCAGCATCATTCCGCCCTTCATGGTACGAGACACGTACATACCTTTATTGTTCGAATCTACAATACACATCAGTTCAATCTTAAAGGTATGACTAGCCGACTTTCCCTCTAAGGCGTCTAGTACATTCTTAGCTGCAGCTTCAGCTTGTAAATCGGCCATGTGCGCTTGCTTTGGCATCCATTCAGGCCCTGGAAAAGAGCCAGAATCTCCTGCAACAAATACTTTATCAGTCCCTTCTACCTCACAAAAACCATTGGCTTTAAGTAAGCCGCCTTCACTACGTGCAAGGTCAGTATTATCAAACCAAGTATTGCCTGTCATACCTGGCATGAATAAAATTAAGTCTGCAGCAAACTCACCACCTTCAGTCACTACTTTATCAGCTTCAAATTTTTTCATCTTATTACCAAGATGAGTAGTAATGTTGCGTTTTTTCATCTCACCCAGCAAGCCTTTAACGGCTTTTTCGCCTAAGCGCGCACCAGGTTTTTCTGCAGGGGTAAAAAAGGTTAAATCAAACTTCTCACGTCGCCCTTCAGCACGAAGTTGGGTATCAATACCAAACAAAAATTCAAACATTGGGCCGCCACGCATCGCACTAGGCTCTTTTGGATTGCCTGAAAAACCAATAGCAATATCACCACCATCCATTGCTTTTAAACGATCACGAATCGCCTCTGCTGCGCTTAAGCCTTCACAAGGCGTTATTGAATGCTCAATACCAGGTAATTTTTTAATAAATCGACCGCCTGAGGCAATAATAAGCGCATCATTTTCAAATAGTCCGACTGGGGTAATGACTGTTCTGTTGTTGTTTTCTAGGCCGGTTACTTCGCTAGCCACATGATGAACATTTAGTCGCTTAAAAAAATTATCCAAAGGCACAACAATGTCTTTCTTACTAGCTATGCCAGATGGCACCCATATCAAACTTGGCATATAAACCAACTCAGCTTTAGGGGAAATCAAGGTAATTTCACATTGTTTATCTTGCTTTCTAATGGTTTTTACCGCGGTTAATCCAGCAAATCCTGAGCCAATAATGGTGATTTTTTTCATACTTATTCCTTTTCTATATTGTGGCAAAAGTGCTCACTATCGGGGTTTTCGACACTACGAGCAATGTTATCAATGAACGCTTGTAGTTCATCAAATTCTAACACAGTTAAGATTTTAGTAACAACATCTGGCGACACTCTCAGCGTACACAGTCTACCATCTTTGAGTTGCACTTCCATACCTGCAGCATTCATCATCAAGCCTTCGTTACTTTGCTCTAACAGCTGTTCGAGTTCGCCTTGCAAAACATCGTATAAATCTTGTAGTTCCTTTAGCACAGTATCACTGGTTTCATCGGCAATTGAAACAATTTCACCTTGAACCGAGCCAAAACCCTCATCATCTGTACATTCAAATACTATTCCCACTTTTGTCAAGTGGTCTTTAAATTTGGCCGAGAGACTGGCATCAAAAAATATATAATCTAGCATAAAATTTTAATCGAATTAATAGGGATATTTTAATGCTTACAGATGACGCTTTAGACACTTTATTTAGAAAGGCCCGAAGTCACAATGGTTGGCTAGATCAAGACGTTTCAGAAAATCAAATTAACCAAATTTACGAGTTAATGAAATTTGGCCCAACGGCAGCTAACACTTGCCCTGCGCGACTTACTTTTGTTCAATCTAGCGACGCCAAAGAAAGACTTAAGCCTCACCTTGACGAAGGCAATGTTGAAAAAGCCATGAGTGCGCCAGCTGTTGCTATTGTTAGCTACGATACAGAATTTTATGAAAAATTGGATTACTTATTCCCGCATACTGATGCCAAGAGTTGGTACGAAGGCAAGCCAGATAAAATCACTGCTGTTGGCTCAATGAATGCAACACTGCAAGGCGCCTACTTTATGATGGCAGCACGTTCAGTTGGGCTGGATTGCGGCCCAATGGGTGGCTTTAACGCAGAAACACTCGATGAGGAGTTTTTTCCTGACGGTAAAACCAAGTCCATTTTTATTTGTGGTATTGGCTATGGCGATGCTGAAAAAATCTTTCCAAGAGGTCCACGCTTAGACTTTGATAAAGCTTGCGAGATTATCTAAATCTTACACCACTTGGCCGGCAGCCCAGCCTGACGACCAAGCCCACTGAAAATTGTAACCACCTAGCCAGCCAGTTACATCAACGGTTTCACCAATAAAGTACAAGCCTGCTTGTGATTTAGCCTCCATACTTCTAGAAGACAATTCATCTGTGTTAACGCCACCGGTACATACTTCTGCTATACGCATGCCTTCAGTACCACTAGGGCGTAATACCCAATTATTCAACGTAGCGCCTAATGCTTTTAAATCACTCTGTTTGATTTGACCTAAAGGCAAGCTCGACAAAGACCATTCAGTCAAAGTGTCAGCCAAACGAGTAGCCAAACGCTTGGGGAAAAGCTTGGATAAAATGGTTTTTAACTCTGCCTTGCCACGATCTGCCTGCATTTTTAACAGCCAATCACTAGCATCTAAATCCGGCAATAAATCAACACTAACTTCATCACCCTTATACCAATAAGACGAAATCTGCAAAATTGCCGGGCCGCTAATACCTCGATGAGTAATTAACACCCCCTCTCTAAAGCTTTGCCCATTACAACTCACTAAGGCATCAATTGACAAGCCTGATAAATCCTTAAAGTATCTGTCAATATCATTCTGATGAAAAGTAAAAGGCACCAATGCCGGCCTAAAAGAAACTGTTTTAATGCCAAATTGTCTAGCCACTTGTAGACCAAAATCAGTAGCACCCATTTTAGGAATAGAAGGTCCGCCTGTGGCAATCACCAGCGACTCTGATTGATATTTTTGCCCATCTGCAACCACAATATATTGGCCTTTAAAATCAATACTTTCTACCTTTGACTCTACTTTAATACCAACACGCTTACACTGCTCAAGCAACATGTTTAATACCGCTGGCGCCTTGTCATCACAAAATAACTGACCCAATGTTTTCTCATGCCAACCCAACTTGTACTTATCCATCAGTGCAATAAAATCCCACTGGGTATAACGCGCTAGCGCTGATTTACAAAAATGCGAGTTGTGAGAAAGATAAGCTTCGGGATCAATATGCAGGTTGGTGAAATTACAACGACCACCACCTGAGATTAAAATCTTTTTACCGACTTTGTCACTGCTTTCTAAAACTAGCACTTTTCGTCCACGCTTGCTAGCCTCAATAGCGCACATCAGCCCGGCAGCACCAGCGCCAATAATAATAACGTCAGCTTTCATTCGTTAATACATTTCAATAATATAATAAAGCATCGCGCCCTCAGAAGAGCGTGCTGGGCCAACAACTTTGGCTGGATAAAACTTATCATCAGGATTAGCTTGCGCTATGGCAGTTTCTAAATCTGCAACTATTTCAACACTCATAGCCGGTACTCGATCGCGCTTAATACGAGGAATACGCACCACTGCAAATTGTTCTTTGGCAAAGTTTGCCCGAGGATGCGGGTCTAATGAATAACCATTAACCATTAATCAGTCACAATTTTAGAGCCACAGACTTGATTAGCTGGAACGGCGACATGAATTTTAGCGGGTAGTGACAGCTCCATTGCATTAACACGACGCACAAACTCCGCCTTATCAACACCACCACCAATCATTTCATTGAAAGCTTTTTCTTCCCAAATTGAGCTCACGGTTCTGCCACCATAATCATGCGCAGGATAAACGTAGGTTTCGTCCGGCAATGTAAATAATCGTGAAATAGAATCAAACAGCTTTTCTGCTGAACCGCCTTGGAAGTCACAACGACCACAACTTCTAATCAATAACGCATCACCGGTAAAAACTTTATCACCCACTATAAAAGACATACACCCATCGGTATGTCCTGGTGTCGACATAGCCGTAATGTCATATTGTCCGAATTGAAGGTTGTCACCATCTTTAATTAAAACATCAGCACAAGCCACCAGATTAGTTTCACCCAATACAATTTGAGCATTAACGAACTTTTGTTTGAGTGGACAAGAACTGGTAATGTGATCAGCATGTACGTGGGTTTCAATGATGTACTTAAGATCCAAACCCAATTCTTCAATCAGGCCAATATCACGTTGTTGTGTCTCAGCAACTGCATCAATGATAATGGCTTCTTTGGTGTCTGAGTCTGCTAATAAATAAGTATAAGTTGAGCTTTCTTTCTCAAACAAAGGCCGGAAAAATAAACTCATGGCAACACCTTTTTAAAAGGTTTAACAACAACACTTTCATACGCACCTGAGGCTAGGTACGGATCGGCGTCTGCCCAGGCTTGGGCGTCTACTAAAGAGTCAAACTCTGCAACCACAAGCGAGCCGGTAAAGCCAGCTTCACCGGGTTCATTATTATCGATTGCAGGGTGTGGTCCCGCTAAAATCAAACGACCTTCATTTTTTAAAATATTTAAACGTTCAATATGTGCAGGGCGTACAGCTATACGTTTTTCTAATGAGTTCTCAATATCTTGAGAAATAACAGCGTACAACATTTTCAACTCCTAAAGGTCTAATACATCTTGCATTGAATACAACCCAGCAGATTGACCTTCTAGCCAACCAGCTGCACGAACAGCACCATTAGCAAAGGTTAGTCGTGATGAAGCCTTATGAGTAATCTCAACACGCTCACCTTCCATAAAGAAACTAACGGTATGTTCGCCCACCACATCGCCACCACGAATGGTAGAAAAACCAATGGTATTTCGATCACGTGGCTCTTCAATGCCTTCACGACCATACACTGCGCATTCAGATAAATCTCTACCTAGAGCATTAGCCACTACTTCACCCATTTTCAGCGCTGTGCCTGAAGGTGCATCTACTTTATGACGATGGTGTGCTTCTACAATTTCAATATCAGCTTCTTCACCAATAACGCGCGCCGCCATATCTAACAACTTAAGTGATAAATTTACGCCAATACTCATATTCGGCGCAAAAACAATTGCCATATTTTTTGCAGCATTATTAATTTCTTGTAGTTGATCATCGCTAAAGCCCGTAGTGCCAATCACCATTGCTTTGCCTGAATTTTGACAAATAGCCAAGTATTCTAACGTTGCTTCTGGACGCGTAAAATCAATCAGCACATCGAACTGATCTAATGCGGCGATTAAATCGTCGCCTTTGTCTAATGTAGCGCCCAAACTAACTTTATCGTTTTGGCTGATCGCCTCAATAATGGTTTGACCCATGCGCCCTGAAGCACCTACAACTGCAATTCTAATCATTTTTTATTTTATGTAATTAAATATTTATATCAATTATTTCTAACTCTTAAATATACCGGATACTTGTATTTTCCTTTCTTGGTAAAGCCGTAATATTTAAACGTAATTTTACTACCAATAGCAGGTGGGCTATTCCTGTCTTTATCTTTAAAGCCAGAGCCGATTTTCAGCTGTTTTCCATCCTCAGTTTGACAAAGTACAGAGCCCATTTTTCCAAGATATTTTCCTTTACCCGGCAGTATTTTCAATACCCTGCATTCAGTATCAAAATACTTCTTAACCTTTAGTGCAGACGACAGCCTGCCAGTCTCATAAAAGGTGTCAGGGTTACGAACCACAATACCTTCACCTTCGCCTTTAACTACTTGTTGTAAAAAATCTTGCAAATGCTGTTTGCTTTTAACTGTTGTTTGTTTGAGAATTTGAAGATGAGGGGTAGGGTTTTTATCTAAATAAGTCTTTAGAGTAGATAACCTTTCAAGTAGTCCGCCAGTTTGATTTGGCACTTCAAAAACATGATGAGTTATGTCTTTCCAGCGCTCTTTAGATTTTGTACTACGGACAATTGAACTAATATTTTCAAAATCACCACGTTTGGTCCAAAGTTCACCATCAATAGCAAATGGCGGGTAGTTTTGGATAAACCATTTAGGTGGGTTCAGCTTCTTTCCGCCACGAGTGAGCAACTCTTGACCATTCCAAAATCCACGTATGCCATCTAGTTTTTCACTCATCACCCAGCCAACAACATCTTTAGAGTTATCATAAGTTTTAAGTAAAAATAAATCTGGCTTGCCAGCAAAGCTGCCAAAAGACGCTAATAACAGAGTAGTTAATAGAATAAATCTATTAACTACTCTGTTGTTTATTATGATAATTGATCCTCTAAGAAGCCGTTTTGTTTTGTAATATTGTCAATATCTTGCAACGCTTTTAACATTTCAGCCATCTTATGAATTGGGATCATATTTGGGCCGTCACTCAGTGCAACTTCTGGGTTTGGATGTGTTTCCATAAAGAAGCCTGATACACCCACAGCGGCGGCAGCACGTGCAAGCACAGGTACCATTTCTCTTTGACCACCTGAAGTAAGACCATTACCACCTGGTTGTTGTACGGAATGCGTAGCATCAAATACAATCGGCTGCCCTGTTGAGCGCATGGTCGACAAACCACGCATATCAGATACCAACGTGTTGTAGCCAAAAGAGGTGCCGCGATCACAAATGGTAATCGCTTTATTGCCGGTCTCGAAAGCTTTATCCACTACATTTTGCATATCCCAAGGCGCTTGGAATTGCCCCTTCTTAATATTCACTGGAATACCTTGCTTACACACATTTTGAATAAAGTTGGTTTGACGTACCAAAAAAGCCGGTGTTTGCATCATATCAACCACATCTGCCACTTCGTCTAACGGTGTATCTTCGTGTACGTCAGTCAGCACCGGCACGCCTACTTCGTCTTTTACTTTTTGTAAAATACGCAGCCCTTCTTCAATACCTAAACCTCTAAAGCTACCTGTGCTTGAGCGATTGGCTTTATCGTATGAAGATTTATAAATAAAATTAATGCCTAAATCCTCAGTGACTTTTTTGAGATAAGTAGCTGTCTCCATCGCCAAAGCTTCAGACTCGATTACGCAAGGGCCTGAGATAAGAAAAAACGGCTGGTCAACGCCAATTTCAAAATCTAATAATTTCATAGTGTATTCCTATTTCAAAATGTTATAAGTTTAATTATAAGTTATACAATTCCTTTAAAATACTTAATCATGACAAACACACCCGATATTCTAAAAAAAATTATCGCCCGTAAAGAGCAAGAAGTAATTGAATGTAAAAAGATCATCTCTTTCGACAATATGATGAAAAAAGCTTACGATGATCGCGAAACACTTGATTTTTACCAAGCCTTAAGAGATAAGGTGGATCTCAAACAAAATGCCATTATTGCAGAAATCAAAAAAGCTTCGCCTTCAAAGGGCATCTTACGTGAAAATTTTAATCCAGTTGAAATCGCCAAAAGTTATGAAGCACATGGTGCTGCCTGTTTATCAGTACTGACTGATAAAGATTTTTTCCAAGGTGATGACCAATATTTAATCGATGTTAGAGAAGCCGTTTCTTTGCCAATACTACGCAAAGAATTTATCATTGACCCATACCAAGTATTAGAAGCGCGCGTCATGGGTGCTGACTGCATTCTGCTCATCGCTGCTTGTCTTAGTGATGGAGAAATGGAAATACTAGCACAACATGCAATGCAACTTAACATGGATATCTTGGTTGAGGTGCACAATGCAGAAGAACTTAAACGCGCACTAAAGCTGCCACTTATCATGATTGGTATCAATAATCGTAATCTACGTACCTTTGATGTCTCATTACAAACCACGGTTGATTTACTCAGTGAAATTAAAGACGATATTTTGGTTATTACTGAAAGCGGTATTCTAACTTCAGAAAATGTTGCTTTTATGCACGAGCATGATGTTTATAGTTTCTTGGTAGGCGAGGCGTTCATGCGTCAAGACGACCCTGGTGTTGCATTGCAAGAAATTTTTAAAGGATAATAGTATGAATACAACAGTTAGATGGATTGATGGCATGATGATGGTTGGAGAATCAGCCAGTGGTCACGCCGTAGTAATGGACGGGCCAGAAAACCTAGGTGGTAAAAACTTAGGTATTCGCCCTATGGAAATGTTGCTATTGGGTATGGGTGGTTGCACCACCATTGATGTGATGAGTATGCTCAAAAAAATGCGTGAAGAAGTACGTGATTGTCGCGCTGAAATCAGCGCTGAACGTGCAGATGACCACCCTAAAGTATTTACTAAAATTCATATTCATTTTGTGGTTGAAGGGGTTAACTTAGATGAGAAAAAAGTAGGCAAAGCGATTGGCTTGTCAGCTGATAAATACTGTTCTGCCTCTATTATGTTGGGAAAAACTGCCACTGTCACACATGACTTTGAAATCCATGAATAATGTTTGGGGTTGGCTTGGTACGATTACCGGTATAACTGGCGCCCTATTAGTTGCATTAAATATTGATAAAGTCTTTGTTGGCTATCTATTTTTTATGGCATCTGCCATTAGTTGGGTTATTCAAGGTACCAAAAATAACGATAAATCTTTAGTATTGCTTAACGCTGTATTTGTTTGTGTTAATGCATTAGGTCTTTATAATTGGTTTTGAAATTATTTATTTACTCTCTTTGCATTTTGCTGTCGCCCAATATTGTTGCTGACACACAAACCAAAGACACCATCAACCCTTTAATTCAAAAGATCGAAGCCATCGATTATGACTTATTGGAGCTAGAAACACAGCTTGATATGGGTATAGACGTTTTTGAAGTTAGTGTAGATGCAAGCAAAATTAAAAGTCAGTTACTTCATTTTGAATATCAACTTGGTACACCTCGTGGTGGTGACGATCAATGGAATGAATCTGAACAAATGATTCTTGACGCCAAGGTTAAGCTTGAAGCCCTACAAGAAAAAATGAAAGTTGAAGGTGACTGGGGTAAAGTTAGATTTAGAGTGCAGGATTTTCGAGGTGATGATCCAGGCACAGTCAAAATCAGATACAACTACGGCTTTTAAAACGCCAATTCAAACTGTTTGTTTGAATTTTAAGTTTTTAGCGTATAATATTTTTCTTTTGGAGAGTTGGCCGAGTGGCTGAAGGCGCGCCCCTGCTAAGGGTGTATAGGGTTTATCCCCTATCGAGGGTTCAAATCCCTCACTCTCCGCCATTATTAAGAATATCTTTACAATCATGACTGACACACCACTAATAATTGCAGGTACAACTTACAGCTCTCGATTATTGGTCGGCTCAGGAAAATATAAAGATTTAACCGAAACCAAACTCGCAACTGATGCCGCTGAGGCTGATATTATTACTGTTGCCATTCGTCGTACTAACATTGGTCAAGACGAGAATGAGCCAAATTTACTCGACGTCATCACGCCTGATAAATACACCATTCTGCCTAATACAGCGGGTTGTTACACGGCTAAAGATGCGGTACGCACTTGCCAATTAGCGCGTGAATTATTAGGTGGACATAATTTAGTCAAGCTCGAAGTGTTAGGTGATGAGAAAACCTTATATCCAAATATTGTAGAAACACTAGCCGCCGCTCAAACATTGGTTGATGATGGCTTTGATGTCATGGTCTACACCAGTGATGACCCTATCGTTGCTAAAGAACTCGAAAATATCGGCTGTTGTGCAGTAATGCCGTTAGCGTCATTAATTGGCTCCGGCCAAGGCATTGCTAACCCTGCAAACATTAAACTCATTAAAGAACAGGCCAATGTGCCGGTACTGGTTGATGCAGGTATTGGTTGTGCATCTGATGCTGCTAAAGCCATGGAGCTTGGTTGTGATGGCGTGTTAATGAACTCGGCTATCGCCAATGCTGCTGATCCAGTGTTAATGGCTAGTGCCATGAAGCACGCGGTGATTGCAGGAAGAGAGTCTTTTCTAGCGGGAAGAATGA
>OCNB01000002.1_pt1 | contig 36351 bp, 28 predicted proteins | sample 1539011 | NCBI WGS metagenome assembly OCNB01 (sample SAMEA3143271, study PRJEB22397) | metagenome | biome: marine; feature: hydrothermal vent; material: diffuse fluid | place: Pacific Ocean | collected 2013-09-14 | depth 1530 m
GGGTAACCCATCGTCAACAATGCTCTAATTGAAGCTGGAGACTGTCCACACCATGAACCATTACAGAACAAGTATAAAGTCTTAGCACCGTCGTAATCTAATACACCGTCAAGATCTTTAACACCAAATGTTTCAACCATCAACTCAACAACAGCCATAGGATCTTTGGCTAACGCCTTAGAATTAAGCTTTGTAAATGGAACGTTTACTGCGTGTGGGATTGTACCTTTCTTAACCCAACCCGGTGTACGTGCATCAACAACCAATACTGAAGTGTCGCCATTCGCAGAATCACGTGCTGCATGAATCACATCTAACTCAGTTACTGTTTCAACTGCTGCTGGTGCAAATGGTTCAGTTGGCTGAATACAGAATGGTGGACAAGGACGTGAAGTCTTTGCAAATGCCGGATCAACTAAGTTGCCGTTATCTGCATTACGAGAAATACCCGCAACTTCCAACACACCTTTAACGATACCAACTGGCTTACTAGCTTTTTTAACTGGTGCTGGCGCAGAAGAACCGTTGTTCCAATTGTGACTTGCTGGTAAAAAATCAGCTGTCACGCCTAAAGCAAATGTCGAAGCAATTGCCACTACTAATAATTTAGTTTTCATAATAATCTCCTAAAGTTAAAAAAGGTGCTTAAAGTAAGCACCTTTTTAAATCAATTATTTAGTTGTTAAACCTAAAGATTTCCAAGCGTTCATACCACCACGGTAGTACTTAATCTTGTTTTCAGGGTAACCCATCGTCAACAATGCTCTAATTGAAGCTGGAGACTGTCCACACCATGAACCATTACAGAACAAGTATAAAGTCTTAGCACCGTCGTAATCTAATACACCGTCAAGATCTTTAACACCAAATGTTTCAACCATCAACTCAACAACAGCCATAGGATCTTTGGCTAACGCCTTAGAATTAAGCTTTGTAAATGGAACGTTTACTGCGTGTGGGATTGTACCTTTCTTAACCCAACCCGGTGTACGCGCATCAACAACCAATACTGAAGTGTCGCCACCAGCAGAATCACGTGCTGCATGAATTACGTCTAGTTCAGTTACTGTATCAACTGATGCAGGCGTGAACGGTGCTGTTGGTTGAATACAGAATGGTGGACAAGGACGTGATGTCTTTGCAAATGCTGGATCAATTAAGTTAGCGTTATCTTGGTTACGTGAAATACCCGCAACGTCCATAACACCTTTAACGATACCAACTGGCTTAGCTGTTACAGCCGTTGATGCTAATAATGCTACTGATGCAGCACTTACTACTAATGTTTGAAGTTTCATACTTCTCTCCTCTTTATATAAAAAATAACTCATTATTGAGCTTTATTGTTAACTCCCCCAAGAAGCGGAACTAAGAATTCTTTGTTTGTTAATCGCAGCTTGGCTCTTCTTCCAAATTGTGATTAGCGAAAAAGTCCATAACACACTCTTCTTTTTCGTCGTCTTCTTTACCGTCACAAAAATCTTGTGCACCATCACGAATAACTTGTTTCTGTGGTTCCGTCGCATTAGCACCTAGTGCTGGAATGTTGGCGAATACATTAAAACTTAATAAAAATCCAAATAACATTGCTAATTTTTTCACTACTCTCTCCTTGTTTTTATTGCCCAAAATTACTGTTATACCATCACCGTCAATGATTACAAGTTTTTTTTTGACTATTTGAATATCATGATATGCTAATAATTAAGCGTTCATTATGAGCAATATCAAAAAAACCAGTTCTTATTTAGTTCAATTCATCCATCGCTTGATTCGCTAATAGATCGGCCATTTCGTTACCCTTATCGCCACTATGACCTTTAACCCAATGCCAGTGCACATTGTGCTTTTCATTTGCCTTGTCAAGCTGTTGCCATAGATCAACATTTTTCACTGGTTTTTTATTGGCAGTCTTCCAGCCTCTTAACTTCCATCCTTTGATCCACTCGTTAATGCCACTCATGACATATTTAGAATCGGTATATAAATCAATATCGATCGTACTTGACTTAATGGCTTCTAACGCTTTGATGGCTGCTGTTAGCTCCATACGATTATTGGTGGTGTCTTTTGCACTGCCTTTGAGTTTTTTATCATGGTCGCCATATCTGAGCCACACACCCCAACCGCCAATACCCGGATTGCCTCGGCAGCCGCCATCGGTGTAAATAATTATTTTATCCATCAATATTTGTTTGTAACCAATATTCTAATAATGCCAAATGCCAAAGCCGTGATCCATTCAGTGCAGTCATATAGTGCTCTGGTCGATCAATCACTTTTTGTACAAAATCTTGATTATAAACACCACGATTCACACAGCTGCTAGATTTTAAAATATCGCTCATAAAGTCTAAAAATTCACCACGTACGTATTTAAGCGCTGGCATCGGGAAATAACCTTTCTTACGATCAATCACGCTATCGGGTAATAAACCGCGGGAAATTTGTTTAAGTGGGTGTTTACCCTCTTCACCCATCTTTAAACTCGGTGAAATACTAAGTGCGTGCTCGACTAATTGATAATCCATAAAGGGTACACGAGCTTCCAAACCCCAAGCCATGGTCATGTTATCGACGCGTTTAACCGGGTCGTCTACCACTAAACGGGTGATATCAGTACGAAACACTTTATCCATAAATTCATCAGCATTGGCTTTGGCAAACTCCTTGTTTAACCAAGACTCAGTATGGTTGCCAGAGTGATAGCGCTGATTAACAGTTTGTAAATACTCTTCATAAGGTCGATCCACATAATGTTTGGCGAAGCGCTCTACCTCGGTGCCTGATTCAGCTTGCATGCGTGGATACCAAAAATACCCCGCAAAGGCCTCATCAGCACCTTGCCCTGACAGTACAACTTTAATCTGTTTGGATACTTGCTCTGAGAGTAAGTAAAAAGCCACCGCATCTTGACCCACCATTGGTTCTGCCATATTGGCCACTGCCTCTCCTAAGCGTGGCAATACTTGTGAATTACTCACCACGTATTTTTCATGTTTAGTGTTAAATTTTTTAACAATTTGATCGGAATATTCAAACTCAGAACCCGCTTCATCATCAATGTCTTCAAAACCGATCGAAAAAGTGCGAATGTCTTTATGCCCTGCCTCATGCAACAAGCCCACCAATAGTGAAGAATCTAACCCCCCTGATAGCAACACGCCAATCGGTACATCAGCAGCATTCATTCTTTTAAGTACGGCTTGAGTTAATAACTCATGTGTGCGTTCAATATGTTCGGCATCACTTAGCTCAGATCTTTGCGCTTTGGGTTGCCAATAAGTTTTTTCTACCACTTTACCTTTGGCATTAATCGTCAAGGTAGTGGCTGGTTTGATTTTATTCACACCATTTAAGATGGTGTTAGGCGCGGGCACTACACCATGCAAAGATAACTGCTGTTGTAGTGCAACTGAATTAATACCTGTATTAGCGCCAATAGCCACCAAAGCTTGGGTGTTAGAAGCAAAGCTAAAGACTTGATCGGTCAAACTAAAATACAAGGGTTTAATCCCCATACGGTCACGTGCAACAAATAGCAGATTGGTTTTTTGATTCCAAATACAAAAAGCAAACATGCCATCTAAGTGGGTGACACAATCCTCACCCCAGAAATGATAAGCCTTAATAATAACTTCCGTATCTGAATGTGAGAAGAAGGTATAGCCTTGTTTGATTAAATCTTGGCGTAACGATTGATAATTGTAAATCGTGCCATTAAAGACCAACACCAAGTCTAGTGTTTCATCTTTCATCGGCTGTGCCCCATAATTTGATAGATCAATAATACTAAGGCGTTGATGACCAAAACCAATCTTGCCATCTGCCCACTGCCCAGAAGCATCCGGGCCACGCCTAGCGATCTTGGACATCATCATGCTTAATGTTTCAGACTGAACTGACTTATAATCAAATCTTAGTTGGCCGCAAATACCACACATATCAAACTTAGAGAGAATGTAAAATAAAGCTATTTTATCAAGTAATAATCAGGACTTTAGCGTAATGGCACAAACACTCTACGATAAATTGATGGCGGCACATGTAGTGCGTGAAGAAGCAACCACAGCGCTTATCTATATTGATCGACAGCTGATTCATGAAGTCACCTCACCTCAGGCCTTTGAAGGCTTGGAAATGGCGGGCAGAAAGCCTTGGCGTCTTGATGCTAATTTGGCTGTTCCGGATCATAACGTACCTACCACAGAGCGTTCAAGTGGTGTTACCGGCATTAAAGATCCAATTTCAAAAATACAAATTGAAACGCTGGATAAAAATTGCGAAATATTCGGTATTAATGAAATTACCATGAATGATATTCGCCAAGGTATTGTGCATGTGGTTGGCCCTGAGCAAGGTGCCACACTGCCAGGCATGAGTATTGTCTGTGGTGACTCACATACTTCTACCCATGGTGCGCTCGGTGCTTTGGCATTTGGCATTGGTACTTCTGAAGTAGAACACGTGCTAGCTACTGGTTGCTTATGGCAATCTAAATCTAAGAATTTAAAAATCGAAGTAAGTGGTGGATTAAATGAATTTGTGAGTGCTAAAGATGTGGCACTCTATATTATTGGCCAAATCGGCACAGCAGGTGGTACCGGTTATGCCATTGAGTTTGCCGGTACAACCATTCAAGGTTTAAGTGTTGAGGGGCGTATGACGCTTTGCAACATGGCCATTGAAGCTGGCGCGCGCGTGGGTATGATAGCTGTTGATGACAAAACCATTGAATACGTTAAAGGCCGCCCAATGGCACCAACGGGCGATGAGTGGGGCAAGGCTGTCGAATATTGGCATACCTTACATTCTGACGAAGGTGCTCATTTTGATCAGGTTGTTCGTATTAACGCTAAAGACATTAAACCCCAAGTTACTTGGGGTACCTCTCCAGAAATGGTTATTGAGGTGGGTGGCATTGTGCCTGATCCAGATAAAGAAACCGACCCAGTTAAAGCAGAAGGCATTCGTAATGCGCTAAGCTATATCCATCTAAAGGCCAATACACCAATCAACACAGTGAAAATTGATAAAGTCTTTATTGGCTCTTGTACCAACTCTCGACTTGAAGATTTGCGCGTAGCGGCTGCGGTCACAAAAGGCAAACACATTGCCGATAATATCAAACTGGCTTTAGTGGTGCCCGGCTCAGGCTTGATTAAAAAACAAGCAGAAGTCGAAGGTTTAGACAAAATATTTACCGATGCAGGGTTCGAGTGGCGCGAGGCTGGATGTTCTATGTGTCTTGCCATGAATGCTGATAAATTAGAACCTGGAGAGCGTTGTGCATCGACTTCTAATCGTAATTTTGAAGGTCGTCAAGGTCAAGGCTCATTCACGCATTTGGTTAGTCCTGCGATAGCTGCAGCCAGTGCGATTGCTGGTCATTTTTCGGAGGTTAAATAATGCAAGCTTTTAAAACATTAACATCTATCGCCGCACCACTTGATCGTGCCAATATCGATACCGACGCTATCATTCCTAAGCAGTTTTTAAAATCCATTAAACGCTCTGGTTTTGGCCCTAACTTATTTGACGAATGGCGTTATCTTGATCATGGCGAAGTCGGTATGAACAACACTAAGCGCCCACTGAATAAAGATTTTGTACTTAATCAACCAGAATACCAAGGTGCAAAAATACTACTTACACGTGAGAACTTTGGTTGTGGATCCTCTCGTGAGCACGCACCTTGGGCGTTAGAAGACTATGGCTTTAAAGTGATTATTGCACCAAGTTTTGCCGATATTTTTTATAACAACTGTTTTAAAAATGGCCTTTTGCCGATCGTGCAAGACAATAATGTTATGGATGAATTATTTGGTTTTAAGGGTGAAATCACCATTGACCTCGAATCACAAAGCATCAATGCCAATGGTAAAAAATATACTTTTGAAGTAGATGCTGAGCGCAAAAGACGTCTGCTTAATGGTTTGGACGATATTAGCCTCACACTGCAATATAAAGATGAGATAAAATCATTCGAAACCACTTACTTTAAAAAATATTCTTGGCTATGATTGGACGACTCAGCGGAAAAATTCTAGAAAAAAACCCACCTGAAATCCTCTTAGAAGTGGGTGGTATTGGCTATGAAATCTTGTGCCCTATGTCAACTTTCTACGAAATGGGTGCTGGCTCTAACTTGATGTTACATACACATCTCCAAGTTAAAGAAGATGCACACACTTTATATGGTTTTATTTCTAAAGACGAAAAAACCTTATTTAGAGAATTAATCCGCGTTAATGGCATTGGACCTAAAGTAGCGCTTGCCATTCTTTCACATTTAAACATCGCTTCGTTGATGAATGCAGTTGCCATGGAAGATGATGTACTACTAGCAAAAACCCCAGGCATTGGCAAGAAAACCGCCCAAAAACTCATTGTCGAGCTTAAAGATCGCCTAGAAAAAATAGTGCTCAGCAATACAAAATATCAAAAAATTACAGCAAGCAATACCAATCCAAACACTCAAAAAGCATCAAGTGCACTACAAGCGCTCGGCTTTAAAGTAAAAGAGGCTGATAGAATGCTAAACGCTATTAATGATGACACATTAACAACCGAAGAATTAATTCGTCTAGCTTTACAAAACAAGTAAGCCCTCACAAAATTTAAGCTTGCTATAATCAAGCTATGTTTAGAATATTCATGGCTTTGATTTTTCTACCCATCTTGGCATGGGCACATCCTGCAATGGAATTAGAACAGATCTACCTCGATAAAGGTAAAGACTACACACCCAGAACTCAGCATCTTGATAAGCAAGGTCGTGCTAAATTTGTCAATCATTTAATCTTAGAGTCTTCACCTTACTTATTACAGCATGCGCATAATCCAGTCAATTGGTATCCATTTTCAGATGAGGCCTTTGATAAAGCCAAGGCAGAAAATAAGCCAATTTTTATTTCCATTGGTTATGCTACTTGCCATTGGTGTCACGTCATGGAAGAAGAAAGCTTTGACGATGTCGAAGTGGCAAAATTTCTCAATAAACATTTTATTTCCATTAAGGTTGACCGTGAAATTCGCCCTGATGTCGATGCAACTTATATGAACGTGTCTCAATTGATTAACGGCTCAGGTGGTTGGCCACTTAATGCGGTGATATTGCCAGATGGTAAAGCCTTTTTTGCAGGTACTTATTTTCCTAAACCTCAATTATTAGACATACTTTCACAAATACAAACGCTTTGGAAAAATGAAAAAAATAGCGTTATTAATCAAGCTAATAAGATTGACAATATCTTAAATAAGGCCGAGGCAAAAACTCAGAGTAATATTGATAAATCCATTATTCCTAAAGCTATTCAAGCCTTACTGAGTAACTTCGATGAAATGGAAGGTGGTTTTGGCGAAGCGCCAAAATTCCCACATGAGTCTATGTTATTACTACTGATAGACGAGCAAAAACGCAACCCAAATGACGAGCAACTCAACGCCATCACCACAACACTTGACATTATGGCTAGTGGTGGTTTATACGATACAGTAGGCGGTGGTTTTCATCGTTACTCTACAGACAACACTTGGCTAATACCACATTTTGAAAAAATGCTTTATAACCAAGCGCAACTATCATTAGTCTATACCCGCGCTTATCAACTCACACATAAGCCACTTTATAGACGTATTGCACAACAAACATTGGATTATGTCTTAAAAGAAATGCAAGATAAAAATGGTGGCTTTTTCTCAGCTACTGATGCAGACTCTGAGGGTGAAGAAGGCACTTTCTTTGTTTGGTCAATAGACGAGATAAAGACTGTTCTGAATAAAGATGAATTTAAACACTTTAATCAGTGGTTTGACTTATCATCACACACTGATTTTGAAGGCAATCATGTTATTCGTTTTAAGGATATTAATGACGTTAATGTAGATGACTATAAACAAATTGATGGGTTACTTGCTAAATTATATAACGTCAGAATTAAAAGAGAGCTGCCACTCACCGACAATAAAGTGTTACTTTCTTGGAATGCACTGATGGTTCCTAGCTTAATTGAAGCAGGAAAGGTTTTTAATGAAGAGAAATACACAACTGCGGGTTTAGCTTTAGCAAGTCGCTTAGAATCATTCAATAAAAACAATCAACTTTATCGGGTATCCATTAACAATAAGCTTGAGACAAACGCGCTATTCGAAGACTACGCTTATTTGGCTAATGCTTATCTGTCCGTATTCGATCAAACAAATGAAAAAAAATGGTTAAACAGAGCGGTCCAATTAGTTAATACCATGAATGAGAAATTTTGGGATAAAGAGCGGTTTGGTTACAACATGACCAACGATAACAAATACTTAAATACTCGCTACAAAGAATCTTATGATGGTGCTATTCCATCTGCTAACGGCATAGCTTACCAAGTATTGGTTAAACTAAATAACCGAACAACCGAGCCATCATTCATTCAACAAGCTGAACAATTATTGAGTGCTTTTTCAGCTGATATTAACCAAGACCCTTATTCTTATAGCTCGTTTATTTTAGGCTTTAATCATGCTATTTTTACTGAGGCAGCCAATGTTCAATATGCTTATCAAGGCCGTATTCGTGTGCACACACAAACTCTTGATAATGATGAATTACTCGTCAACCTAAGTCTTAATCCGCTTTGGCATATCAACTCTAACCAGCCAATACAAGATTCATTAATTGCTACTAAAATAACCAATCTAGATACTCAAAATTGGACGCTTGAAGACTCAACCTATCCACAAGGTGAGCTGGCTAAATTGGGTTTTTCCAAAGACCAAATTTCAATTTATAAAGATCAAGCAAAAATTGGACTCAAACTAAAACAACACTCAAAAACCTACATAACACCAACACTCTTGTTGACTTTACAAGCTTGCAGTGACAAGGTGTGTCTACCGCCCACCACAATAACTTTAAAACCTTAAGTAGTCTTGCCTAAACGTTTTACCCATCCAACAAAATCATGATTAATCAAATATAAACAAGGTAGTAATACCAACGTCATTACCGTACCAAACAATAGGCCGTAACCCAACGAGAGTGCCATCGGTTGCAAGATATAGTCAGTTCCGCCAATACCATAAGCCAGTGGTATCACCCCCGCCAAAGTAGTGAGTGTTGTTAGTACGACGGCGCGTAGGCGGTCTTTCGCCCCTTTAATAACAAACCCATGCGCCGAAGCCGTGGTATCAACAACCTTTGCTTTTAAATAATTCAGATGTGAAACCAGTACTAAGGAGTCATTCACAATCACCCCTACTAATGCCAACGTGCCCAAAATCGCAAAAAAGCTTAGCGTTTCACCATGCAAGAAAAATGCCCAAATCACACCAATAACCGAAAAAGGAATGGCGCTCAGCACCAATAATGGCTGCGTATAAGAATTAAACAACAATACCAACAGCAGAAAAATGCCAAAAATTGCCATCACGAACGCTCGCTTAAAGCTGTCCATCGATTGCATGGTTTCTTTAGCGCCACCTTCTTTAATCACGCGAATATTTGGGAAATTACTGGTTAAATCTAAACGCTCTAAAGCTTCATCCATCACCCTGCTTACGGTGGTAATTTCATCATCAACACTACCACTAACCAAAGTAGATCGTTGTCCGTTAAAGTGATTAAAATCTGGTTCGCCTTCAATTTGTCGAATACTGGAGAATTGTGAAATCGGCACTAAATGGCCTTTACGGTTATTCACTTTTAAAGATTGAATGAAAGCTTGTGAATGCAAGCCATCGCCAAAATAGATTCTAAAATTAACATCATTTTGGCCATCGCGCATATCAGTCACATCAATACCCGTAAAAGCAGTTTTTAGATATTGACTAACCACAGAAAAGTCGATTTCCAATCGGGCCATTTTTTCAAAATCAAGCACAACTTCAATACGCGCTTTCCCTGGCTCATCATCGCGATTAATATTATCCAATCCATCGATTGATGACAAAATTTCCTCTAATTGGTCAGCGGCAACTTGACGCTGAACATGATCACTACCCACTAAATTAATCTCTACATCCTCGCCTTGTGGTGGGCCGGGCCGTCTAATGGAAAATTTGAGTTTTTCAGCTGCGGTAATTTCACCTACTCTCGCCTTGAGCTGCTTGAGTAACGCTTTAGAGGTTTGCACCCTCTCGCTCGACGGAGACAGCTCAATCGTGAACCTAGCCACATGAGTAAAATATTTACCCACATTAGAGGTGATTGATTCTAAGTCTTCACCCACAACCTCACTAATCAAGGCTTCTATTTGCTCACTAACCGATTCAGTGTAACCGAGCGAGCTACCTGCAGGCATTTGTAATCTAGCACTAATGGTATCGACGCCAATCGCAGGAAATAAAACAAACTTCATATTGGTCTTAGCAAAATATAACGAAGCCGCCAACATCAATGCGAATACTATTACCACCATATAACGCCACTTAAGCACAGCACTTAAAAAATCTTCGAACCAAACTTCTACTGCGTCAAACCAATGGCTGCTTTTAATCTTCTCATGTGAACTTGCCAAATGCGCTGGCAATGCGATAGATACTTCTAAAAATGACAATAACAATGCAAAAATCACCACAATTGGAATTACATAAATAAATTTACCCATGGTGCCGCCCATCAAAAACATCGATGAAAAGGCTAAAATAGTAGTTAAAATAGTAGTAATCACCGGCATAATCACATGTTTAAAGCCCCGTGTTGCTGACTCGAATCGATCTTCCCCACGCTGTTTATGATGATGAATACTCTCTGCCACAATAATAGAATCGTCCACTACAATGCCTAATACTAGAATCATTGCTGCCAATGAAACCAGATTAATGGTCTCGCCACTTGCACCTAATAATGCCACTGTACCTAGTAAGCTCACCGGCAAACTAACTGCCACCCAAAAAGCAGTTTTAAATGAGAGAAAAGCACCTAATACAATTAGCACCAACAGCAAGCCCATCATGCCATTATTGGTCACAATCTTTAAGCGGTTACGTACATATTTAGACATATCTGAAGAGTAAAAAATTTGGAGTTGATTGTCATACTTACTGTTAAGATCGGTAATTTTTTCTTTAACTAAGTCAACCGTGGTGATGACATCGGCTTGGGCTTGTTTTCGTACACGTAATATAAAGCCTTTTTTGCCATTCACGCGAATGATAGATTTCTCCTCAACATTGCCACTTTCAATCTGAGCAATGTCTTTCAGGCGAACAATAGGCCCCTGGAAAGTTGACTTAATAATCACATCGCCCACTGATTCAGCTTGGTCAAATTTGGCCAACACCACAATGATTTTTTCGTCCCTTTCGCTGTGATTTTGCCCAACGGTATAACGCGCATTGCGTTTAGCAATAGAATCTATAATTTGCGGTAGGGAAAGTTTATGCTGATAAAGTTTGTTTGGATTGATTCTAATTTGTATTTCCCGATCTAAGTAACCATCCTTAACCACTTCGGAAACACCGTCAACCAACTCAAGAGAATCAGCAATATTATCAGTGATTTGTCTTAGCTCAGCATAAGATAAATCTGGGGCGCCAATGCTAATTTTAATAATACTTTTTCTAGAAGTTTTCTGGTCGCGTACATTAGGCAAGTTAGTCACTTCAGCTGGCAAAGATTTAATACGATTAACCGCATTTCTGATATCTTGCTTGAGTGTGTCAATATCGCTCACATCTTGAGATAAAGTCACTGTAATGCTGGAACGCCCTTCTCTAGACACCGAAACAAACTTCTCAATACCTGAGATATTGCTGAGTTCATCTTCAATGAGGTTGGTGACGTTTTGCTCAACATCTTCGGGTGATGCGCCAGGGTAAGCTGTTGAAATAGACATGACTTCAAAGTCAACTGCTGGGAATTGGTCTCGTTGAATACTGCTAAGCGCCAATAGACCAATCGCGATAACACTCACGGTAAAAACTAAGGCTAGTTTTTTTTGCCTAACAAAGAAATTAAGGATACTGTCCATAATGGATTAGTATACCAACAGTAACCCTGTGTTTTGTTTTCTAGTCGGTCTTTTTGTTACGGGTTCTTTTGCGCTCAGTCTCACCCAATATGCGTTTACGAATACGAGTAGAGTTTGGTGTTACTTCTACCAACTCATCATCATCAATGAATTCTAACGCTTGCTCAAGGTCGAGCTTAATTGCTGGTGTTAATGACACAGCCTCATCGGTACCTGAAGAACGTACATTGGTAAGTTGCTTGCCTTTCATCACGTTAACCACCAAATCTTTATCACGTGCATGAATACCTACTACCATGCCTTCATAAATATCAGTATTGTGCTCTACAAAGAATTTACCACTCTTTTGCAGATTGAAAATTCCATAGGCAACCGCTTTACCTTGATTCATAGAGATTAAAGAGCCATTAGAGCGCTGGCCAATCTGACCTGGCTTTTGCGGCTTATAAGCATCAAAAGTTGAATTCATCAAACCAGTACCCGTAGTTGCTGTTAAGAATTCAGTTCTAAAACCGATTAAACCACGTGCTGGAATATTAAAGTCTAGTTTTACGCGTCCGTTACCATCAGGCACCATGTTAGTAAGCTCGGCCTTACGTTCGCCAAGTTTTTCCATTACTGTGCCTTGATGTTGAGTTTCAACGTCCACACTTAGGTCTTCAAACGGTTCACAAGTCACACCATCAATTTCTTTTAAAATCACTTGTGGTCGGCCCACTGCTAACTCGAAACCTTCACGACGCATGGTTTCAATCAAGATTGATAAATGCAATTCGCCACGACCAGAAACAATAAATTCTGAAGGGTCTTCTGTATTAGCAACACGCAATGCAACGTTATAGATTAGTTCTTTATCTAGGCGATCACGAATATTTCTTGTAGTAATATATTTTCCATCTTGCCCTGCGAATGGAGAATCATTAACACGGAATGCCATTGATACGGTTGGCTCATCAACACTGAGTGGTGGCAATGCTTCAATCGTCTCAGGATCACAAACAGTATCTGAAATAGAGATACCTTCAATGCCAGTAATACAAACAATATTGCCCGCTTCAGAGGCATTAGTATCGATTTTATCAAGCCCTAAAAAACCTTGTAAATTGGCAATTTTAGCTTTACGCTCAGTACCATCTGCACCGACAATAACCACTTGTTGATTCTTTTTAATCGTGCCACGAGTAATACGGCCAATACCAATTGCACCCACAAATGATGAATAATCCAGTGCCGTAATCTGCATCTGTAGTGGCGCTTCAATATCAACCTCGGGCGCTTTAACGTGTTTAACGATAGTCTCAAACATGGGTGTCATATCACCTTCACGCACACCATCTTCTAATGATGCATAGCCATTAATACTAGAGGCGTAAATAACAGGGAAATCTAATTGCTCATCCGTCGCACCGAGTTGATCAAATAAATCAAAAACTTGGTCAATCACCCAATCAGGGCGAGCGGCATCTTTATCGATTTTGTTTATCACTACAATCGGGTTGAGGCCCTGATCAAAAGCTTTTTTAGTCACAAAACGCGTTTGTGGCATTGGTCCTTCTTGTGCATCCACCAGTAAAAGCACTGAATCTACCATCGATAAAACGCGCTCTACTTCACCGCCAAAATCGGCGTGTCCTGGGGTATCTACAATATTAATATGGTAGTCATTCCACTTAATCGCTGTATTTTTCGATGAAATGGTAATACCACGCTCTTTTTCCAAATCATTCGAATCCATCATACGATCAGTAGACTCAAAACGATCATCAAAAGTTTGAGATTGTTCCAATAGCTTATCAACCAATGTGGTTTTACCGTGGTCAACGTGCGCAATAATAGCGATATTTCTAAGTTTGGTATTCATACGAATTAAGTGAATGCGAAAAAGGCACTATTATCCCGTAAAATGACTATCAATATTAGAAATTATTGATATAACTATTTATGGGTAAAAAAAGCAGTTCTGGTCGCTGGATGAGTGAACACCTGAGTGATGAATATGTAAAAAAAGCACAAAAAGAAGGTTACCGTTCACGTGCTGTTTACAAACTGACAGAGGTTGTAAACAAAGATAAATTTATTAAGCCGGGTTCTCGCGTGCTTGATTTAGGTGCTGCTCCTGGCGGTTGGAGTCAAGTGGCAATTAAATTAGTAGGGAAATCAGGCCAAGTTATCGCCAGTGATATTCTTGATATTGAACCTATCCCTGGGGTGGATTTTCTCTGTGGTGACTTTACTGAAGACTCAGTTTATGAAGAGCTATTAACATTAACGGGTGGCCATAAAATGGACGTGGTACTCTCAGACATGGCACCAAATATGAGTGGGCAACTCTCAGTTGATATTCCAAAATCGATGTATTTGTGTGAATTGGCACTTGATATGGCCATTAAAACGCTCACACCCAAAGGTACTTTCTTTATTAAAGTATTTCAAGGTGATGGCTTTGACGCTTTTGTAAAATCTTGTAGGGCAGCATTTGTTAAGGTCACCATTCGCAAACCAAAAGCATCTAGAGCACGCTCTAAAGAAGTATATCTTTTAGCAAATACGCTAAAATAACGTCCTATGCAAAATTTTGAAGATATTCAAAACCTAGTCCAAGACGACATTGCTAAGACAGATCAAGTATTGATTGATCATCTTAGTTCTGATGTGGCGCTGATTAACCAAATGAGTGGTTATATTATCAACGCCGGTGGTAAGCGATTACGCCCATTACTTTTGCTACTGTGTGCACGCGCCACTGGCTACCAAGGCGACCACCACCATTTGATGGCTGTGGTAATTGAGTTGATTCATACAGCGACACTATTACACGACGATATCGTTGACGAATCTAACACGCGTCGAGGCAAAGAAACTGCCAACGAAGTTTGGGGTAATGCAGCCAGTGTTTTAGTGGGTGATTTTCTTTATTCCCGTGCCTTTGAGATGATGGTTAAACCTGGCTCAATGCGTATTATGACGCTCCTTTCTAAAGCTACCAATGAAATTGCCCAAGGTGAAGTCATGCAACTGCTTAATTGCCAAAACTCTGCACTCACCGAGAAAGAGTACTATCGAGTCATTGAGCGAAAAACGGCTGTGTTATTCCAAGCAGCAACACAAATTGGTGCTATTTTATCTGCTGCCGACGAGGCACAAGAATTAGCACTTCGAGATTATGGCCTGCATCTGGGCAACGCCTTTCAAATTATCGATGATGTGCTTGATTATGAATCTGACTCTGAGACCATGGGTAAAGAAGTGGGTGATGACCTTGCGGAAGGAAAAACCACACTACCCATTATTTATGCCCTTGAAAACACCTCGGGTAAAGAACGTGAACTACTGGTTAATGCCATTGAGAATGCAGATAACTCCGATATTGAGCACGTTGTTCATATTCTTCAAACAGTCAAAGCCTTTGATTACACACGATCAAAAGCACAAGAATCAGCCGATTTGGCCAAACAATCCTTATCCAACCTCCAAGATTCGGATTACAAAGAAGCGCTTATCTTATTGTGCGACTTATCTTTACAGCGTAAATCTTAGGATCATCCTTAATGCTAACCACTGAGTTAAAGACTCAAATTCGTCAGTCGCTCGAAGCCGCTAAAAAAGGCATGCCTGATTTCAAAATCAGACAAGCGCAAAATAAAATGATTGCTGAAATCTCTAAAACCTTAGCGGGCGAATATCCTAACGGCAACCCTATTCTGTGTGTTGAGGCGCCAACGGGTACTGGAAAAACCATGGCTTATTTACTCAGCGCCATCCCTATTGCTAAAGCGCAAAAAAAGAAACTGATTGTTTCCAGTGCGAATGTCGCCCTACAAGAACAACTGCTCAACAAAGACATTCCTGAGGTGCAAAAATACTGCTCGGTTGATTTTGAATACGCACTGGTCAAAGGTCGATCTCGCTATGTTTGTGTACGCAATTTAATCAACTTAGTTGAGGATAAAGCCAGTGAAAACGAACTATTTGATAACGCTGCGTTATGGGATGCACCACCGGGTAAATACCAATTAGATCAACTGGGTGAAATGCTTGAGGATTATTCAGCCAAAAAATGGAATGGTGAAATAGACGATTTAGAACAAAATCCAGATGGCTCTTTATGGTCAAAAATCGCTTGTAATCGTTTTACTTGTACAGCCAAAAATTGTGAATTTTATAATGACTGTGCTTTTTTTAAAGCCAGAAAAAAAATCACCAAAGCCGATGTGATTATCGCTAATCATGATTTAATTTTGGCAGATTTAAGTACCGGCAATACCGTGTTACCTGATGTCGATGAATCCATCTATATCTTTGATGAAGCGCATCATCTTAACCACAAGGCTTTGTCTCATTTTTCACTCAGTACTGGTACCGAATTTATTAAAACCAGCCTACGCCAAACCCAAGGCGTGAGTGAACAAGTTTGTAAACTTACACAATCTGACGCACCTGATAATAACATTAAAGCAGTGGATGATTATTTATCCGATTTAACTGAGTTACTTAAAGACCTAACCTTTGATGAAGAAATTCATTTGTTTGACCAAGGGGTTGTGGAGGTACCAATTCAAGCGATTTGTCAAAACTTAATCACTAGTATTGGCAGCACGCACACCCAATTTGAACACTTAAAAGAATCGTGGTCAGATTATCTAAAAATTAAAATGGTGGAAAAAACCATTGCCGACCCACTTAACAATGTTTTAGGTGAGTGCGAACAACACCTGTCTTCTATCTTGTTGTTACTTTCCTCATTTTTACAAGCAGATGAAACCGGACAAGCGCCGCATTCTCGCTGGATCGAAAAAACCACTGCAGCCAATAAGAAAACCAACTATATCTTAAATAGTGCACAAATCGACATTTCAAACAACTTAGATCAGCTCATTTGGTCAAAAGTAGCTGGTGCGGTTTTAACTTCAGCCACCCTATCATCGCTTGGTAGTTTTAATCGACTTAATCAGCAATTAGGCCTAGTAAAAACAGACAATCAATATCTACGTTTGCCCTCACCTTTTAGTTTTGATAAGGTTGATTTTATTGTGGCTAATTTTAAAAACAACCCAACTCAAGTATATGAGCACACGCAAGAAGTAGCCGCGCAACTTTTAAAGCGTATCGATAACAACAAAGGTTCATTGGTGCTATTCGCCTCTAACAAACAAATGCAAATGGTGGCTGATTTGGTTGAGCAAAAACTCGGTTGTGATTTATTTGTTCAAGGTGAATTTTCTAAAAAACGCATTTTAGAAAAACACAAAAACTTACGCAAACAAAATCAAGGTAGTGTGATTTTTGGACTCGATAGTTTTGCTGAAGGTGTCGACCTCAAAGGTGATAATCTTACCCATGTGGTGATTGTAAAGCTACGCTTTAGCGTGCCTAACTCACCAATTGAAAAAACCACGCAAGATTACTTACAATCCCAAAATCGTAATCCTTTTATGGAAATCTCTCTACCTGATGCATCGCTACGACTCATCCAAGCCTGTGGCCGACTGATTCGTACCGAAACTGATACAGGGAAAATTACGATATTTGATAATCGCTTAACGACTAAGTTCTACGGCAAACAATTGTTGAATGCACTGCCAGGTTATAACATTGTTGTTGAATAATTTAAAAACGCCAAAAAGCTTTGTGTAACAACGCCATCAGCGTTAATATTTCTAAACGACCGAGCAACATTGAGAAGCTTAAAATCCACTTAGCCGTATCACTCACACCACCATAATTAGCCGCTACTTCGCCTAATCCTGGGCCAAGGTTGTTGATGCTAGCAGCGGTTGCCGAAAACGCACTCACTTGATCAAGGCCGGTAAACATCAAAGCAATTAGAATCATAATAAAAGCAATCACATACAACGAGAAGAATCCCCAAACGGATACCAATGTATCTTCAGTCACACTGCGATGATTAAGCTTAATGTTAATTTGTGCATTCGGATGAATGAATTTTTTGATCTCTTTCATGGCTAACTTAAACATCAGTAATACTCGCACCACTTTAATACCACCACCCGTTGAGCCCGCACAAGCGCCAATAAAGCTGGCAAAAATTAATAAAATTGGCAAGATAAAAGGCCATTGAGAATAATCGGTAGAGGCAAAGCCTGTGGTGGTAGCAATCGAAACGGTCTGAAATAATGCTTGTCGTGCCGATTCACTTATACTCAAATAATAACCACTGTCAAATAAATAAGTACCGACAATAATGGCGGTAAAAAACAAGATAAACAAATACGTTTTAAACTCTGAATCTTGAAAATAAGTAAAGACATTTTTCTTTTGCCAAACAAAGAAATGCAAAGAAAAATTAATACCGGCTAGCAGCATAAATACAATCGCAACACTTTCAATAGCACTTGAATTAAAGTAGCCGATGGAGGTGTCATGGGTAGAAAAACCACCAATAGCTACCGTTGAGTAACTATGAGCAATGGCATCAAAAGCATCCATACCAGCCAAGTAATAACCCAACGCACAAACAATGGTAAAACTAATATAAATCTTCCATAAGGCTTTGGCAGTGTGTGTGAGTTTTGGGGTTAATCTTTCTTTAGAAATACCGCTAGATTCTGCGTGGTAAAGCTCCATACCGCCGACACCCAACATCGGTAATATCGCAACTGCTAAAACAATAATACCCATACCACCTAACCATTGTAGTTGTTGTCGGTAGTACAAAATCGCCTTAGGCAGATCATCCAATCCAGCCAATACAGTAGCACCTGTGGTTGTTAAGCCTGACATTGATTCAAAAAACGCATCACTGAATGACATTCTGAGTGATTCTGACAATAAAAATGGAATGGTTGCAAACAACGAAAGGACAAACCAAAAACTAACCACAACCAAAATCCCCTCTCGGATTCTAAAGTCTTTTTTGGTATTTCTAAAGGGTGCCCACAAAATAAAGCCACTGAGTAGTGTTAGTGAAAATGCAGTTATGAAAGATTGCGCCTCGTTCTGCTGGTAGATAAAATCAACCAACAATGGCGGGAGTTGTGTCAAACTAAAGACCATTAGCAACAAGCCAATGGTTTTAAAAACGATACTAAATTGCATAATTATCCATTACCACCACCAAATAATGCCTCAACTTCGTGAATCTTACTCACATCGCTGAGCACGATGAGTACGTGATCATTTTCTTCAATCACCAACTTACGTGAACCCATAATCACTTCATTATTTCTGACTATTGAGCCCACAACCACCCCATCTGGAAAATTAATTTCTTCAATGGTTTTTCCAACAACCTTAGAGTGCGCCTGATCACCATGAACAATAATCTCAATGGCTTCAGACTTGCCTTGACGCAAGGAATGAACCATCATCGTATCGCCCTTACGAATATGCGCCAAAATACCGCTGGTGGTGATTTGGTCAGGTGAAATCACCATGTCCACATCTTCACTTTGTTTGGCCAAATCTTCATATACATTACGTTTAACCAAAGCAACGGTTTTGTGTGCTCCGAGACGTTTAGCCAAAATAGAGACAATCACATTAATTTCATCAGAATCGGTGAGTGCTAAGAATAAATCGGTATTTTCAATACCTTCTTCCAGTAATAACTCCTCATCAGAAGCATTGCCATGCAAAACCAAAGTGTCATCAAGCTGCTCTGCAATTTCAATAACGCGCTCTTTATCCAGCTCAATAATACGAACACGGTGATTTTTTTCCAAATGTTTGGCCAAATTAAGGCCAATATGGCCACCGCCAGCAATAATAATATTTCTATAGGCTTTATCAAGTCGTCTAAACTCTTTTAAAACCTTGGATACACTGGATTTTTTAGTAACAAAATACACACGATCACCATCTTTAATCACGGTGTCGCCATATGCTGGAATTGCCTTACCATTACGATACAAGCTAACAATACGCATGTGTATTTTTGGCAAATGTTCGTGTAATTCTTTAATTGGATGGCCGACAATTGGCGTGCCTGCATAAGCCCGGGTTTCTACTAGCTGCACCAAACCATTTTCAAATTCAAATACTTGCTCCGCACCAGGCTCTTCCACCACACGTTTAATATAGTCAGTCACCAAACCTTCAGGGGTAATAATAAAATCAATCGGAATAGCGCTATCTGAAAACAACTCCTTACGATGTAGGTATTCAGCAGTACGGACGCGTGCTACTTTTTTATCTACTTGGTACAAAGTATGTGCCATCTGACAAGCTAACATATTACCTTCGTCAGACTTGGTTACAGCAATCACCATATCCATTTCTTTAATACCGGCTTCTTCTAAAATATTAGGATAAGAAGCGTGCCCACAAACCGTTTTAATATCTAGATGACGCTGCAAAGAAGATAGGTTGGCTTCATCTTTATCAATGATAGTAATGTCATTTTCATCATCAGAGCCTAAATATTTAGCCAATGATGAGCCAACCTGCCCTGCACCCAAGATCAAGATTTTCATTTCTTATCAATCCCCAAATCTTTTAATTTACGATACAGTGTGGTACGCTCTAAACCTGCCAACTCTGCAACTTTAGCAATGTTATTGTTGTTTTCTTCTAAATGATGTTTGAAGTATTGAGACTCAAAGATATTTCTAGCTGCTTTTAAAGGCAGGTCAAAATCAATGCCACTAATTTGCTGTTCTTGAATGCTTGCTTGCTCAGATAAAAGCTTTCGCACCAACGGTAAAATATCATGCAAAGGTTTTTTCAAAAAATCAACCGCACCCATGCGGATGGCTTTTACTACGTCTTGATGCTCAGCATGGCCAGACATCATCACCACTGGCATAGAAAAGCCTTCACTCATCCACTCTTCTAGCAGGGCCATGCCGTCTTGACCTGGCATCCAAACATCCATCATCACCAAATCAAAAGTTTGATCTTTAACAATGGTCTTGGCCTCGGCAGCATCCTGCGCTAAAACCACATTGTAGTTCACATCTTCTAATGTGTCTTTCATCGTTTCAGAATTGATACTCTCGTCATCAATAATAAGAATATTACCAATTATCATACATTCTCCTTTGTGTATTCAAATTCAATCGTGACAATAGCGCCATTTGGCTCTACATTACCAGCAAAAATCCGACCATCGTGTTGTTCAATGATATTTTGCACAATTGCCATACCTAATCCACTGCCTTTGACTTTAGTAGTGACATACGGCTCAAACACACGCTCAATTACCGCCTCATCAAACCCATCGCCATTGTCTGCCATACTTAAGCGCACAATACCTTCAGAGGGTAAATATTGAGTGGTGACACTCACGATTAAATCACGACTGTCTTCAACCGATTCAGCCGAATTCTTCACCAGATTAATCAATACTCTGGAAATACCATTGGCATCTAAGAGTAGCTCTGGTACATCGCTTGCAAGATCAAACTCAATACTGATATTGCTTTGTGCATCATAAAGCGCAATAGATTGATTGATTAGCGCATTCAGGTCAGTCGGCTTACGCTCGATTTGCGGTGTATTGGCATAATCTGCAAATGCACTAACCATGGCATCCATTGACATCACCTGATCAATAATCACGTTAGTGGTTTTATCAATAATTTCTAAATCCTTACCCTTAAGTGTATCTAAAAACTTGTTTCTAAGACGTTGAGCCGATAATAAAATTGGCGTCAGCGGGTTTTTAATTTCATGTGCCATACGTACAGCCACTTCGCCCCAAGCCGCTTTTTTCTGCGCTCTATTCAGCTTTGAGATGTCTTTAACAATAATCACATAGCCCAGCGCTTTGCCACTCGTATCTAACGATGCACCTTGACAAGACAGTAAAACATGTCGGTCTGGCAAGGTCAGCTCAATCTCTTCACTCCACTCGCCTGACTCTTGTTCAAATTGTGCTTGTGCCATTGAAAATAGCGGCTCAAGATAGGCATTTTTATCTGAAATTTTTCGACACAAACCACCCACAAATTGTTGCTCATTATCAACAGCCAATATCTTGCCAATTACTGGATTGATCAGCTGAATATTTCTGTCTTTATCAAGACCAATCACACCAAAAGAGTATTTTAAAATAGTCTCTAAATACAGGTTATGCGTATCCAAGCCTTGTCGAGAGGCTTTAATTTGCTTGGCCATTTCATTAAATTGACCAATCAGTTCGCGCATGTCTTCACTCTGTTCTTGATTGTGCACCAAAACGTCGTAATTACCTTTGGCAATCTCTTTTGAGGCGACAGATAAATTGTGCATTGGGCGCATGAGTTGATCAATCATTCTAAACACAATCAACAAGACACTAAGAATGGTTAATAAAACCGTTGAAGAGAAATCTAACAAAAAGCTTTTTTGTGTAAGTGAGGTATTAACATTAAATTTAATTGCATTGGCAAAGTTGTAAAAACCTTTAACTTGCCCCAAAAAACTTAATAAATTAGGGTCAGTTGCATAAACTGCAACAATGTTCATGTATTCTTTAGTCGGTCTTCTAGTTAAATACCTTGTTGACATTTGAACCTGGAACAAATTGGTTTTCTCATCTTCAAATAAAACAAAAGGTTGTATATCTGCTAATGGCTGATTGTCTTCAACAATACAAATATTATTTTTCTTACTTTGTGCAATTATCTCGTCTTCTTCATCGGTCAACTCAATATAACAAGCCCACTGGTCATCAACCAAACCTTGGACAAAAATTTGCATGATATTAATGTAATCCTCTTTGTCTTTTTGAAAATTCGAATAATTTTCAATTTGTTTCAGCAGGATTGAAGTGTGGTCAGTGTAACGATCGTTTCTTACGATTTGTACATTTTCATAGAGTGCGTCTACCTGATCAAGAAAGACTTTATTAAAGTTGTTATAGGTATGTTTGGAGCGCTCAACATTGTCTTGAATAGTTTGGAACGAAAACAGGTAAAAAGACAAAACTGGTGCAATCACCAAAAGCGGGATAATCTTAACAAAAGACCAAGTGAATTGCGTGCCAACCACGCCATTTTTATTATCTTTCTTAAGTTTCGAAACGGCGCAAACGATATAATAAATAGCCACACAGCTCATCAGCACATTGTAAGAAGCCAGTAACCACCACCAATCTCCAATCAAAACAGGGTTTAATCCCAAAAAGGACAGCCCGCCCAATGAAATTAAAAATACAGCCGACCAAAACCATTTGTTTGGTGTTTTTTTGATCGCAAAATCTTGATTAAAAACCATGTTTTATCTATTGTTGTCCATATTTTCTGGACTGATTATCTCATAAAAAAACACGCATCAGGTTTAATTGTTGCTAAAATACAACAATGATACAAACACAAGCACAACTACGCGATTTTCTTCAGACTATTCAGGGTGAGACCGAGCTTGCAATTGATACAGAATTCAAACGTGTCAGCACTTATTATCCGGTTTTGTGCTTGGTACAAATCGCCACCAAAAGTGCGACCGACTGTATTGATGTTTTAGCCCTTGACGATCTTGAACCTTTGTTTGACAAGCTCTACCAAAACGATTGTGTTTGGATCGTGCATTCTGCTCGCCAAGATATTGAGGCCATGCATTGCCTTTCAAGGCGATTACCTCAGCAATTATTCGATACGCAAATTGCCGCTAGTTTGCTCAATCACCCAATACAAGTTTCTTATCAAGCACTAACTGAGAATTTACAAAATGTCTATTTAGAAAAAGCCTACACACGCCTTGATTGGACCACACGTCCATTACCCGAAGCCGCGATTGAATACGCGCTAGACGATGTGCGCTACTTGATAAAAAATTATCACCAATTAAAGGCACAATTACAAGCTGAAAATAAACTCGATTGGATTGTAGAAGAGGCTCAAGATTTACTTAATATCGATTTGTATCTTCCGCCGATTGATCAAGCTTGGCAACGAGTCAAAGGCTTATCAAGAATTAATAAAAATGCACACGTATTAGCGGCGCAATTAGCGGCATGGCGAGAACATCGGGCACAAGCTAACAACAAACCTCGAAAATGGATACTGGCAGATGATGCATTAATCGCACATGCTCTGGGTAAAGAAAAACTTTCAAACAAAGCACAAAAGAGTTTTGATGATTTTTTGACTCAGCACACTGACATTCAAAACATTAAAATTAGTATCAATAAAAACAAACCGCCAACAAAAACTGAAAAATCTCAAAAAGTCGTTTTACAAAAACTCATCCAAGAAAAAGCAAATCAGTATAATTTGGCCATAGAAGTAATGGCCAGTAGCAAATCATTACTTAAATATATTCGCGGCGATCGATCGGTTATGTTTTGTCAAGGTTGGCGTTATCATTTATTACAAGAGGAATTAGAAAATGCAAAATAGTTTAAAACCAGTATCAGCAGGCAACCTACCTGACGAAGTTAACGTTATTATTGAAATTCCAGCGCACTCGTCTCCCGTTAAATACGAAATCGACAAAGAAACTGGCGCCATGTTTGTGGATCGTTTTATTTCCACGCCGATGTTTTATCCATGTAATTACGGCTTTGTACCTGAAACATTAGCAGATGATGGTGATCCAGCAGATGTCTTAGTGATCACGCCTTATCCTTTAATTCATGATTCAGTGATCACAGCACGCCCTATTGGTGTGCTATTAATGACCGATGAAGCTGGTAAAGATTCAAAAATCTTAGCCGTTCCTACTGACAAATTATGTAAGTCATATCACGATATTCAATGTATTGATGATGTAGGTGCAACCCTGAAAGACCAAATTGAGCACTTCTTCCGCTACTACAAAGATTTAGATGACGGCAAGTGGGTCAAGATTGATGGTTGGGGCGATGCTGAACAAGCCAAAAAAGAGCTACAAGAATCATTCGACGCTTATAAAAAATAGCCTTTGGCCAACAGCAACACTTTTCAAATTATTGGCGGTGAATATCGGGGCAGGAAATTTGGCTTTCCCGATGCTGACGGCTTAAGGCCCACACCAAGTAAAGTTCGCGAAACGCTGTTCAACTGGATTCAATTTGAATCTTTTGATAAAACTTTTTTAGATTTATTTGCTGGCAGTGGCGCACTAAGTTTTGAAGCTTTATCTCGCGGCGCTAAACAAGTCACTAGTATCGAGAGAAATTTAAACGCCTTCCAAAGTTTAGAAAAAAATCGGAAATTATTAAAATCAACCAAAATCAGCTTTTTTAACCAAGATGCCTTTATTTTTTTAAAGCAAAAAAATACCAAAACCTTTGATTTTGTCTTGCTAGACCCACCATTTAACAAAAACCTTGTTTTAAAAGCACTAAAAGCACTAAAAGATGGTGATTTTGTAACAACCAAGAGCAAAATCTATATAGAATCTGAATTTGAAATAACACAGCGTTACTTAAAAGAAGAAATTTCGGAAAAAATCGAAATCATTAAACAAAAACAATCTGGCGCGGTTAATTACTGTTTAATAAAAATATTATGAAAAAAATTGCAATTTATCCTGGTTCTTTTGACCCCATTACTAACGGCCATATTGATTTGGTGCATCGAGCCAGCAAACTGTTTGATCAAGTGATTGTTGGTATTACACAAAACAGCAAAAAATCTTCGTTTCTTAATATTGACGAACGTATTCAAATCACTAGCGACGCACTCAAAAATATTAACAATGTTAAAGTACTGAGCTTCGATACTTTGTTAGTTGATTTTGCAAATGCACAAAATGCACAAGTCATCCTGCGCGGACTTAGGGCGGTGAGTGACTTTGAGTACGAGTTCCAACTCTCGGGGATGAATAAACATCTTAACCCCAATATTGAAACCTTGTTTATGACTCCTGCCGAACAATACGCCAATATCTCCTCCTCATTGGTACGCGAAATCTTGACACTTGGTGGTGATATCAGTGCCTTTGTACCTAAATCAGTAGAGAATCATCTAAAAACTAAGCTGTAAATATTTTTACCTTAATTCCTTGAAAAATATTTGACCACCCCTATATAGGAGGTATATCAAACACAAGGAGTTAAAAAAAATGTCAAAGATTATTGGTATTGACTTAGGTACAACAAATTCATGCGTTGCTATTATGGATGGCGGTAGCGTTAAAATTATTGAAAATTCAGAGGGTGATCGCACTACCCCATCAATTATTGCCTACCCTAAAGACAGCGAAGAAGTCTTAGTAGGCCAACCAGCAAAACGCCAAGCCGTCACTAACCCTGAAAACACACTATATGCAATCAAACGTTTAATCGGTCGTCGTTTTGATGAAGATGCCGTACAAAAAGACATTAATCTTGTGCCTTACAAAATTGTCAAAGCTGACAATGGCGATGCTTGGGTAGAGGTTAAAGGCAAGAAAATGGCCGCTCCAGAAATCTCAGCAAGAGTAATCGAAAAGATGAAAAAAACCGCTGAAGAGTATTTAGGTGAAACCGTTACTGAAGCGGTTATTACAGTTCCAGCTTACTTTAATGATTCACAACGCCAAGCCACTAAAGATGCTGGCAAGATTGCAGGCTTAAATGTTAAGCGCATCATTAACGAGCCAACAGCAGCAGCATTGGCTTATGGTATGGACAAATTGACTGGTGATAAAACCGTTGCTGTCTACGACTTAGGTGGTGGTACATTCGACGTATCAATCATTGAAATGGAAGACATTGATGGTGAAAAACACTTTGAAGTGCTATCAACCAATGGTGATACTTTCTTAGGTGGTGAAGATTTTGACCAACGCATTATCAGCTATTTGGTTGAAGAATTTAAAAAAGACCAAGGGGTTGATTTAACCAATGATCCAATGGCACTACAACGCCTTAAAGAAGCAGCTGAAAAAGCTAAGATTGAATTATCGTCATCAGAGCAAACTGAGGTAAATTTACCTTATGTGACTGCTGACGCCTCTGGTCCTAAGCACCTTAACATCAAGCTCACACGTGCCAAACTAGAATCACTGGTTGATGATTTATTAAAACGCACCATTGAGCCTTGCAAGACTGCACTCAAAGACGCGAAACTTTCAAGTGGCGATATCGATGAAGTCATCCTTGTTGGTGGTCAAACTCGTATGCCTAAAGTTGGTCAAATGGTACAAGATTTCTTTGGTAAAGAACCGAAGCGTGACGTTAACCCTGATGAAGCTGTTGCTATGGGTGCAGCCATTCAAGCAGGTGTGCTGGGTGGTGAAGTTAAAGATGTGTTGTTACTTGATGTAACGCCATTGTCTTTAGGTATTGAAACCATGGGCGGTGTAATGACCAAACTGATTGAAAAGAACACAACCATCCCTACCAATGCATCGCAAATTTTCTCTACTGCCTCTGATAATCAAGCTGCGGTAACTGTGCATGTATTACAAGGTGAGCGTGAAGTGGCTAATGCAAACAAATCGCTTGGTCAATTCAATCTAGAAGGTATTGATGCTGCACCAAAAGGTCAGCCTCAAATTGAAGTCACCTTAGATATTGATTCAGATGGTATTTTAAACGTGTCTGCCAAAGATAAAAATACGGGTAAAGAGCAATCAATCACCATTAAAGCGTCATCAGGTTTAAGCGATGAAGAAGTAGAAAAAATGATCAAGGATGCTGAAGCACATGCAGAAGATGACAAAAAATTCCAAGAATTAGTCACCACACGCAACATGGCAGATTCACTCATACACTCAACCAAGCAAACGTTAGAAGAGCTAAAAGATGAAGTGTCTGAGGATGAAAAATCAGCTATTGAGACAGCAATTAGTGAACTTGAAGCCTCGATGAAAGGCGAAGACAAAGAAGCAATTGACGCTAAAGTACAAGCCTTAAGTGAAAAAGCACAACCATTGGCCGAGAAAGCACAGGCTAAGGCTGGCGCAGCGGAAGGTGATGCTGAATCAGGCGATGCTGGTGATGATGTCGTTGATGCGGACTTTGAAGAAGTAAAAGACGATAAGTAATTTATTGGTCAATCATTAACAACCAACCTTCTTCAAATCTCACGATCTGGAGGAGGTTTTTTAATATAAGGCAAGCATGTCACAAAGAGATTACTACGAAGTATTAGGCGTTGATAAGGGCTCAGACGTTAAGCAAATTAAAAAGGCTTATAAGCGTTTAGCGATGAAACACCACCCTGATCGTAACGCAGATAACAAAGAAGCGGCTGAAACGAAATTCAAAGAAATTCAAAAAGCTTATGCTATTTTGTCAGATGAGCAAAAACGCCAGGCTTACGATCAGTTTGGCCATGCAGGGGTTGATGGTAGCGCTGGTGCTGGCGGATTTGGCGGTGGTGGTTTTGGTGGCGGTGGCTTTGGTGATATTTTTGGTGATATTTTTGGTGGCGGTGGCGCAGCTCAGCACGACAACCGTGGATCAGATCTGCGTTATGATCTAGAAATTGATTTAAAAGAAGCAGCCGAAGGGTCAACGGTTAAAATTCGCATCCCTAAAAATGAGGCTTGTGATACTTGTTCAGGCACAGGTGCTAAGCCAGGTACATCGGTCAACACTTGTGGTACTTGTGGTGGCCATGGTCAAGTGCAAATGCAACAAGGCTTCTTTGCAGTACAACGTCCTTGTCATGATTGTTCTGGCACTGGTCAAAAAATTAAATCCCCTTGTGGTACTTGCCGCGGACAAGGCGTAGTACGCAAACAAAAAACTTTATCAGTTAAGATTCCTGCGGGCGTTGATACCGGCAACCGTATTCGCTTAAGTGGCGAAGGTGAGGCAGGCTTACGCGGTGGACCAAGCGGTGATTTATATGTACAAGTGCATGTTAAAAAACACAATATTTTCCAACGAGAAGGTAATGATCTTTACTGTGAAGTGCCAATTGACTTCGCTACAGCAACACTCGGTGGCTCTATCGAAGTACCGACACTCAGTAGTAAACTAAAAATCAAAGTACCGGCTGGCACGCAAACAGGCAAGTTATTCCGATTACGTGGTAAAGGCATCACCGCCATTAGGGGTGGTAATATTGGCGACCTGCTCTGCCAAGTGAAAATCGAAACTCCGGTTAACTTAAGTAAAAAACAACAACAATTACTTAAAGAATTTTCTGAGTCTTGTGGCAAGAAACAACACCCCGAGTCCGACTCCTTCTTTGGTAAAATGAAATCATTTTTTGAATAATTAAAGAGGCTAACTAGTGAAAATACAACAAATTAAAGCAAGAGAAGTTCTTGACTCACGCGGTAATCCAACCGTTGAAGCTGATGTTATTTTAGACAATGGCGTCATGGGTAGTGCCATGGTGCCATCTGGCGCTTCAACCGGTCAACGCGAAGCACTCGAATTACGCGATGGTGATAAATCCCGCTATTTAGGCAAAGGCGTCTTAAAAGCCGTTGAATTTATTAACACTGAAATCAATCAAGCCTTAGCAGGTTTTGATATTGGCAACCTATCTGTTATTGACCAAGCAATGATCGATCTTGATGGTACTGACACTAAATCAAGACTCGGTGCTAACGCAATATTGGCTGTGTCTCTTGCCTCGGCACATGCCAATGCCAATGCGAATAACCAACCCTTATACAGTTCACTAGAGGTTGAGGGTGATTTTCAGCTACCAGTACCAATGATGAATATCATCAACGGTGGTGAGCACGCTAACAACAGTGTTGATATTCAAGAATTTATGATTATTCCAGCTGGTGCGCCCAGCTTTAAAGAAGCATTACGTTATGGTGCGGAAGTTTTTCACCATTTAAAATCGGTATTGGAAGCACAAGGCATGAATACAGCCGTAGGTGATGAAGGAGGCTTTGCACCAGATTTAGCCTCAAATGAAGATGCGATTAAAGTGATTTTAGAAGCCATTAAGAATGCAGGCTATGAGGCTGGTAAAGATATCTTTATTGGTATTGATGCGGCCAGCTCTGAATTTTATGCAGATGGTACGTATAACTTAGCAAGCGAGAATAGATCGCTCAGCTCTGAAGAATTTGTCGATTATTTGGCTGATTGGGTAGAAAATTATCCGATCATCTCTATTGAAGATGGCATGGATGAGAATGACTGGGATGGTTGGGACTTACTCACCAAAAAAGTGGGTGATAAGGTTCAACTGGTTGGTGATGATTTATTTGTGACCAATAGTAAAATTCTTAAACAAGGCATTGATAATAATATTGCCAACTCAATCTTGATTAAAGTAAATCAAATCGGCACACTAACTGAAACATTTTCCGCTATGAAAATGGCTGTAGAAGCAGGTTACACTTGTGTGATGTCACATCGCTCTGGTGAAACTGAAGACACGACCATTGCTGATTTAGCCGTAGCAACGGGCTGTGGTCAGATAAAAACAGGCTCTTTGTCTCGTTCTGATCGATTGGCAAAATACAATCGTTTACTACGCATTGAAGAGGAATTAGGCGCTAAAGCGATTTATCCAGGACTTGATGCTTTCAATCATTTGAATTAAACTAATCAGTAATTAATTCAACACTTACAATTTATTGGAAACACTATCGACTTTTTGGCTAAGTATCACCCTTTTAGGGTTAATCCTAGCTTCTGCTTTTTTTTCTAGCAGCGAAACCTCTATGATGGCGATCAATCGTTATCGTCTAAAAGCGCTGAGTAATCAAAACAATACGCAAGCTAAACGCACCGAAAGACTACTGGGTGATCTTGATCATCTGATTGGCACTATTTTATTGGGCAACAATTTTGTTAATATCTTTGCCTCATCCATTGCCACCATATTAGCTATCAAACTTTGGGGTGAAGGCTCAATCGTGTATGCATCGGTAATATTAACTTTTGTGATTTTAATTTTTGCAGAAACCACGCCTAAAACCTTTGCGGCCAAAAATCCAGAAAAAATAGCCCTACCCGCCTCAATCATCATCAGTGGTTTAATTACCCTTTTTAAACCTTTCGTTTGGTTAATTGCAAAGCTCTCGAGTTTGATCCTAAGGCTACTCGGTGTCAAAAACATAGTTCAGGTCAATAGTGTGAGCTCAGAAGAACTTAAAATGGTGGTCAACGATGCCAAGCCAATTATTGCCTCTAATTATCAAAAAATGCTACTCAATATTATTGACTTGGAAAAGGTAAAAGTAGAGGATATTATGATTCCTCGCCACGAACTCATTAGTGTTGATATTAATAATCATGATGACATTTTGTCACAATTAGAGCGTATCCAACACACACGATTATTAACCTTTGATGGCTCGCCTGACAATATTACTGGTGTACTGCATATGCGTGATGTGGTTAACTTATACGCCAAAGGTGAGTTCAGCATAGAGGCAACATTACAATTGGTTCGTAAGCCTTATTTTGTACCAGAAGGTACTTCTTTGGCGCACCAATTGGCGCACTTCCAAACACAAAAAAGGCGTCTTGGTCTAGTGGTTGATGAGTATGGAGAAGTGAGAGGTTTGGTGGTTTTAGAAGATATTTTAGAAGAGATTGTGGGTCAATTTACTTCCAATCAAAATGAAACCATTGACGAGGTGATTCAACAAAAAGATGGGAGTTATTTAATCGACCCTAGGATTAGCATTCGCGAGCTCAACACTTTATTAAAAATCAACTTGTCGGTTGCTAAGGCGAAAACACTCAACGGACTTATTTTAGAAACCTTGCAAAGCATCCCTAAGCGAGACATTAGTTTAAAAGTAGATAATATATTAATTGAAATTATGCAAATTTCAGACCAAACTATTAAATTGGTCAAGTTAACAAAATTAGATTAAAGCTTGCCCCATTTGAACCACTTCTAATTCGCTCAAATTAAACGGGTTGTCTTGATTAGGCGATAGCATAATAATGGTTGAACCCATATTAAATCGACCCATTTCTTCACCTTTCTTTAAAGTAATATTTTGATCTTGGTAGTCAAAGTGTTGTACTTGTTTTTTGTACGGCGGATTGATCTGACCATGCCATACGGTTTGCATAGAGCCCACAAAAATAGCACCCACCAAGACAAAGGCGCAAAGGCCAAATTCTGTTTCAAAATAACACACCACGCGCTCATTGCGAGCAAACAGATTGTCAACCTTTTGTGCCGTTTGTTGATTGACTGAGAATAAATCACCTGGGATATAATCCATTGAAATCAACTTTCCATCATAAGGCATATGAATACGATGATAATCTTTAGGCGACAGGTAAATCGTAGTGAAAAAACCATCGGAAAATTCAGCTGATCTTGGATCATTTCCCAGTAATTGTTCAACACTATAATCACGGCCTTTTGCTTGCAAAATTTGCGTATTGTTGATTGCCCCTACTTGAGAAACAGCGCCGTCTACCGGGCAAATGATAGCACTGTCAGCAATGGGTCTAGCATTGAGTTTGAGCGAGCGGGTAAAAAAATCATTAAAGTGCGTATAGTTTTCTACCTGTTCACGATTTGCTTCAGACAAATCAACTTGGTAGGCCTTAACAAACCAATGGGTAAAGGTATTTTTTAGCCAAGTATTTTCAATACGAGCAAAGCGGAACATGAGTTTCGACAACAAATGTTGTGGTAATAAGTATTGCAGCCAAACCATTAACTAACCCTGCCTTGAATGAAAGACAAAGCCTCTTCAAACCTAACTTCAATTTTATCTGCGTTATTTCTAGCTTTATACTCAACATTGCCATTATCAGCGTGAGTATCACTCAGTACCATTCGATGTGGAATACCTAAAAGCTCGCTATCAGCAAACATAATGCCGGCGCGCTCTTTACGATCATCAAGTAGCACTTCAATACCAGCCTCTGAGCATTGCTGATATAAGTCATCAGCTAAGGCTTTAACCCGGGTAGATTTGTTGTAATTAATAGGCACAATCACGACTTGAAACGGTGCAATACTTGCAGGAAAGATAATACCTCGATCGTCATAATTTTGTTCAATCGCAGCGGCAATCACGCGTGTTACGCCAATACCGTAGCAACCCATCGTAGTCGTAACCGCCTTGCCACTCTCACCAATAACATTAGCTTTCATCGCCTCAGAATATTTAGTGCCGAGTTGGAAGATATGCCCCACTTCAATACCGCGCTTAATCACCAGCTTGCCTTTACCATCTGGTGAATCATCACCTTCTACGGCATTACGCAAATCAGCCTCACTAAATTCAACACCTTGCCAATTTACACCTGTTAAATGATGATCCCATTCATTGGCACCACAGACAAAATCACACAATACAGCGGCAGAATAATCAATAATTAAATCAATACTCAGACCTTTAATGCCAATAAAGCCTTTCTTTAAATCAAGCGATTTAATCTCGTCATCACTTGCCAATTCAAATTCACCGAATAAATTATGCGCTTTAATTTCATTAAGCTCATGGTCGCCACGAAGCGCCAGTGCTTTAAAACCATTCTCAGTTTTAATAATCAAGGTTTTAATGCATTCAGATTGGTCAATATTTAAAAAATCAGCTACCGCCTCAATACTGGTTTTCTTCTTGGTCAGTACCTGATTCTCATCTGCTTGCGCTTGACAAGTTATCTCTTGTTTGGAAAAGGTTACTTTTTCAATATTGGCCGCATAGTCTGATTCATCTGAAAAACAAATTGCATCTTCACCACTGTCGGCCAACACATGAAACTCATGAGAGCTATCACCACCAATCGAGCCAGAATCTGCCAATACAGGGCGATAATCCAAACCTAGACGGTCAAAGATATTGCAGTAAGTTTGATGCATTAATTCATAGGTCTGCTGCAAAGAATCTTGGTCCAAATGGAATGAATAAGCATCTTTCATGATGAATTCACGAGAGCGCATCACTCCAAAACGCGGACGTATTTCGTCACGGAATTTGGTTTGAATTTGATAAAAATTCATCGGTAATTGTTTGTAACTACGTAAATATTGAGCAGCCAAAGTGGTGATTACCTCTTCATGCGTGGGCCCCATGCAAAAATCACGACCATGTCGATCCTTAAAGCGTAATAACTCAGGGCCGTATTGATCCCAACGACCAGAGGCCTGCCAAAGTTCAGCAGGTTGAGAAACTGGCATCAAAACCTCTTGCGCCCCAGCTTTATCCATCTCTTGTCGAATAATCGATTCCACTTTTTTCAGTACTCTAACACCCATTGGCAAATATGAATATAAGCCAGAAGCCAATTTAGAAATTAACCCTGCACGAACCATTAATTGATGTGAAATAATTTTCGCATCATTTGGTGCTTCTTTTTGAGTTGGGATTAACAGCTGAGTGGTTTTCATTTATACTAAAGTCTTTTAAAAACATAAAAATATCAATTTTACCTATGCTCGATATTCAAACGCTTTTAATTTATGCAATTCCAGTACTTTTTGCAATCACAGTGCACGAGACCGCACATGGTTGGGTTGCTTCACTATTGGGTGATCATAGTGCCAGAATGATGGGGAGAATCACCTTAAACCCAATCAAACACATAGATCCTGTTGGCACTATTTTAGTACCTGCATTTTTATATTTTACCTCTGGCTTTATTTTTGGCTGGGCCAAACCTGTACCGGTTAATTTTAATGCACTCAGATCACCCAAACAAGACATGCTTTGGGTTGCCATTGCAGGACCTGTTTCTAACTTTTTAATGGCTGGCTTGTGGCTACTTACTATCTTGGTAGCCTTTAATATCAACTCTCAATTTTTGATTGACATGGGGCAAGTTGGTGTTCAAATTAATTTAGTATTGGCTGTCTTAAACTTACTACCGCTGCCGCCACTTGATGGAGGGCGTGTGGTCAGTTCTTTACTGCCAGGTAGATTGGCTTATCAGTACGATCAATTAGAACCTTACGGCTTGTATATTTTATTAGGTTTGTTGTTTTTAGGTGTGTTTCAATCGATTGTCTTCCCGATTGTAAAACTGATCCAAACCTTTATGTTTAGCTTGGCTGGGCTTATTTAAGTTTAGCCCTTAACATTTCATTGAGCAATTTAGGATTAGCTTTACCCTGTGTGGCTTTCATGGCTTGACCGACAAAGAAACCTAAGATTTTTTCATTACCCGATTTAAACTGCGCTACTTGTGGAGCGTTGTTAGCAATAATCTCATCAACAATCGCCTCGATTGCGCCAGTATCGCTCATCTGCTTAAGGCCTTGGGCTTCGATAATTTCATCAGCACTGCCTTCGCCATCCCACATAGCCTTAAATACATCTTTGGCGATTTTTCCAGAAATGGTGTCATCACCAATACGATTCACCAATAAAGACAAATCATCAGCAGTGATTGGTGCATCAACTAATTCAAGTTGGTGTTTATTAAGAGACGCACTAAGCTCACCCATAATCCAATTGGCACATAATTTGGCATGATCGGCATTATTAACAATCATTTTCTCAAAATAATCTGCCATTGGTTTTTGTGAAGTTAGCACATCAGCATCATATTCACTCAAACCAAATTCAGCGATAAATCTGGCTTTTTTCTCTTGCGGTAATTCAGGTAACTCTTGTTTGATTTGCGCCATTAATTCATCAGAGATTTCTACCGGTAGTAAATCTGGATCGGGGAAATAACGATAATCATTTGCCTCTTCCTTTGAACGCATCGAGCGTGTTTCGTGCTTAACTGCATCGTAAAGTCGTGTTTCTTGTGCTACTTTACCACCCTCTTCAAGAATGTCTTGCTGGCGCTCTACTTCTAAGTTGATTGCACGCTCTAAAAACTTGAATGAGTTGATGTTTTTAAGTTCAGCACGTGTGCCTAATTCTTCTTGACCCATAGGGCGAATAGAAACGTTGGCATCACAGCGGAAAGAGCCTTCTTGCATATTACCATCACAAATTTCTAAATACTGCACTAAGGCATGAATTTTTTTAGCATAGGCCACTGCTTCTTTAGCGCTACGCATATCAGGATCTGACACAATTTCAAGTAAAGGTGTGCCGGCGCGATTAAGGTCAACCGCCGTATAGTCATCATACAAATCATGAATCGACTTACCCGCATCCTCTTCTAAATGTGCACGAGTAATACCAACTACTTTAGTGGTATCGCCTAGTGTGATTTCGATTTCTCCCTCACCAACAATCGGCCAATCGAGCTGGGAGATTTGATAACCTTTCGGTAAATCAGGATAAAAATAATTTTTACGATCAAAGACGTTACGTTGATTGATGTGTGCATCTACCGCTAAGCCAAATTTAACCGCCTTGCTAACGACTTCTTTGTTTAAAACCGGCAACACGCCTGGTAAGCCCAAATCTACCGCACAAGCCTGTGAATTTGGCTCAGCACCATATTGGGTCGCTGCCGCTGAAAAAATCTTAGATTTTGTATTTAACTGAGCATGAATCTCAAGACCAATGACTGTTTCCCATTCCATGCTATAACTCCTGTGGCGCTTGTGTGTGCCAATCAGTTTGTTGTTGGAATTGATGGGCAATATTTAACAACTTAGACTCAGACCAGTAATTGCCAATCAGTTGTAATCCCACAGGTAATTTTTGTGCAAAACCTGCCGGAATACTCATACCGGGTAGGCCGGCTAAATTTGCACTTAAAGTGTAAATATCAGCCAAGTACATTGAC
>OCNB01000011.1_pt1 | contig 24465 bp, 25 predicted proteins | sample 1539011 | NCBI WGS metagenome assembly OCNB01 (sample SAMEA3143271, study PRJEB22397) | metagenome | biome: marine; feature: hydrothermal vent; material: diffuse fluid | place: Pacific Ocean | collected 2013-09-14 | depth 1530 m
ATATCGGCATATTCAAGTTCGCCACCAATCGGAATGCCATGAGCAATACGGGTGATTTGAACATCAAATTGCTTTGCCATATTACTGATGTAATGAGCAGTAACCTCACCTTCAACCGTAGCGTTAGTGGCCAAGATAATTTCTTCCACTTTTAGATCACGTAGTTTTTGCTCTAGTTCATCTAAACCAAGCTCAGCAGCACCGATGCCATCAATAGGAGAGAGGTAACCACTAAGAACAAAATACTTGCCCTTGTAAACACCACTTTGTTCAATGGCATGAATATCAGTTGGGGTTTCAACAATACAAAGTTGTGATGAGTCACGCACAGTATTAGCACAAATATTGCAAATATTTTTTTCACTAAGTGTGCGGCATGATGAGCAGTGCTTAACATGCTCCATAGCATCAACCAAAGCCTTAGCCAGTTCGAATCCACCTTCTCGATCACGTTCTAATAGATGGTAAACAAAGCGTTGTGCAGTTTTGCTACCAACACCAGGTAGCGCACAAAAGGTTTTGTTTAGTTTTTCAATCATTAGAAGGGTAGGTTCATACCACCAGGCAATTTCATACCACCAGTCGCACTTTTCATTTTGGTAGCTGATTCGTCAGCGATTTGCTTGGTAGCGTCGTTAATAGCAGTAAGAATTAAATCCTCTAGCATGTCTTTATCATCCATGACACCTTCATCAATTTGAAGGTTGGTGGCTTGATGCTCACCATTAATAGTTACTTGCACTGCACCACCGGCGGCTTTGCCAGTCGCCGTTAGGTTTTTGATTTCTGCTTGAGCTTGTTGCATGTCTTCTTGCATTTTTTGGGCTTTTTGCATCATGCTAGCCATTCCGCCTTTAAACATTTCCTATCTCCTTAATACTATTGATATCAACCTTTGCGTTAAAGGTTTGTTGTAATTTTTGTACACCTTCATCTTTCATAAAGGTTTTTTGCATGGCGGCCATTTTTTCATTGTTGGCTTGTGTTTCTTTTTGTGCCAAGGTTTGCGTTGTAAGCTTGGTTAAGTTAATTTGAAGTGTAAACTTGCCAAAATTTTCTTGTAATACAGTTTGGATTGCACGTTGAATATTATCGGTCAGTAAGTTTGAAAACTGCTCATCCAGATTGAGTATTAAAGTCTGATTATCGGCACTATCAAGCAAAGTATTTTTTAGTAGCATGCGAGATGCCGTATTAAATTTGAGTGACTTAGTCAGATCTTCCCATTGTTGTTGCGAGCTAATATTAAGCGTTTCTTTCGGTGTATCTTGTTTGGTTTTCTTAAGGTTTTTTGGCTTAGACTCTACCGGCGGTTTGGCTTTAGGTGTTGTCTTGGCTTTAGGTTTTTCGGCTAATTTAGGTGTTTTTTTTTCTGCTAAAACTTCAGTTTGACTATGAAATGCCAACATTCTGAGTAGCGTCATTTCAAAGCCAATTTGTTCACTCGGCGCAAGCGGCATGTCTTTAGAGCCGTTAATTGCCATATGATAAAACAACTGTAAATCTTGATTAGAAATTTGCGTCGCCAAGGCTTTAATATCGTTAGAAATTTGCGTATTGTCAATAATCTGCGCAATCGATATTTGATGAAAAAGACTGGTAAGATCTTTAAGCGCATGGCTTAAATCTTCACCTTTATGAGATAACTCTTTAACAAAGTTAATCACGGCTTCAGCATCTTGATTAAACAAATGAGTCGCCAAGGAAAGAATATCATCATGATGTACCAGGCCAAGCATAGCCTTAATGTCTTTACTCATCACTGTGCCATTGCCATAAGAGATAGACTGGTCGAGCAAGCTTAGTGCGTCGCGCATAGAGCCATTGCCAAAATCGGCAATCTGACCTAGGGCCAACTCTTCATATTCAAGACCTTCAGCCTCCATAATAAATTTCAGCTGACCTAGGATTTCTTCATGCGTGAGTTTTTGCAAGGTAAATTGCAAACAACGAGACAAGATAGTGACCGGTAGTTTTTGTGGATCAGTGGTTGCCAGCAAAAATTTAATGTGTTCTGGCGGCTCTTCCAAGGTTTTTAGCAGTGCATTAAAACTACTTTTTGAGAGCATGTGCACTTCGTCAATCAGGTAAATCTTGTAGCGATTTTTAGTCGGCATGTACTGCGCATTTTCTAAAATAACGCGCATGTTATCCACACCTGTGTGCGAAGCAGCATCTAGTTCAATTAAGTCAACCGATTGACCTTGGTCAATTTCAATACAAGTAGGGCATTTTCCACAAGGTTTAGAGCTAACACCAGCTTCACAATTGATAGATTTGGCGAATATGCGAGCAATGGTGGTTTTGCCGACACCACGCGTACCGGTAAACAAAAAAGCATGGTGTAAGCTGTCAGCATCAAGTGCGTTAATGAGTGTTTTGACTGTGTGTGTTTGACCCACCATTTCACTGAAAGTGTGAGGGCGATATTTACGGGCTAAAACTTGATAATGTTGACTCATTAAAATAGTTTACTTTAAATAAAAGTGGCAGCACCAAGAATAACATCCAACACATGAAAAAATTATTACCGTTGCTTCCTTCCGGACCTGGCGGAGTTCATAACCATTCATTGTCGGCGCACCCTTAGCACTACCAAAAACTATTTTACATTTATATCTGCTTTCTATTTAAGAATTGTTAGCTTGTTTTAAACGATCAGGTGTACCGACATCTTGCCAGTAGCCGTTATGATACTCACCACTCAGTTGGCCGTTGGCGATGGCTTCTTTAAGAATGGGGTAGAGCGGTAATTTTTGCTCAAACTCTAAGTGTGATTTGAACAAGTCTGGATGGTAAATGCCAATACCTGAAAAAGTGTAAGACTGACCATGAACATTGGTAACTTGATGGTTGTTCACCAATGAGAAATCACCATTTGGATTGTGAGGTGGATTGTCAATCAGCACCAAATGTGCAAGTGACCCAATCGGTAGCGTGAGTTTGGATAAATCATAATCGCACAACACATCGGAGTTAATCACAACAAAGGGTTTGTCACCTAAGAGTGGCAGGGCTTTGATAATACCGCCAGCCGTTTCTAATGCACCCGCCGATTCATCGCTATAATTAATACGAACCCCAAACTTAGAGCCATCACCTAGATGTGTAATTAGTTGCTCGCCTAAATACGAAGTGTTGATGACGATATTGGTGATTTTAGCTTGCTTAAGCGCGTTGATTGAATGCTCTATAAGTGTGGTGTTTTTAACCTTGATTAAAGGTTTTGGTGTATTTGCCGTGAGTGGCATCATGCGCTGGCCACGACCTGCGGCTAGAATCATGGCGTGGGTTTGGTGGTTGGCTAATTCAAGAATATTACTGAGTGACTTTAGTTCTGGGTATTTATTAGCAATAGCAAGCACATATTTAGCCACTAGCGGGATATCTGCTAGATATTGGTGTTTGCCATCACGAAGTGACAAGCGTTTAAATATGCCTAATACTTTAAGGTGGCGTTGCAAGCCCATGAGATCAAATTGTTTTTCAAATTTGGCAAAAGGGTTTTGGATATTAGCTTGCTCATAAAAATAGACAAGCAAGACTTGCACCTCGGTTGGTTTGAGCTCAAAGTAGGCGTCTTTAAGCAGTGAAACTAAATCGTAAGTATTGGATCCAACCACTGCATCTTGAAAGTCAATGACGCCCAATTCGTTATTTTCTAATAGCATTAAGTTGCGTGAATGGTAATCACGATGGACAAAGACCTGATCAGTGCTTTGTGCGTTATCACTTAATAAAGCAAAAATTGTTTGTAATTGAGTGTGGTGCTCGCTACTGAGTACTGGCAAATACCAATCAATCAGTAGTTGCATTTCTGTTGTTAATAATGCAGCATCATAGTTAGGAATATTGACAGCTTCAATTTCTAGTGATTGAATATCGATGAGAACATCAATGGCATTTTTGTAATGCTGAAGTTCAAAGTTTTTTTGTTGGGCGTTTAAAAAGGTTTGATTGCCTAAATCTTCTAGCAGTAAAAAGCCCAGTTCTAAATTAGTTTCGATAATTTTTGGGGCATGAACACCACCCGTAATTAGATGCTTGGCGATACGAATAAAGGGCTCGCAGTTTTCTTTTGAAGGCGGTGCATCCATAGCAATAAAGCAAGTATTATCACGCTCAATTCTAAAATAACGACGAAAGCTGGCATCATCGCTGGCTGTGGTGATAACAAAATTTTCATCACCAAAAAAAGTCTCTAGCCAATCAGTGAGTAAGTCTAGGCGTTGATCAGTCATTTTTGAGTTGTTGGTAATAATCAAATACACATGACCAGGCTGGGTGAATAACGCCTTGGTTAATGGGTTGATCATCTAGCAAAGTGATGGGCATAATCTCGCGTGTTGAACTTGAGATCCACAATCCGTCAGCCTGTTGAATATCATCTAATGAAAATGGCGTTTCTTGTACATTGAGCTTGCAAGCTTTGGCACTACTGATGACTAAATCACGGGTGATACCTGAAAGAATATTAGGGCCAGTAGGGTGTGTGAATAAGGTGTTATCTTTTAGCATAAACACATTAGAAGTGGCACCTTCGGTAATCTGATGATTGCGAGATAAAATCATCTCTTCAACTTGATGTTGTTTGGCTTCTTGTGCGTAGAGAATATTGGCTAATAATGAGGTGGCTTTGATATCGCATCGATGCCAACGAATGTCTTCTCGGGTCATGGCAGAAAAACCATTTTCTAATTGAGATTTCGTTTTAGCGATGAGTGGGCTGGTTTCGATATACACGGTTGGTGTCAAAGTATCAAAGTTGTGTTTACGTTGGGTATCAGCACCACGGGTAATTTGCAGATAAAGTGATTGATCTAATGCAGACGAAAGGCCACTTAGCTTGGTTAGAATGGATTGCCATTCATCATGAGAATAAGGATTGGTGATTTGTATTGAATCAAGGCTATTTTGCAGGCGATCTAAATGCTCGGTTAGGCGGAATATTTTGCCCTGATAAACAGGGATGACTTCATAGACGCCATCACCAAATAAAAAGCCTCTATCCATAACGGAAATAGAGGCTTTGTTTTTTGCAATAAAATTGCCGTTAAGATAGACCATTAAAGCCCTAGTAGGGATAATATCCAGTTCCAAATTTGACTAAAGAATCCAGCTTCCGGCGCATCTTCAAGTGCAACAAGTGGCAGTTTTGCAAGGTTTTTACCTTCAAATTTAATGACTAAATGGCCGATACTATCCCCTTTTTTGATGGGTGCAGAGAGTCCGGCGTTTAACTCAATCGCTTGTTGAGATAATTTGTATTGACCACGCGCTAGCGTGATTGCTTTTGAGTTTTGAAGACCGACTTTTATTTCGTCTTTGGTAGAGTTACTGATTGGTACACTCTTGGTGATAGCGCCAATATTTTTAGTCTCGAAAAAACGAAAGCCATAGTCAAGAATTTTTTGTGTTTGTGCGGTACGTGCTTCAACACTAGTTGAACCTAATACCACAGAGATTAGGCGCATATCCATGCGATTAGCGCTTGCGACTAAGTTATAGCCTGCTTTTTTGGTAAAGCCAGTTTTTAGGCCATCAACTGTTTTGTCACTCCATAAGAGTTTGTTACGATTGCGTTGTTTAATATCATGGTAAGTGAACTCTTTTTCGCTGTACCAAGGATAGAATTCTGGGAAATCTTTAATGGTGGCGGAAGCTAATTTAGCCATGTCAAACGCTGTGGTGTGCTGATCTTTATAGTCGAGACCAGAGGCATTTTCAAAGCGAGTGTTATCCATGCCAAGCCCTTGCGCGTATTTATTCATGTAAGCGGTAAAAGTACCTTCTGTACCAGCAATGTGCTCTGCTAGAGCAACGGCAGCATCATTACCTGATTGGATAATCATGCCTTTAAGTAAAATCTTAAGTTTGATGGTTTTTCCCACTTCAACAAAACTTTTTGAACCCATGGTTTTCCAGGCTTTTTCACTAATTTTTACATCATCTTCTAAGCTTGCTCTGCCATCTTGAATGAGTTGGAAAACCACATAAGCTGTCATTAACTTGGTTAAGCTGGCTGGTGCACGCTTTTCATGGGGCTTGTTTGAGGCAATAATAGCACCCGAGTTATAGTCAAGTACAGCGTATGAGGCTGCATTGATGGAAGGTTGTTTTGGGGTGATAAAAATAGCGGCTTGAAGGTTAAGCGAAGTGATGCTAATTGCGACAATAAATAAGGTTGATATTTTCTTTATAAGTAATTGATATTTCATATATTTTTAGTGATTATTTTGATTGAATTGTTGTTTTATTTTTTCTGATAATTGATAAGCAGCCATGGCATATCTGTTATCGTGATTATAACGGGTTAGCACATAGAAATTCCAAAAAGTGAGCCAGGTTTCGTCAATTTTTTGTTGCGGCAAGCGAATGAAGGCGAGTTTGGTTTTATTAGGAATGTCTGGGTCAATACTCAAACCTTTGTTGCGCCAATATTGCGTATTTTTCTTGGGCTTGTTGGTAGAGCGTTTGGCGTATTTTAAATGCGTACTTGATAATGAAATAGGACGTGCGATCTCGCCAAAGTCGTGCCATTGGTGTTTGTCAAAATAATTGGCAATGGAGCCGATGGCATCAATTGGATCTGAAAATAAATCAATTTTTCCGTCTTGATTAAAATCAACCGCGTAATGACGGTACGAGCTAGCAATAAATTGTGGATAGCCCATTGCACCCGCATATGAGCCCTTAATAGCGAGTACTGGTATGGCGTTTTCACGCGACATAAGCAAGAAAGATTCAAGCTCTTTTTTGTAAAAATTACGTCGTCGGTAATTACCAAAGGCGCGTTTCACCAAAGTTTCAAACGTAGGGTGTGTGCCTTTATTATGACCATAACTGGTTTCTATGCCAAGAATAGCAACCATAATTTCGATTGGTACGTTATAAGTGGTTTCAGCTCGCTTTAAAGTATCGAGATTGTCATTCCAAAATTTCACCCCGTTTTGAATGCGTGTTTGTGTGAGAAATAAGCCTTTGTATTTATCCCAAGCCATTGGCTTACTTTTTGGTTTTTTCTTTTTCTTGATTTTTTCCTTGGATTTATCCGCTATCGTTAATTCGATTTTGGAAAAAATAAGCATTAATTCGTTTTTATTAAAACGGTGTTCTTTCACCATTTTATTGATAAAGTTTTGAGTGGATTTAAACTGTGTGGCAGGTAATGTTTTAGCCGATATGGTTGATGAGAGTAACAGTAGTGATAAGGCTAATAATCGTAACATTTTTTACAGCTGGGAAAGATAACTTGGTGTTTTGTGTTTTCGGATAGACATAATAATACCAAAGCCACTCATTAGAGTAATGAGTGAAGATCCACCATAGCTGATTAAAGGCAGGGGTACGCCAACCACAGGTAGTAAGCCCGACACCATGCCGATATTAACAAAAATATAAGTAAAGAAAATTAGAGTTAGACTGGCACCAAGTAATTTAGAAAAAGTATCTTCTGATTCAAAAGAAATAATAAAACAGCGATAAATAATAAGACCATAAATAGACAAAAGTAGTAGCACGCCTAAGAAGCCTAATTCTTCAGCAATCACAGCAAAGATGAAGTCGGTAGTGTGCTCAGGTAAAAAGTTAAGTTGAGATTGCGAACCTTGTTCGATACCCTTGCCTAACAAGCCACCAGAACCAATAGCGATTTTAGATTGTAAAATATGATAACCTGCACCGAGCGGATCAGAGCTTGGGTCAATTAGCGTGAGAATGCGTTTTTTTTGATAAGCCATTAGTAGGTAGTTCCAAGCGATATAACCACCACTACCAATTAAGGTACTTATCAAACCAAAATTTAGCCAATTATTGTATTTAATTAATTGAATACGAACACCTGAGAAAAATAACACATAAACACCACTAGCACCAATGAGCAATGAAGTGCCTAAATCGGGCTGTTTGGCAATTAGCAAAACAATGGCAATAATAGCGATAATAGAAATCAATATAGGCAGTGGTTTGGGTGGTAGGGTTTTTTCACTAAGGATGGATGCGATAGCAATCGGCACAATGACTTTCATTAATTCAGAAGGCTGAAAACGTACAAACCCTAAATCGAGCCAGCGCTGGGCACCACCACTACTAGAGCCAAATAGTAGCACAAGGGTTAATAAAAAAATACCAAACAACATAAGATAGGGCGAATAACGACGGAAAAGGTAAGGCGGTATTTGTGCAATCACCAGCATCACGCCAAAGGCCAGTGTGAAGTGTGTAATCTGTTTATAAAGCAAGGTTGTTGAGTTAGCAGAAGCACTATAAAGCACAATTAAGCCAAATGAACTAATGACAATCAATAGTAAGAATAGCGGCGTATCCATTTTAAAGTAATGCCAAAAATGACGAATTTTTCCAAATAGCGTGCGTGTCATAACAGTAGTAATCCAACGCGTCGAATGTCAGATAATAATAAGTTAAAACTTCGGCAAGCAGACTCACTATTCATACATTCGACGCCAATACCCATTTGTTGAATGGCTATTTGTTGTTTAGGGTGTAAGAACTGGGTCATACTTCCTGTGCCAATGATGAGTATATCAATATCATCTTGAGAGCTTAGCGGAAAAAGTGAAATTTTATCTAAGTTATCTAAATTGGTTATTTTGGTTTCTGTGAAATATTTGGGTGAGATAAAACAAGGGGTCTTTAGTGTGGCATGTGCCAATTTAATTTGGGAATCTTCAACAGAAATAATAGAATTTTGTTCAGATTCTTGTTGGTTGAATTCCATACTACTATTGAGGTTGTTTGAAGGTTTAAAAATACATTATAACCGTGTAAAATTATTCTATTTTTAAATATAAACAACAATGCCTAATTCTAACGAAACCGATGCTTTCTCAGCAGATTTACACAGTGGTATAGCCGCTTTTGATTCGAAAAATTTTTCTATGGCTTACCAGTTATTAGCACCACTGGCTGCTCAAGGTGATGCAGAATCATTATGGCGTTTAGGCATGATGCAAATGAATGGTTTGGGTTTGGTTGAAAACCAACCTTTAGGCCTTGAGAACTTTATTCATGCGGCTGAACAAGGCCATGCATTTGCACATCACATGATTGGCGTGGCTTATATGACCGGCGAGGGTGTAGAAAAAGATATTAATAAAGCCATTGAGTGGTTTGAAAAAGCAGCCGATTTTGGCTTACCAGGTGCAATGTATGCCCTGGGTATGCTCTATGAAGACGGAAAGGAAGTGCCAAAAGATACTGAAAGAGCACAAGCTTGGTACGTTAAAGCTGAAAAGGTTTCTTAAGGTAATGAAGTCAAGATTCGCCCCTTCTCCAACAGGCTACTTACATGTTGGTGGCGCTAGAACAGCATTATTTGCTTGGTTGTGGGCCAGAAAAGAGCAAGGTCAATTTATCTTGCGTATTGAAGATACAGATCGAGAGCGCTCTACCCAAGCCTCAGTTGATGCGATCTTGGATGGCATGAAATGGCTAGGATTAGATCATGACGAGGGCCCTTATTATCAAACTGATCGATTTGATCGATACAAGGTTGTAGTTCAACAGCTTCTAGAAGAAGACAAAGCTTATTATTGCGAATGTTCGCAAGAACGCCTACAAACCCTGCGTGATGAATTAATGGCCAAGGGTGAAAAAGCCAAATATGACGGCCATTGCCAACATAAGAATCTAACTGCTGGCGTGGTGCGTTTTCGTAATCCAGTCGAGGGTAATGTGGTATTTTCAGATTTGGTCAAGGGCGAGATTAGCGTACACAACAAAGAGCTCGATGATTTGATTATTGCACGTAGTGATGGTACACCCACTTACAATTTGACTGTGGTGGTGGATGATCATGATATGGAGATTGACTGCGTGATTCGTGGTGATGACCATATTAACAATACCCCTAGGCAAATCAATTTATATGAAGCGCTTGGTTGGGATCTACCAACCTTTGCACACTTGCCGATGATTTTGGGTGGTGATGGTGCAAGACTTTCTAAGCGCCATGGTGCGGTGAGCGTAATGGCGTATCGTGATGCTGGATTTTTGCCAGAAGCCTTGTTAAATTATTTGGTGCGTTTGGGTTGGTCACACGGTGATCAGGAAGTGTTTTCTATTGATGAAATGATTCGATTATTTGATCTAAAAGATGTTAATAAAGCACCAGGTAGTTTTAACCAAGATAAATTATTATGGCTTAACCAAGAATACATAAAAACCGCTGATATGACGCATTTGATTGAGCAGCTTGATTGGCATCTTAATAATCAAGCAATTGATGTTAGTAACGGCCCTGATGTCACCAGAGTGATTGATGCACTCAGAGAGCGCAGTAAAACTTTGGTTGAAATGGTTGAAAGCATGAAAATGTTTTATCAAGATTTTGATCAGTTTGACGAAAAATCCGCTAGCAAGCAGTTTAAACCTGCAGCCAAGCCAATCATTAAAGCTTTAATTGATCATTATTCACAACTAGAAGATTGGTCGAGTACAGCGATTCACGATATTGTAAAAACGGTATGTGATGAGCAGGGTGTTGGTTTTGGCAAAGTTGGTCAACCTTTTAGGTTGGCGCTCAGTGGCACAGGTAATGCAGGCAGTATTGATGTAGTGGCTGAGCTTGTTGGCAAGGAAAGAACCTTGGCCCGCCTTAATTTGGCGCTTGATTATATTGCTCAACATTCGAATTAATCAGTTATCATTTGAGTTATGAATTTAGAGCAATTTAAAACTCAATATCAAACATTACAACAATCACTTGAAGCTGATTTTTTAAAAGATCCTGACTCAGTAGAGTCAATAGTGCTAGCCCGTAGTAATGGTGTTGATGCGCTTTTAAAAGATATTTGGCAAACATTTGAGATTGATCCTAAATTATGTTTGGTGGCTGTCGGCGGTTTTGGTCGAGGCGAGTTACACCTATATTCTGATATTGATTTATTGATTCTAATTCCAAACGGCACACATGATCAGCACCAAAAAAGTGTTTCTAGTTTTTTAACCTTCTTATGGGATGTGGGTTTAGAAGTAGGCCATGCAACACGTGATATTAATGACTGTGAGATAGAAATTAATGATCTAAGTGTTGTTACTAATTTATTAGAATCTCGATTATTGGTTGGTAAAAACACTTTGTTTCTAAAGATGAAATCCATGATTAAGTCGAGCAATTGGTCGTCTCAGTCATTTTTAGTTGAAAAACAAAAAGAACAGCATAATCGTCATCTCAATTATTCAAATACAGCCTATAACCTTGAGCCTAATTTAAAAGAAAGTCCGGGTGGTTTGAGAGATATTCAAACGGTTGCTTGGGTGGCAAAATGGTATTTTGATGTCAACCTTTTATCTGATTTGGTTGATAAATCTTACTTGAGCGAGTGTGAATATGACTTATTGAAACAAGGTCAATTGTTTTTGTGGAAAGTGCGTTTCGCCTTGCACGTAATTGCCAAACGTCGAGAAGACAGAATTGCCTTTCAGTATCAAAAAGAATTGGCCAGCATGTTAGGTTATATTGACACTGATTTTATGGCGGTTGAGCAATTCATGAAAGATTATTATCGCACGGTAACCAAAGTATCGCGCTTGAATGATATCTTGCTACAACTGTTGGAAGATCGAATACTTCACACACAAAATCTCAATGAGAATTTTGTGATTAGTTATGGCTATATTCAAGCTACTAATGATGAAGTTTTTAAAAAACACCCAACCGCTTTTATTGAAATCTTCTTATTGATTGCTAAACACAATTATGTGCGTGGTATTAATGCTGGAACGCTCAGACAAATGCAGTTAGATTTAGATTTAATTGATGAAAATTATTACAAGAAACGCCAAAATAATCGCTTGTTTATTGAGTTGTTACAACAAAAACGTGGAGTTAATAAAGCGTTAAAGTTGATGAATCGTTACGGTATTTTAGAGCACTATATTCCATCATTTGGGCAGATTACAGGCTTGATGCAATATGATTTATTTCATACTTATACGGTAGATCAACATACGTTATTTGTAATTAGAAATTTGAGGCGTTTTTTTGTATCTGAATTTGCCAAAGAGTTTGAACTGTGCAGTGAGATTGCCAAAACCATTAACAAGCCAGAATTATTATTATTGGCAGGGCTTTTTCACGATATTGCCAAAGGTCGTGGCGGTGACCATGCAAGCTTGGGTGCTCAAGATGCTATAGTTTTTTGTAAACATCACCAATTAAGAGCTGATGACATAACGTTGGTAGCGGGTCTGGTTGAACAGCATTTACTCATGTCACAAACAGCGCAAAAGCAAGATTTAGAAGATTTTGAAGTGATTGACCGATTTGCCAAAGCAGTCGGTTCGGTGCAATTTTTAGAGTTGTTGTATTTATTAACAGTGGCAGATATTCGCGCTACTAAAGTTGATTTGTGGAACAATTGGAAAGACTCATTATTGAGAAAATTGTTTTATAAAACCAAGGAGCACTTGTTGAGTGGGATAACTAAACCACCCAATATGGCTAAACAAATTAAACAAATTAAACAATCAGTTTTAAGTGGCGTTAATCAACAAGGTTACGATACTCAACAAATTGAACAAATATTTTTAACCTTGCCTAAGGATTATTTCCTGCGTTATGAAGTAGAGGATATTTTGTGGCATTTATGGTTAGTAATGAAACCAACAGATAAAAAAATTAGAGTTGTATCGCGTTTGTCTGAGCATAATGTTGTTGATATTTTTGTTTATGGTGATGATTCAAAAGGCTTATTTTGTAAATTAGTGAGTATTATTGAAAAGTTAGGCTTGGATATTGTTGATGCAAAAATATTGACTACAAAAGACCATAAGGCTTACAACACCATTAGTGTTTTACAAGATAATATCTTGGAACAAATTAACCTTAATCAAGAAATAGAGGCTGAGCTTGATCAAATGACCTTAAGCGTGAAAGAGGCGGGTGACAAATCAATACATCGCCATTTTGATCACAAAATGAACATTGCTTTTTCTCATAATGAAAAATGGAACTTAACTAAAGTTGAGATTAATGTGATTGATAAGCAGGGTCTGTTGTCTAATATTGCTTATATTTTTCATCAGCTTGGTATTCACTTAGTAAATGCAAGAATTACAACCATGGGTGAGCGCGTGGAAGATATTTTCTTTATTAGTAACGCTAAAAAACAACCCTTGAGTGCAGCAGAAGAAAGACTTCTTAAACAAACATTGGAAGAAAAATTGTAAAATAATAACACAAAGGGTGAATAATCGATATAATTTGCCTAACAACAGCTCTTCTGCTGTGACTTATTCCTTTCAGACAAACATTACACAAACATATGAATGACAAAATTAAAATAGTAACGGATAGCTCATTTGAAGCCGATGTTATTAATTCATCACAAGCAGTTTTGGTAGATTTTTGGGCGCCTTGGTGTGGCCCTTGTAAAGCGTTAGCGCCAGTATTAGACGAAATTGCTGATGAATATGATGGCAAAATTACCATTGCTAAAATTAACGTTGATGAAAATGACCAAACACCGCCAAAATATGGTGTTCGTGGCATTCCAACAATGCTGATTATTAAAGACGGCGCAGTTGAGGCAACCAAAATGGGTGCTTTAAGTAAAGCAGAATTAAGCGCTTTTATTGACGCAAGTATTTAAAACATAGGCGATTCATCTAATAAAGTGAATCATTTTTTTATAACAAACTTTTAATTTAAAAAAAATTATCTCGCGCTAAGCGCATCGATGTTGGCCATTCTGGTTAACATTTCCCTTCATTCATTGGACAATTCATGAAACTATCAGAATTAAAAAAATCATCCCCAGAGGAGTTATTAGAATTAGCGCAATCTTTAGGTGCTGAAAATATTTCTCGCGCTAAAAAACAAACCCTTATTTTTATTATTCTCAAAGCGAAAGCAGCCAATAATGAAGAGGTAATCGGCGATGGTACACTTGATATATTGCAAGATGGCTATGGTTTTTTAAGATCGAGTGATGATTCTTACACCTCAGGTGCAGATGATATTTATATTTCTCCTAATCAAATTAAACGCTTTAATTTGTCTACGGGTGATTTGGTTGCGGGAAAAATTCGCGCACCCAAGAAAGGGGAAAAATATTTTGCATTGGTTCAAGTATCTGAAGTTAATGGTGAAAACCCAGAGAGTGTTAGAAATCGAGTGCCATTTTCTTCATTAACACCTATTCATCCAGATGAACGAATCAAGCTCGAGATTGGTAATGGCGGTACTGAAGATATTACAGCGCGAGTTATTGATTTAGTCTCTCCTTTTGGTAAAGGGCAAAGGGGTTTATTGGTTGCACCGCCTAAGGCCGGTAAAACCATGATTATGCAAAATATTGCTACCTCAATCTCTCGCAACCATCCAGAATGTGAACTCATTGTATTGTTGATTGATGAGCGTCCTGAGGAAGTAACGGAAATGGCCCGCACTGTACGTGGTGAAGTGATTGCCTCAACTTTTGATGAATCAGCAAAGCGCCACGTTCAAGTGGCAGAAATGGTGATTCAAAAAGCTAAAAGACGCGCAGAGCAGGGTAAGGATGTTGTTATCTTGCTTGACTCTATTACTCGTCTTGCAAGAGCGTATAACACCGTTGCACCTTCTTCGGGTAAAGTGTTAACCGGTGGTATTGATGCAAATGCATTACAGCGTCCAAAAAGATTTTTTGGTGCAGCTAGAAATATTGAAAATGGCGGCAGTATTACTATTATTGCGACTGCACTAGTTGATACCGGCTCTAAGATGGATGAAGTTATCTATCAAGAATTTAAAGGCACCGGTAATATGGAATTACATCTTGAGCGTCGCTTAAGTGAAAAGCGTATTTTCCCAGCCATTAATATTAATGCTTCTGGTACGCGTCGTGAAGAGTTAATTACCGATGAGAAAGAATTACAGAAGATGTGGATTTTGCGTAAGATTTTGCACCCGATGGACACAGTAGAAGCGGCAGAATTTTTAATTGATCGTTTGAAATTGACCAAAACCAATGACGAGTTCTTCTCATCAATGTCACAAAAGAAATAAAAAACCCCTTAATGCAAGCCTTCGCTTATACTTATAAGTCATGAAGCCAGCCTCTATTTTTAAGCAAGCTTTGCGCTTGATTAACACAATTATTGCCAAATATTTAATGCGTAATGTATTGGTATTATTGGCAGCCGTGTTTATTGTGATTGGTTTGGTTGTATTTGGAAATCAACTGGTCTTGGTTATTAAGGAGAGCCTTAGACAAGGCATTCCTGTGGTGGATTTGCTTCCTTTGATTGGCTTTAAAATGATTAGAGACATCCCTCTGATTTTGTCATTGTCTCTATTTTTAGCGATTATCTTATCAGTTAGCAAACTGTATAAAAGTTCTGAAGCGATTGTAATGAACTCTCTCGGTTTAGGTGACAAGCACCTTATGGTGTTTATTCAGCCAATCACAATAACTATCTTTGTGTTTATTTTATTTTTAACCACGGTTGCAGTGCCATGGTCTAAACAACAAAGAAGCATGATTATGGATCGCACCGAGAATGCTTCAGAATTTTCATTCATTAAACAAGGTGAATTTCAAGAGTTTAAAGATGGTGAGATTGTTTTTTATGCCTCTAAAGTTAAAGACAGCAATCAAGGTAGCGACCAAGCAATGGAAGAGATTTTCATTTATGCTTTAGCTGGTGGTGAGCCAATAATTACATTAGCTAAACAAGCGCAAAAATACACCGATGCAACGACTAGTAGTGTGTATTTACGCTTAAAAGAAGGGACACGTTATCACGGATTCCCGGGTGAAACTAATAAAAAAATTCTCAATTTTGATTTGTATGATTTGCAAATTATTGATGGTGAAGTGCAAAGATCTGCCAGTAATTACAGCAAGGTTGAAGGGCAGGGGACACTAGATTTGCTAGGCTCTAATGACCTTAAAGCCACCGCTGAGTTGCAATGGCGTTTATCGCAACCATTGAGTGTATTAATTTTATCCATTTTAGGTATTTTGCTTGGTAAGGCCTCGCCTAGAGGTGGTAAAAATTTAGGGGTATTGATTGGCGTGGTTATCTTTATCTTATATAACAACGCTTTATTAATTGCCAAATCTACCCTGGAGCGCGGTGATTCAATCCCAATCGTAGGGTTATGGTGGGTGCACGTACTCATGCTATTATTTATTTTAATTTTCTATTTTTATAGACATGGAAAATTTACCCATTATCTTGATAAAATAGTCGATAAATTTTCATTTAAGGATGTATCCAATGCCAAGTAAGCCCAATAAAGAGTTAGAAGTTTTTGATAATCCTAATGCCGATCGTGATTATGTTATTAGAATCGATATGCCAGAGTTCACTTGTTTGTGTCCAAAAACAGGGCAGCCTGATTTTGCCACGCTACATTTGGAATATATTGCTGACAAAGCCTGTGTTGAACTTAAATCTTTAAAAATGTATATTTGGTCATTTCGTGATGAGGGCACTTTTCATGAGGCGGTCACTAACCAAATTTTAGATGATTTAGTGGCAGCAACCAATCCTCGTTTTATGCGTTTAAAATCGATTTTTAATGTGCGTGGTGGTGTTTACACTGAAGTGATTGCCGAGTATCAACGCAGTGGCTGGACCCAGCAACCTGTGGTCAATCTTCAACATCTATAATTTTTTAAATATTTTATGAAACCTATTCGTCAAAGTATTAAATTTGACAAAAAACTCTTAGACAAAGACGCACTAAAGGTAGTCAATACCATTCATAAGGCTGGTTTTGAGGTGTATTTAGTGGGTGGCTGTGTTCGAGACTTGTTGCTCGGTTTAGAGCCTAAAGATTTTGATATAGCAACTAATGCCAAGCCTGAACAAGTGCACAAACTGTTTAAACGCTCACGTTTAATTGGACGACGTTTTCGTTTAGTGCATGTGATGTTTTCTGCTCGTAAATTTATCGAGGTGGCTACTTTTCGATCAGGACAGGTGCAAACAGCAAAGAGCGGTGTAATCGTGCGTGATAATTGTTACGGTAATCTTGAAGACGATGTAGTGCGTCGAGATTTTAACATTAATGCGCTATATTACGATATCCACAAACATGAAGTGATTGATTATGTTGGTGGTTTAAAAGACCTTGAAGCGAGAGAGATTCATATTATTGGCGAGGCTAAACTTCGTTTTTCTGAAGACCCTGTACGCATGATCAGGGCAGTTCGTTTTGGAGAAAAATTAGGTGCCGAACTTAGTGATGAAGTAAAAAATTGTATTTTAGATCAAGCTCCGTTACTCAGTAATATCTCTCCAGCGCGTTTATATGAAGAATGTATTAAGTTGTTTCATAATGAATATTCATTTGAAGTTTATGAACAATTGGAAAAATACGGCTTATTAAAGCATTTGTTTAAGCAAACACATAAAAATGATTTTATTAAAAAAGCCTTATTAAATACGGCCGCACGCATTAAACAAAATAAGCCTGTTACCCCTGCTTTTTTGTTTGCTGTCTTTTTATGGCAAGCGCAAAATGAGCGCTTTGTTATGATTAAGAAAAAACAGCGTTCATTTTATTTGGCAATGACTCAAGCCTCTGAAGAAGTAATTATCAATCAAATTAAGCAAGTTTCATTACCAAAGTGGCTCACTGCTAGAATTAAAGATATTTGGATAATGCAATCAAAACTAGAAAAAATGCACCCCAAGAAAGTGGATGATTTATTACAAAATCCACGATTTAGAATGGCTTATGACTTCTTATTACTACGCTCACAAAGTATCAACCCTGAGTTGGAGGATGTGGCTAAATTTTGGACTAAAGCACAACAATGAAATCAGTCCTAATTACGGGCTGCTCTAGTGGGATTGGCCTGTGTTTAGCACAAGGCTTAAAGCATGAGGGTTATCGAGTATTTGCTACCGCCAGAGATATTAAAGACGTAGAGCAACTCAAACAACAAGGTTTTGATACTTTTGTGCTAGATTTGTCCTCATCTCGGTCTATTAATGCAGCAATTAAAGCTGTTTTTGAACAAACGGATGATTTGTACGGTTTGATTCATAACGGCGCTTATGGGCAAGTGGGGGCGTTGGAAGATATTTCTCGTCAAGCGTTAGAAGAGCAATTTCAAACCAATGTATTTGGTTGGCACGAGCTCACCAATTTGGTTTTGCCAAAAATGAAGTCAAAGAATGAAGGTCGAATTATTTATTTAAGCTCGGTATTGGGTTTTGTAGCAATGCCTTTTAGAGGGCCTTATAATGCCTCTAAATTTGCCATAGAAGGGTTGGTGAACACATTGCGCTTAGAGTTGGCGAATACCAATGTGCAGTTGTCCTTAATTCAACCAGGACCCATTGAATCTAAATTTAGAATCAATGCCTATAAGGCATTTATGAAACATGTGGATATGGACAATAGTGATTACAAATCAAATTATGAAAAAATGATTAAGCGTTTGCAATCTGATGAATTAGCTGATTTTACTTTGCCAGCAACGGCAGTATTAAAATGCGCACAACACGCATTATGCGCCAAGCAAGCAAGGATTCATTATCATGTGACTTTTCCAACCAAATTGTTTGCCATATTAATGAGGTTGTTACCAGCATGGTTAATGGATAAAATACTTAATAAAGCCGGTGGTGGCGGAGAAAGATAATATGACAAAAAAATTTGATTTTAATAAAGGCTTGCTGGAATTGGAAAGCATTGTAAAAACCATGGAATCTGGTGATTTAAGCCTGGAAGACTCGTTGAAGTATTTCGAACAAGGCGTACAGTTAACACGTCAATGCCAATCAGCACTGAGCAAAGCGGAGCAAAAAATCGCATTGTTAAGTGCTGATGATGATTATCAAACTCAAAAACCGTTAGACTGACTTTAAAGACGATTTTATGAGTTTTAAAGACTACACTCAACGTGTTAATCAACACCTAGACGGATATTTATCGAGCCAAGGCAGCTTGACCGAAGCCATGCGTTATAGTGTGCTATCTGGCGGCAAGCGTTTTCGACCCATCTTAACCTATGCTGTGGCCAATACTTTTGGTGCAGATCTTGATTTAGTCGATTCGAGTGCTTGCGCTGTGGAATTAATTCATGCTTACTCTTTGATTCATGATGATTTACCAGCGATGGATGATGATGATATACGCCATAATCAACCTGCTTGTCATAAGCAATTTGGCGAGGCTCAGGCTATATTGGCGGGTGATGGCTTACAGGCCTTAGCCTTTGAGGTGTTAACCAATGATGATGGTTTATCAACTGAGGTGCGAATAGCTTTATTGCAAGCACTCACACATGCAGCCTTTGAGATGGCCGAAGGTCAGTCAATTGATTTGTCTGTGGTTTCAAAAATCATTGATATTGAAACTTTACAAAACATGCACCGAAAGAAAACCGGTGCATTACTCAGTTGTTCGGTTAAATTAGGCGCTTTGGTTTCAAGCCAGTGTCGTACTGAAGATCGGCAGATATTAGACGGCTTTGCGCAGGATATTGGCCTGGCTTACCAAGTTCAGGATGATGTTTTAGATGTACTAACCCCTGAAGGTGTATTAGGCAAAAAACAGCATTCAGATGCTGATAAAAATAAACCGACTTATCCTGCGCTATTAGGTTTAGATAAGGCAACAAAAACCTATCAGCAACTGTATCAACAGGCTTTTAAAAAGTTAGAGAAATTAAGTGTGGATGCAGATGAATTGTATAATTTGACTGAGCAATTACAATCAAGAAAGTTTTAGAATTTAACTAAAACACTGCCCCAGCTAAAACCACCACCAATACCCTCAAATAACAAGGTGTGACCTTTTTGAATACGACCATCTCGCACCGCTGTATCTAAGGCTAATGGAATAGAAGCCGCTGAAGTATTGCCGTGTTTTTCCAGGGTAACAATGACTTTGTCCATTGGGGTTTTAATGCGTTTAGCGACTGCAGAAATAATACGAATATTAGCTTGATGAGGTACCATCCAATCAAGCTCATCTGAATTCATATTGCATTCCTTAAGCGTTTCTTCCGCTAAAGAAGAGAGACGACTAACAGCAATCTTAAAGACTTCATTGCCCGACATTTTAATAAAGCCGGTTTCATTGATATAGTTATTGCTCACTTGTAATGAAGATAAGTAATTACCATCACTAAAGAGTTTTGAATGTAGAATACCGGTTTCTTCACTACCACTAAGCACAACGGCACCAGCGCCATCACCAAAAAGAATGGCCGTCGAGCGGTCATTCCAATCAACAATGCGAGATAAGGTTTCACTACCAACGACCAGTACTTTATTAGCTGCGCCGGTTTTAATATATTGCTCAGCCGTAGTCAGTGCAAAGACAAAACCTGCACAAACAGATTGAAGGTCAAAAGCAGGACACGATGCACCAATCGCCGTTTGCAACATGGTTGCCGTTGCTGGGAATATTTTATCTGGCGTGGTAGTGGCAAGGATGATTAGGTCTAATTCACTGGCATCGATACCTGCCATTTCAAGTGCGTTATTAGAGGCAATAGCGGCTAAATCACAGGTAGATTCATCGGTAACGATGCGTCTTTCTTTAATGCCTGTTCTGCTAGTAATCCATTCATCAGAAGTGTCAATGGTTTTGGATAAGTCGTCATTAGTCACTACTTTAGGTGGTAAATAAGAACCTGTACCAATTATTCTTGCAAATTTACTCATTACCTTTACCTTGTTGGTTTTCTAATTCTAATGATACCTGAGCGGTGATCTTCTCAATGATTTTAGCGTGCGCTTCAAGGTAGGCTTCTTTAATTGCTTGGAAAAATGAATCGATGTTGGCACCACCATGGCTTTTAACCACGATGCCACGAAGGCCTAATAAGCTAGCACCATTATACTTTCCAGGGTCTAAACTGGATTTGAAATCTTTTAAAACTGGCGTTGCTATCAGAGCAACAATTTTAGTAAAAATATTTTTGGTGAATGCCTGCTTTAGATAATGCCCCATCATTGCTGCCACACCCTCTGATGCTTTAAGTGCAATATTACCTTCGAAGCCATCGCAAACCACTAGATCAACAGTGCCTTTGTAAATATCATCACCTTCAATAAAGCCAACATAATTTAAATTAGAGGCTTTAAGTAGTTCTGCTGTTTTTTTAATGTTGTCATTGCCTTTCATCTCTTCTTCACCAATGTTAAGCAAGCCTACACTAGGTGCGTTGATGTTTTCAGTATGCTCAACTGCAATAGAGCCCATCACTGCAAACTCAACCAAAGATTCTGGTTTAGAATCTACATTTGCACCAAGGTCTAGCATGTGGGTATGGCCCGTCATGGTTGGCATACGGCCCATAATAGCAGGGCGATCAATACCTTTAATGGTTTTTAATACAAAGCGTGAAATGGCCATTAGTGCACCGGTATTGCCAGCACTAACACAGGCGTCAACGGTTTCGTCTTTGACTAGATTGATAGCAACACGCATTGATGAATCTTTCTTTTTACGCAGTGCGATTGAAGGAGATTCGTTCATTGCAATCACTTCACTGGCGTGAGTAATATTAAATCGATTAGATAGTTTTTGCGCGGATGAATGTTTAGCGAGCTCTGCTTGAATAGCAGACTCGTCACCTACAAAAATTAGGTGTAAGTCTTGAAACGCACCCAAGGCTTTAAGACCAGCTGTAATAGTAACTGGTATCCCATGATCTCCCCCTGAGGCATCAATTGATACCCTGATCGTCATTAGGACTTAAGCTTCTACTTCCTGAATGTCTTGAACTTTATTAATGACCTTTTTGCCACGGTAGTAACCATCAGCAGTCACATGGTGACGTAAGTGAATTTCACCTGTTTCTTGATCTTCAGATAACGCTGGACTAGTTAGTGCGTTGTGTGAACGACGCATACCTCTTTTTGAAGGGGTTTTTCTACTTTTTTGTACGGCCATTTTTTTACTCCTTAGTTGAGTTTTTCAATTGTTTTAATATAGCAAAAGGGTTTTCACGCTTTTGCTCTTTTATCGGTGTTGTGTCTTTGTACGATGCACACTCATGCTTATGCATGGGAATCATCGGGATGGATATTAACACTTCATCCGTTATAAATTCTATAGTCGAAAATTCTTCGTCAGCATTTAGAATCGTCTCAAAGCTAGAGTCTAACTCTTCACCTTGTTGTTCATTTAGCAAAAAAGCAAGCTGAAATTTAGGTTGTAAATGAACACTGACCTCATTTAAACAACGTTGGCAGGTGAGTGCCACATCCAGTTCGATTTTACCGGCAATACAAGGAATTCTATTATTCTCAATGCTAAAACTTAATTCAACACTGACCGGTGCGTCTTGATTGCTGACTAAAGCGCTAATTCTAGGAAAATCTTTCACTTGATAAATTTGTGAAAAGATTAATGATCTAGAGGCGAATTTAAAAAGCTTTATTTGCTCAGGTATTCCTTGTTTCATCGATATTGCTAAAAACTTGACAATTTTACCAAAAAAATCAAGCTTTTAGGGCTTAAGTTTAATTAATATCAATAGTTTAAAGGTTGCGCTGTCTGCTAGCTTCAAATAAGGCAATACCTGTAGCAACAGAAACATTCAAACTCTCTACATTGCCTTGCATTGGGATCATCGCTAATTGGTCGCAAGATTTTTTGGTCAGCGAGCGTAAGCCTGAGCCTTCGGCACCCATGATAATTGCAGTTGGTGTGGTAAGGTCAATTTGATAAATTGATTGATCTGTTGCACCATCTAATCCAACTACCCAAATATTATGTTCTTTTAGTGCTTTAATGGTGCGTGATAAATTGGTCACGGAAAAAATTTTAAGTTGGTTGAGTGCACCTGCTGACGTTTTGTGTACCAATGCATTAATTGGCGCCGAACCATCTTTATTAATGACCACACAGTCCACACCAGCAGCATTAGCACTACGTAAACAAGCGCCTAAGTTTCTTGGGTCTTGAATAGAATCTAATATTAATATCAAACTGCTATTACTAAGCTTTTCAACATAATGTATTAAGCCATCCAGATTAGGCAGGGTGGGTAGTAATATTTCAGCAGCAATACCTTGGTGTGTTTGGTTTTTGGTAAGTTTGTCGAGTTGTTGTTTGTTGGCTTGCTGTGTATTAATGCCTAAACGATCAAGTTGAGTGATTAACGTATTTAGGCGTTTATCGTTGCGATTATCTAGTGTTAATACCTTGAGCAAGCATTCAGGATTAGAATCTAACTGTGCCTGGATGGCATGAAACCCAAAGATAATAATTGATTTAGACATGGGTAGTACGCTTATAGTTTGTGATCAAAAATCTCTATATAAGCACCTTTTCTTAGCTCTTTTACCCAATTTTTAAAGAAGCTATTTTTCTTTGATTGGATGAGTTTTGATTTGACTGCAATCAAGTGATTATCCACACGGCGTTTATCAATGATTTTAATAACTCTCCAGCCTTGTTGAGTTTGGAAAGGTGGAGACAACTCATCTGCCTTTAGTTGGGATAAATGCTGTTTGAATACTACAGGTAGCCTATTTTCATCAAGCCATCCTGACTCACCACCATTTTTATAAGATGGATCTTGAGAGTGCAACTTAGCCAAGCTAGAGAACGACGTGCCGGCATTAATTTTGTCACTGAGTTCGATTAAAAGTTGTTGAATTAAGCTGTCTTTAGACTGTAATAAAGAATCCGTTTGATCAACAGAGCTAATCACAATTTGTGCGATTTTAATTTGCTTGTTAAAATTATCCGAATTACTAGGGTTCTTAGCAAGAGCGGTATCAATTTCTGCTTGTGTTAAGTTAGTATCAGCCTTTTGTAGGACAAATTGCTTCAACCCTTTTAACGAAAGACGCTGAGAAACATTATCAACAATCTCATCAAATTGATTATTTGCTTGTAATTGCGTTAAAGTTAGCCCATTTTGTGAGGCGATATTACTAAGCATGGTATTAACTGAGCTTAGCTTCGGTTTGATGCCGAATTTTTTTATTTTTTCCAATTGCAACATCAGGTCAATTTGATTATCAACCAGTTCTATTTTTTGCGCCCTGGTAAAGGAAGGTTTGATTTCATCACTAATAGCATCAAAGGTAATGAGTTCGTCATTAACAATGGCGATAATACTATTGGGAGAGGCTAGTGTGTTAAGTGAAAAAGTGAATGTAAGCGCAAGCGCAAATAAAGCCTTCATTGGGTTAGTCATCAAGGTTGGCCAGGTAGTTTGGGATATCTTCTTCTAAGCGTTTTGAGAGTCCAGGCGAAGTTGTTGTTAAACCTTTGAGTACCAATTCAAAGTCAGTGACGTAGTCATAATCGTTACCACTAATGTGTTTCTTAAAATGCGCCAGACGTACGGCCCAACAGCAAGATTCATAAGCAATACCTGTGGTTTCTTTGTTGGTGATTGAATCTGTAATTGAGCGGTTAATACCGGCAAATACGTGTACTTGTGCGTTGATCGGATAAGCGCCATATAATTCAGCAGACTTTGTACCATTATCGTCATGATGGGCAATGGTTAAGAATTTTCTAGG
>OCNB01000012.1_pt1 | contig 22633 bp, 22 predicted proteins | sample 1539011 | NCBI WGS metagenome assembly OCNB01 (sample SAMEA3143271, study PRJEB22397) | metagenome | biome: marine; feature: hydrothermal vent; material: diffuse fluid | place: Pacific Ocean | collected 2013-09-14 | depth 1530 m
TTACAGACCGACTTCACTTTTTTTGCTACGTCTTTTCCTTTTCCATCCCTACCCCTCAAGAGGGCACTAAACCGAGTCAAGGGGGTGCTGAACAGAGTGCTGTGTTAAATATCAAAAAATACTCAATCACATAGTTGTGCCTATGTGCAATCGTATTTGTTAATATTTGCCTTGTACAAGTGATGCACAGCAGTCCTCTAGGAGGATAAAAACAAAATACTCGTAAAGATCAGCTTTATTTTGTTGTAGAATAAAAGCATGAGACTTATTCAGAAAATATTGATTGTTGTTTTTATAGGTGCTTCAGCTGGCGTTTATGCTGACAAAGAAATCTTGTATTCTGATAAAAATATTACCATCTATACAGACAATACCATGACTTACACTGGAAAAAAAACTGCACCAGTGTTTAAGCCTTCAAGTACTTGGGTGGAGGAAGACTTCTTTACTCAACAAGATAAATACTGTGAAGTGGATTCTAAATATATCGACAAGCTTAAAAAGAGTTTAAAAATTAAGACTAAACTGCAGCAATAAATCTATTTTATTTGTGCAAGAATTGCGCGGTCATTATTATTGTAATCTTTAAAAATTTTAATATTGTGAAATGCTTTATTTAATAATTTCACAATTTTCTGTTGCTGATTGTAGCCATGCTCTAGTAATAGATAACCGTTTTTATTCAGGTGTTTTGGTGCATTTTTGATGATAATTCGAATATCGTCCAACCCATCCTTTCCTGATACTAATGCTGTTTGTGGTTCATGAGTAAGATCATCAAGATAGGGGTCACTCTCTTCAATATAGGGTGGGTTAGAGACGATTAAATCAAAGGCTTGATCGGTCACAGCCCCAAACCAACTACCTTGAGTAAAATTAATGTTAGTCGTTGCATTGATTTTAGCCACATTAATTGCTGCTTGAGAAAAGTCTGTTGCACTAACTTTCCAACGCGGATTTATATCGGCTAAAGTGACGGCGATGATACCGCTACCGGTACCTAAATCTAATACTTGGTATTTTTGATTTTTATTGAGTAAATCAAGCGTGATATCGATTAATAACTCAGTCTCTGGGCGTGGAATTAGCGTGTCTTTTGTGACTTTAAAATCAAGATGGTAGAAGCCTTTTTTACCACTAAGATAGGCAAAGGGTACGCCTTGTTCACGTTGTTGAATAAAGTTTTCGAGTTGCTGTTGTTGTTTGTCACCTAAAGCGTAATCATTTTGCGCATAAAGCTGAGTATTGGATTTTCCCAACACTAAAGACAAAAGTGGCGCAATATCACATGCGCCACCGTTTAAATAATCTTGAACCGTCTTCAAGATTTATAAATTAACCGTTGTTAACCCTAAAGATTTCCAGGCGTTCATGCCACCGCGATAGTATTTGATTTTTGCAGCAGGGTAGCCATACTTAAGCAGTGCATTAATTGCCGCCGGTGTTTGACCACACCAAACGCCATTACAATACATAACTAAGGTTTTGGCGTATGAAAAATCATACACATCGTCCACTTGAACGCCAAGCTGATCTTCCATAATCTCTAACGCCTTTTCTTTGTTTTTGAATCTTGTATAAGGGATGTTAACCGCTGTTGGAATACCGCCTGAAATTACTGGCCAGTTAGGTGTACGTGTATCAATCACTAAAATTGTGTCGTCACCAGCTGATCTTTGTTTAACATATTCGATGACATCAAGCTCACCAACTGTTTCAACAGCGTGCGGTGCAAACGGATGCATTTTTTGAATTTTTCCACGCGTGGTTTTTACATAAAAACTGGAGATTTCATTGTCTCGATCTTGGTCTCTTTGTAACTTAATAACTTCACCTTGGTGGTTTATATCTATTGAAACTACACCCGGTGAAATAAACACCTCTTTGGTCACTTCTCCTTCGGCATTTGCACCTAGTGCCAATAAGCTGGCAAGTAATACGATTAATTTTTTCATTTTCTCTCCTCTATTTATAAATGATTTGCAACAGCTACTGTTGATTTTTGACTGGGTTGTACTGATTTTTTAGCTTCAGCAGTTTTTAAATCAATTAGATTTTTAACTGCGACAATCAGCCCTAAACCAATAAATGCCCCCGGGGGTAAGATTGCCAATAATGTGCCTTGGTAATCTTCAAACACGGTGATACTCAGTGTATCACCTAAACTACCGAGTAGCAAGCTAGATTGTTCGAACAAAGTGCCGGAGCCTATTAACTCGCGCATTGCACCCAGTATGATCAGCACCACTGAAAAGCCAATACCCATCATTAACCCATCAAGCGCTGATTTACCCCAAGTGTTCTTACTGGCAAAAGCTTCAGCCCTGCCTAAGATGGCGCAGTTGGTTACAATTAAAGGCACAAAAATACCCAGTATTAAATACAAATCGTAAAAATAGGATTGCATTGTTAGTTCAACAACGGTGACAAAAGAAGCGATCAATAAAACAAAGATAGGGATACGAACCTCTTTTGAAATATGATGACGAAAGATGGAGATCGTTGTGTTTGAAGCGATCAAGACAAAGGTTGTGGCTAAGCCAAGGGCGATAGAGTTGACCACATTGTTGGTTACTGCTAGTAGTGGACACAGGCCTAATAATGCAACCAAAGCTTGGTTGTTATTCCACAAGCCATTTTTCGCAATTTTGATGTAATCGTCCATAGAGTTTGATTATATCAATCTCTATGGACGATAAAGGTTTGTCTACTTAAGAAAAGACGATCTCATTATTTTCAATATTGGCGTGGATGGTTGATCCAGGCAAAAACTCGCCCGATAAAATCTTTTGAGAAAGTGGATTCTCTAGTAATTGTTGAATCGTGCGTTTCAGTGGTCTTGCACCAAATACTGGGTCGTAACCTCTATCTACAATTAGTGTCATCGCTTGATCACTCAATGTTAATTTAAGATCAAGATCGGATAGACGTGATTGTAGAATTTCAATTTGAATCTTGGCGATGCCTTTGATTTGGTCTTTCCCAAGACTGTTAAAAGTAACGATTTCATCAATACGATTAACAAACTCTGGCCTAAAGTGTTCACTAACAAGTTTGATTAACTCTGCATTCATGTCCTTTCCTGGGTTTTCTTGGATTAGGTGAGAACCTAAATTCGAGGTCATTACAATCACCGTATTTTTAAAGTCAACCGTGCGACCTTGACCATCAGTTAAGCGACCATCATCTAAAACTTGCAGAAGTACGTTAAATACATCTGGATGGGCTTTTTCGATTTCATCTAGCAGGATGATTGAATATGGCTTGCGTCGTACTGCTTCAGTTAATACACCACCTTGTTCGTAGCCTACATAACCCGGAGGTGCGCCAATCAAACGAGAAACAGAATGCTTCTCCATGAATTCACTCATATCGACACGCACTATTGCTTGTTCGGTATCAAATAAGAAGTCTGCCAAGGCTTTAGTTAGTTCGGTTTTACCCACACCGGTAGGGCCCATAAATAGGAAGGAACCATCAGGGCGATTAGGATCGCTCAAGCCTGCACGTGAACGACGTACTGCATCAGAAATTACCTTAACGGCTTTGTCTTGACCAACCAAGCGCTTGTGGATAATACTTTCCATTTGTAAAAGTTTGTCTTTTTCACCTTCCATCATCTTATCCACAGGAATGCCAGTCCATCTTGCGACAATATGGGCGATTTCATCTTCGGTAACTTTGTTTCTAAGCAGGGTCATTTCTTCGACATCTGCACTTTCTGATTGTGTTATTTTTTCTTCCAATGTTGGAATAATGCCGTATTGAAGTTCACTCATTTTGGCAAGATCATTGTTTCGATGTGCTGTTTCTAAATCAGTTTTAGCTTGCTCTAATTCTTCTTTTAAATGTTGTGCACCTTGAACCACCAGCTTTTCTTTTTTCCATATTTCTTCCAAATCTGCATATTCTTTTTCTTGCGATTTAATGGTCTCTTTAAGATCTTTAAGGCGCTCTTTTGAAGCCTTATCTTTTTCCTTTTTTAGCGCCATGCGCTCAATTTTCAGCTGCACTAATTTACGATCAAGCTTATCCATTGATTCGGGTTTCGAGTCAATTTCCATACGAATTTGTGAAGCCGCTTCATCAATCAGATCAATGGCTTTATCAGGCAGTTGTCTATCAGTAATGTAGCGAGTGGAATAGGTGACTGCTGCAATAATGGCTGGATCGGTGATTTCTACACCATGATGCACCTCGTATTTTTCTTTAAGCCCACGCAAAATAGCAATGGTATCTTCTTGTGTTGGCTCATCGACCAATACTTTTTGAAAGCGGCGCTCGAGTGCAGAGTCTTTTTCGATATATTCACGATATTCGTCTAAGGTGGTCGCACCCATACAGTGAAGATCTCCGCGAGCTAATGCTGGCTTAAGCATATTTCCAGCATCCATTGCACCATCACCTTTGCCCGCGCCAACCATAGTATGAAGCTCGTCAATAAACAGTATTACTTGGCCTTGTTCGGCTTCAAGTTCTTTAAGTACCGCTTTTAAGCGTTCTTCAAATTCACCACGGTATTTAGCACCCGCTACCAATGAAGCCATATCGAGTGATAGTAATCGCTTGCCTTTAACACCTTCAGGTACTTCATTGTTAATAATGCGTTGCGCCAAACCCTCGGCAATGGCGGTTTTTCCCACACCGGGCTCACCAATGAGTACTGGATTGTTCTTGGTTCGGCGTTGCAGCACTTGAATGGCACGACGGATTTCACCATCACGACCAATGACAGGATCAAGCTTGCCATCAATTGCCATTTGGGTTAAATCAGTTGTGTATTTGTCTAAAGCATCTCTTTGTGTTTCTGCATTTTGATCGTTCACAGTTTCACCTCCTCTTAGGTTTTCAATCATGGTTGTAAGTTGTATTTCATTCACGCCATGCTTTTTTAATAGTTGGGTTGTTGCATCATTGCCTTTGATAATAGCCAATAAAAATAACTCGGTAGTGAGATAGCTATCTCCTCGATCGATAGCTAATTTATCGGTTTGATTCAATAGACGTAATAAATTTTGTGAAATATTAATATCACCCGTTGGATTGTCCAACGAAGCCAATTGATTCACTTGTGTCTCAATATCAGATTTTAATTTGGCGAAGTCTGTCGAGCATTGAGATAAAAGGCTACTGACTGTGCTAGATGAATCACCGACCATTGCGCTGAGCACGTGCAAGGCTTCAATCACACTGTGATTAAAGCCATTGGCAAGTGATTGTGCATGAGCTAAATCCTGCTGAAATTGAGCCGTTAATTTATTAATATCCATGTATTATCTTGATGTTTTATTGTTAAGTTGCTTACTATCTATGGGATGATATGACGATATTCAAGGTCGTAAATAAAATATTATGTTAAATTTAGTATTGTTTGAACCAGAGATTCCTAACAACACCGGCAGTTTGATTCGTCTAAGTGCCAACATGGGCGCGAGTCTGCATTTAATTAAACCCTTTGGTTTTGAAATTACAGACAAACGCCTGAGACGAGCGGGGCTTGACTATAAGGAGTTAGCACAAGTCTATGAGTATGAAAATTTTGAAGATTATTTGGCTACGGCCAAACCAGATCGATTGTTTGCAGTGAGCTCTAAAGTATCTACTGGCTATGCTGACGTTAATTATCAAAGTGGTGATTCATTTTTATTTGGCCCTGAAACACGAGGCTTACCACAAGAAATTTTGGATCAATATCCAGGCATTACTTTACCAATGCAAGCAGGTTCACGTAGTTTGAATTTGTCGAATTGCGTTTCAATTGTGGCTTATGAAGCTTGGCGTCAGCTTAGTTTTGTTACATTATAAGCATTAGTAAAGTCTTTAATATTGGCTATTTTCTTGCCGGCTAACTGAACTTGTTCTAGGCTTAATGCACCGTCACCCGTGGCAACAATACAAACCCCTTTGCCATATTCAATGACTTCACCTGGACTTCCGTCATAGGCAAGACCTACAACGGTGGCTGATAAAATACGTAATACTTTACCTTCAAATTTGTCACTTTGTGCATGCGTTTGAGCGATAGGGTAAGGGTTAAACGCCCTAATTTGTTGGTTGATTTGGACGGCACTCTGCGACCAATCAATCCAAGCTTCATCTTTGCTGAGTTTTTTGGCATAGGTGATACCGGCTTCATCTTGAACAGTAGGTGTGAGTCGTTCAAGATTTTCAAGTGCCTCGATAATACCTTGTGCACCAAGAATGGCTAATTTATCATGTAGAGATTGCGCTGTGTCGGACTCGGTAATGGCACAAGTTTTTTCTAGCAGAATATCACCGGTATCTAGCCCTTCATTCATTTGCATGATACCTATACCGGTTTGTGTATCACCTGCTAAGATTGCGCGTTGAATAGGGGCCGCACCACGCCAACGTGGTAATAGTGATGCATGAATATTGAGACAGCCATATTTGGGTGTTTCTAATACAGTTTTAGGTAAGAGTTGTCCGTAGGCCACCACCACCATGATATCTGCATTAAGGCTGGCTAGAATTTGTTGTTCGGCTTCATCTTTTAAGCTTTCAGGTTGAAAAATAGCCAGATTGTATTCTAGTGCTTTTTCTTTTACTGGGCAAGCGCTCAGAACACGACCACGACCTTTCGGGCGATCCGGCTGACAGTAAACACCTTTAATGTCGTGCCCTGTATTAATGAGTGATTCTAGAACACCAACAGAAAAATCAGGCGTGCCTGCAAATATAATACGCATACTTTTAGAATGCATTACTTTAGAGATTTTCGAGCAGTTTTTATCGCAGCCTTAACTTGATTGGGTGCAGTTGCACCTAAATGATCACGCGCACAAAGTGAACCCTCTAAAGAGAGTATATCGAACACATCGTTTTCAATGCGATCATCAAAGGCTTGCAATTCTTCCAGGCTTAACTCGCTAAGATCTTTTTGGTGTTCAATGCCATAAGACACAGACTGTCCAACCACTTCATGTGCATCACGGAAGGGTAAGCCTTTCTTGACCAAATAGTCTGCCAGATCAGTCGCTGTGGTATAACCTTTTTTAGTTGAGTTATACATATTATCACGCTTGGTTTCAATGGTTGGCACCATGTCAGCGAACACACGTAAACAAGCCTTAAGCGTATCAACGGTGTCAAACAGCGGCTCTTTGTCTTCTTGGTTGTCTTTATTGTAGGCGAGTGGCTGTGACTTCATGATGGTTAATAATGAAGTCAGGTTGCCATACACACGGCCGGTTTTTCCACGGACTAATTCTGGCACATCAGGATTTTTCTTCTGTGGCATAATCGATGAACCTGTACAGAAGCTATCTGGTAGTTCGATAAAATCAAACTGTGCACTTGACCAAAGAATGAGCTCTTCAGAAAAACGAGACAAGTGCATCATAATAACGCTTGCCGCAGACAAGAACTCAATGGCAAAATCTCGATCACTAACCCCATCAAGCGAGTTGGTACAAATACGCTCAAAACCTAGTAGTTCTGCTGTACGTTCGCGATTAATTGGATAAGTGGTGCCTGCTAATGCGGCACTTCCTAATGGCATTGAATTCATACGTTTACGACAATCAACTAGACGTTCAGCATCACGTGATAGCATTTCAAAATAGGCCATCATATGGTGCCCAAAACTGACGGGTTGGGCGGCTTGTAAATGAGTAAAGCCAGGCAAAATAGTGCCTGCTTCTTTTTCAGATAAATCAAGTAGTGCTAATTGTAAGCGCTTAATTTCTACACTGATTGCATCCACTTGATCACGTAGATACAAACGAATATCAGTGGCTACTTGATCATTGCGTGAACGACCTGTGTGTAGTTTTTTACCAGCATCACCACAAATAGCAGTCAGACGAGATTCGATATTCATGTGCACATCTTCTAGTGCAACTGACCATTCGAATTCTCCTGCATTAATTTCATCTGAAATTTGATTAAGACCCTCAATGATTTGGTCTTTTTCATCCGAGGTAAGTATGCCAACTTCGCTAAGCATAATTGCATGTGCAACTGAACCCTGAATGTCATACGGCGCAAGGATTTTATCAAAAAATACTGAGGCGCCGAAAATTTTCACGAACTCATCAGTCGGCTCGTTAAAGCGTCCACCCCAAGATTGATTAGTTTTTTTAGTCATAGTTCAGCACTCATTCGTTTATGTAATTTTTTAGTTGATTTTTCAATCACCTCATCTAGATCTGTCCAATAATACTCTTCACTAGGTACGCCTACAATTTTACCCAGAATTGAGCCATAATTATCCACCAGCATCACAGTTGGAAAAAAATTAACGGCACGCTTAAAAGCGAATTCATTGTGTGAAACTTCTTCATTATAAAAATTATTGATTTCGTCAAAGCTTTGCGCATCAATATGACGGATGATAATTTTTTTGTTATATTCACCCATTGTTGCCATTGGGCTCAAAACTTCTTCTTTGATTATTTTGCAATATCCACAGTCAGGGATGGAAAACATTATTAAAATAGGTATCTTTTGTTTCCAAACTTTTTGAGCATCCATTAAAAAGTCTTTTGCAACTGGCAGGGTGAGCTCTTCAGCTATACTGACGTTTGAAAACAAGAGTAAAAAAAGTAAACTGTATCGAATCATTTATCCTATTTTAATACAAAGCATGAATAAAACTTTAAAAATTGCAACACGTAAAAGTCCATTAGCCTTATGGCAAGCTGAACATGTTAAAGCCAGGTTAGAATACCATCACCCCGGTTTGAAGGTTGAGTTAGTTAAGATGACCACCAAAGGTGATCAAATACTCAATTCCCCATTGTCTAAAATTGGCGGTAAAGGCCTGTTTATTAAAGAGCTTGAAGTCGGAATGATGGAGGGTGTTGCAGATATAGCTGTACATTCAATGAAAGATGTGCCCTACGAAATCCCACCAGGATTTGAACTTGGTGCAATACTTAAACGCGAGAATCCATTTGATGCGTTTGTTTCTAATCATTATGAAAGTATTGATGATTTACCTCAAGGCGCCAAGGTCGGTACTTGCTCTATGCGTCGTATTGTGCAGCTCAAAGCCCTTCGACCTGATTTAGAAATATTGGATCTACGTGGTAACGTAAATACGCGATTGCAAAAACTCGATGACGGTGAATATGATGCGATTATTTTGGCTTGTGCTGGCTTGATTCGTTTAAAGTTTGAAGATCGTATTAAACAACAAATTTCAGCTGAGCAATCATTGCCAGCGGTTGGTCAAGGTGCAGTTGGTATTGAAATTCGTGAAAATGATCAAGAAATTCTAGATTTAATCGCCCCTTTAATTGACACTGAGACCTCTTATAGAATTACCTGTGAACGCGCTATGAATGCCCGCCTTGAAGGTGGGTGTTCAGTGCCTATTGCCGGATATTCTACTATTGAAGATGACCGAATCACGCTAACAGGCTTGGTGGGTAATGTAGATACGGGTGTTATTTTAAAAGAACAGGTTAGTGGATCCATTGATGAGTCAGAGCAGCTGGGTACGGTGTTAGCTGACAAGTTGATTTCATTAGGTGCTAAGGATATTTTAAAAGGATAGTGATGCCAACACCCATTGATCAACAGACTTTAGAGCAATTACAAGATTGGACAATCCTTGATGAAAAACTACATCGAGTTTTTATCTTAGATAATTTTGTTCAAGCTTTTGGTTTTATGACACAAGTTGCCATTGTGGCTGAAAAAATGAATCATCATCCTGAATGGTCTAACGTTTATAAAACCGTTAGGGTTGATTTGACCACCCATAGCGAAGGCTGTATAACCCAATTGGATGCTGAATTAGCAGCGAAGATGGATGATATTTTCCACAAAATGAATCATAAAGGATAGTTAAATATGTTGAGATCAATCGAAAAAAGCTTTTTTAAAATCGTACAACGCCTAGGCTTATTGCTTGCAATACTTTCGTTTATTGCTGTTTTGGTATTGGGCTTTATTAGTTATCAAAAAATTAGCCTTGAAGCAAATGATCAAACTAATATCCCTATGATTTATTTTTCAGATTATCAAAATCCTATCAGCACTCAGCCAAAGAAAACAAAACAAGTTTTAAAAACTAAAGAAGAGGCCGGGTTTGACCAAGAGTTCAACACCCATGTAGATACAATTACTTCTAATTTAGAAAAGCTACCCGATACGGTGATTGATAAAACAGACTTAAAGTCAAAGGTTAGGATTTTGGTCAAAATTAAATCCAACCCTTATACTAAAAACTTGCAACTGGCTTACGTGAAATCATTGGCTAAACTAACCAAAAAAATGGCTATTGTAGGTGGCAATAAAACCAATGTTGACGAGTTTCTCAAGTGGCATGATCAAGAATTTTCTAAACAAGTTGATACAAATAAAGAACTAAATATACAGCAATTTATTTTGGTTAAGATGGCTACACTTAAGATAGAAGAAGTAGTAGGCTATAGCATGTTAGTTGTAGCAGCGGCAATATTTGGCATCTTCATCATGTTTGTAATGATGTTGGTGATGCTGCGAATTGAGCGCAATACTCGATAGTAATTCATATGCAAGCAATCGGGTTTAATGGCGTTGAATTTATTGAGTTTGAAAAAGAAACAGCCCCACCTAAAGGTCGAGATTTAATCGTAGAAATACAGGCCATTTCTATCAATCCGATTGATACCAAAGTTAAGCAAACAGTTACTAAAGACAGTCCTCTAAAAATTTTAGGTTATGACGCAGCAGGTGTTGTCATCTCTGTGGGTGACCAAACCTCTCTTTTTAAAGTGGGCGATGAAGTTTTTTATGCCGGTGACATGACCAGAGACGGCTCTAACGCCACCCATCAACTGGTGGATGAGCGGCTTGTTGGTCGCAAACCAAGCTCTCTTAGTTATGGGCAAGCGGCAGCTTTACCACTCACCAGTATTACCGCTTGGGAATCGTTATTCGATCGTTTAAAAATCACCAAAACAGATCATGATAAAACTTTATTATTAATCGGTGCTGCTGGTGGTGTGGGCTCTATGGCGATCCAATTTGCCAAACAAGTGGTTGGCATAAAGGTTATTGCCACAGCTTCCCGTGCCGAATCTAGCGACTGGTGTAAACAAATGGGCGCCGACATAGTGATTGATCACCATGACCTTATAGAGCAGTTTAAAGATAGCCATCTTGATGCACCTGACTTTATCCTGTGTATGGGCGATCCAGATGAATATTTTGAAACCATGGCTGAGTTGATCGCAGTACAAGGCAGTATTTGTTTGTTGGCCAATGCGGGCAAAGACTACAACATTAATTTACTCAAAGCTAAAAGTATTACCTTAGTTTGGGAGATGATGTTTACCCGTTCTATGTTTACAACAAAAGACCTTGTAAAGCAGCATGAATTGTTAAATGAAGTGGCAGACTTAGTCGATAGTGGAAAAGTAGTAACCACAGTAACACGTCAGATGAGCCCAATCAATCTAGAAAATATTGTCAAAGCACATACAATGATTGAGACGGGAGCTATGATTGGTAAGCTAGTGATTACTCACTAAATAAGGCATCAACAAATTCATTAGCATTAAACGGCTTAAGATCATCAATGCCTTCGCCGACACCAATATAACGGATGGGTAAATTTAACTCATCAGAGATGGCAAACAACACACCGCCCTTAGCAGTGCCATCAAGTTTGGTGATACTGATACCACTAAGCTTGATGGCTTTGTTAAATTCGATTGCTTGATTAACTGCATTTTGCCCAGAACCACCATCAATTACCAGCATGGTTTCATGTGGGGCATCTTCGTTGTGTTTTTTGAGTACACGCTTGATTTTCTCTAACTCTTGCATCAGATTGCCTTGCGTGTGCAATCTTCCGGCAGTATCAGCAATCAAAATATCAATATTTTTGGCTTTGGCTGACTCGTACGCATCATAAATTACCGAAGCTGCATCAGCGCCAGTGGCTTGAGCGACAACCGGTATTTCATTGCGCTCACCCCAAACCTTGAGTTGCTCGACTGCTGCTGCACGAAAAGTATCACCTGCTGCAAGCATCACAGATTTTCCTTGATTTTGGAATAACTTGGCCAACTTACCAATGGTGGTGGTTTTTCCTGCGCCGTTAATGCCCACGACTAAAATCACAAACGTTTCTTTAATGTCAGTATCTAGTTGATTGTCTTCAATCAGTAGTTTGGATAATTCATCTTTTAAAAATTGATACAAATTGTTTGAGTCTTTTAGTATTTTTCGTGAGGCATTTTTGCGTACACTTTCTAAAACCTTGTCGGTGGTGTTGATACCGATATCTGCAGTAATGAGCAAGGTTTCTAATTCATCGAGCAGGTCGTCATTAATTTCTTTTTTGCCTAATAATAACGTAGATAGGCCAGATCCAAGTTTCTGCCTGGATTTGACTAAGCGCTCTTTCAGTGAAGCAGGCTTTTCTGCTATTGGAGATTTATCTTTTTTAAAAAAATTAAACAAGGCTTTTGGCTATAATAATTGAAATATGAAAGCGTTAATTTTACTATTCTTTGGTTTGTCTCATTCTTTATTTGCATTGGCAAGTAATCACCTAGCTAATCAAGGTATTACTCAGGCTACATTAGACAATGGGTTAAAGGTTGTGGTTAAGGTGGATCAACGCGCACCGGTGTTTATCTCTCAGCTTTGGTATAAAGTTGGTGCTAGCGATGAATCACGTCCTATAACAGGTGTTTCTCATATGTTAGAACACATGATGTTTAAAGGTACACGCACTTACAAATCAGGAGAGTTTTCACAAATTATTGCCAGAAATGGCGGTGATGAAAATGCCTTTACTTCAAAAGACTTTACCGCTTATTATCAAAAAATGCACAAATCGAAGCTAGAGTTGGCTATTAAGATGGAAGCAGATCGTATGCGCAATCTTACTTTTTCTAATCAAGAACTCACTAAAGAACGACAAGTGGTGATTGAAGAGCGACGCATGCGTGTAGAAGACAAGCCTAATTCAAAAGTTTATGAAAACCTACGTTTGATCTCGTTTGACGAAAAAGGAGCGTATCACTCACCGGTGATTGGTTTTCAACAAGACATAGAAACCTATAGCTTAAATGACCTTAGAGTTTGGTATGAGAAATATTACGCCCCTAATAACGCCACACTGGTTGTGGTAGGCGACGTAGATCCAACTGAAGTCATTCATTTAGCAAAACAATATTTTGGCGATTATGCCTTTAATCCAAATATTAAACCGTCAAACCGAACAGCGACCACACTAAGGGGAAATTCTAAAGTATTAAAACTTAAAGCCGAGTTGCCGTTTTACGTGTTGTCGTTCCCTGCACCGAGTTTAAAAACTGCCACAGATAAAAGCACCCCTTACAAGCTCGAAATGCTGGCTTATGTTCTGGATAATGGCTTATCTAAGTCGCTCATTAGAAATCAACAAATCGCCTCAAGTATCGGGGTAGGCTATCGTTTGTATGATAAGTATGACACTTTATTTACGCTTAGCTTCATTCCGGCCAGTGGTGTGAGTAATGACACGGTGCTCAAAGCCATTAAAACTCAAGTGGCTGAGTTAATCAATAACCCTGATTTTATTCAAGGGGAGCTGTCTCGTACCAAGGCACAGCTCGAGGCTGATTTTATCTTTGAGCAAGATCAAATATCCACCCAATCGTACTATTTAGGTATGCTTTCAACGGTGGGTTTAGGTATTGATAAGATGTTCACTTATGTGGACAACATGAACAGCATTAGTGCAACTGATGTTTCAGCAATTGCCAAACACTATCTTAATTTTGATGATGCCAATTCGGTTGAGTTAATCCCACAAGGAGTGAAATGAGAATTTTAGTTTTATTGCTATTATTTGCAAGCTCTGCTCAAGCCAAGCTAGATATTCAACATTGGACAACCCCTGAAGGTGCTAAAGTGTTTTTTGCACAAACAAAAGGTTTGCCGATACTCGATATTGCACTTAATTTTGATGCCGCTGCCTCTAGAGATGGTGATCAATTTGGCTTAGCATCACTCACCAGTGCGCTACTCGGTACCGCGACTGAATATCACAATGAAGAGCAAATCATCAATGCGTTTGAAGCAGTCGGTGCACAGTTCTCGACCAGTTCACTTAAAGATATGTCGATTGTGTCGTTGCGTACATTAACGCGACAATCAATCTTAAAAAAATCGCTTGATACTTTTACCGAGGTGATTACCCAGCCAAGTTTTAAACAAAAATATCTCACACGTGAAAAACGCCAAACTTTACGATCCATTGAGGCTGGCAAACAATCACCTGCCAATATTGCATCGCTTGCTTTTGATAAAGCCGTGTTTGTCGATCACCCTTATGCACATCCAAAAATTGGCACACAAAAAAGCATTAATAAAATTTCATTGCAAGATTTAGAGCAGCATTATCAACAGTTTTATGTGGCTAAAAATCTCACCATTGCCTTGGTGGGCGATATTAGCAAAGTCAAGGCTAAGCAAATTGCACGACAGATCTCTCATGGACTCAATGTTGGACAAAAAGCCAAAGCCAATTCAATCGTACTACCGCTCGAACAATCACAAGCCATTCATATCGAGTTTCCTTCAAAACAAACGCACTTACTCATTGGTCAAGCCGGTATTAATCGATCGCATCCTGATTATTATCCTTTGTATTTAGGCAATCATATTTTTGGCGGTAGCGGACTTACCTCAATCCTCAGTGATGAAATTCGTGAGAAAAAAGGCTTGGCATATTCGGCTTATAGTTATTTCACCAAAATGCAATCGAATGGTTTCTTTATGATGCGCATGCAAACCAAAAATGATCAAGCCAATGAAGCCAAAAATATTGCTATTGAGACGCTCAAAAATTTCAGAAATAATGCGATTGACACTCAAAAATTGGCAGATGGTAAGGATAATATCATTGGCGGCTTTGCTCTAGAGACCGCGAGCAATGCCAATATCCTCACTTATCTATCCATTATTGGCTTTTATGATCTACCACTGGATTATTTAAGTAGTTTTACCGACAAAATCAAAGATATTAGTGCCCAAGACATTCAAAAAGCCTATGAAAGACTGATTGATATGGACAAACTCATTATTTTGAGTGTTGGTGCAAAAAAGTAGTAAAAATAAGCCATTTCTGTTATTTTCTAAATTTTAGTTAGACCTCAAGACAAGGGTGTATTTCTGTAAATATTTAGACACTATAATAAGCCATAATAAATTATTAAATTACTATGGAGTTGTATTATGTTTGCCCCGATTGAAGTGCCCTTTGGATGTAAGATGTTGTTTAATGTTGTTGATCTTAAAGATGAATACACCATTGAAGATGTTGAGTTGTTACTTGGCGAGATGTGTAATATTGTTAAGAATAATTATGGCGATGATAATGGTGGCTTTATTGGTGGCCAAGTTTTTAAAAATGATGGCTTTATTTCAGCAGAGGGTTCGGTTCAAGATCCGAACAAAGCAGATAACAAGCGTGTAGATCAAAATACAGGTGATTTAGTTATTGTGACTTATTGGCAGTCATTTGAGCAGCATGAAGCCTCTCATGCCGATCAATTGTTTAATGATAAATTTTCTCAATTAGCGAAATATTGCGATAACACTTATGAAGTGGGATACAGTATGTTGTGGCAGGGTACACCAGAGCATTAGTAAATATGTATATCAAAAAAAACATTTAATATAAGATATGGAACAACTTTTTTCTTACGGCACTTTGCAAAATGTAGAAGTGCAATTAGAGACATTTGGTCGAGAATTAACAGGCTCCAAAGATCATCTGTTAGGTTATCAGCTTGAAATGGTTGAAATTAAAGATCATAGCGTGGTTGAGCTCAGTGGTGAAACACATCATCCAATAGCTGTTGTTAATTGTGATGGTTCTGATGAAATATCAGGCATGGTATTTGAGATTACTGCACAAGAATTGGCTCAATCAGACAAATATGAAGTTGATGATTATCAACGAGTGATGGGGGAATTTAAATCCGGCGCACAGGCCTGGGTGTATGTAAGTGCTAGCGATAATGCCAGCACCTAAACGACTTAATTAGTCTTGGATATTTTTACCAATATTAATTAAGAAAGAAGCGAATGGGCCCATGTTATTCATGGCTTCTCCCATTGGACCTTCAAAAGATAAACCGCCGAATGTCATGTGATACATTGGGCCAGACTCGCCGGTACCCATTGATGCCCAATCTTCCATTGTGGCTGTCATTTGGTAGTCGACATCTGCGTTTAGCTTAGCGGTTTTGGCACTATCAAAAGCTGCTGTTGCTTTACCATTGTTATCAATGTGTAATTCTGCCGCTTTGTTTGAGCCTTTTACAATTACTTGTAGTACTTTGTAGCCTTTGCCGCCATCGTTGCCAGCCCAGCCTGATTTAACGAGTTCAGCAGGGGTGTTTGACGCGTTGAATGCGTCAGCAATATTTTGTGCATTGCCTGCAAAGGCGTTGATTGAAAATAACGCAAAAAGCGTGATGAGTAGTTTTTTCATAATATCTCCGTTTGTTTAAATTCTTCTCAAGTTTTTTGACTTTTGTCAGTGCTTATTTTAGAGTAATACTTTTTCAATTGCCACAGAATTAATAAAGTCTTTCTGCCAGTTTGCACCCAAGATTTGTTCAGCCATCACTTCAACGGGATAAATCGGCTCAATACCTGTGGACGCTTGATAGCGTGATAAGCCTTGGCGACAAGCAGGGCAGGTGGTGAGCATCTTAATGCCTTTTTTGGCTTTTGGTGTGCCAATCAATGTTGTCAAATCTTTTTGAATTTCATTTTCTTTTTTAAATTTAACCTGTTTGGCGATGTCAGCACGCGCCACTGCAAAGGTGCCCGCTTCACCACAACAACGATCGTTGTTAGTTACGTCAGAACCCATGATTTGTGAAATCACATCGGCAGAATCTCCACTTTTAATTGGGTCATGACAGGGCGCATGGTAGAGATATTTTTCATCTGACTTGTTAAGTTTGACATCGTTAGCCAACAAGTATTCGTGAATATCGGTAAGTTGAGCGTCTTTAAAAATATCACCGAGCTCATAGGTCATGAGCTGATCAATACAAGTACCACAAGAGGTTAGCACATGCTTGATATCTAAGTAGTTGAGTGTATTGGCCATACGATGGAACAACACGCGATTATCGGTAGAAATCTCTTTACTTTTAGCTTCATTACCAGCACTGGCTTGTGGGTAACCACAGCACAAGTAACTTGGTGGTAGTACGACTTTAACCCCTTGATGATAGAGTAGGGCGACGGTAGCCAGGCCAATTTGAGAATATAGACGTTCAGAACCACAGCCTGGAAAATAAAACACACTCGGTGAATCAGCGTTAGAGTTATCAGGATGTGCCAAGATCGGAATGGTGCCCGCATCATTAATATTGAGTAAACTGCGCAGTGGTGCCATACCCGTATCGGTTGGTAATGGTTTGTCTAAAATTGTCACCAACTCGGTTAAAGCATTTGGACTACCAACGGTTTTATTGGGTTGTTTCTTTAAGAACGGTTTAGCCAGTCTAGAGGCAAGGTGTTGGGCTTTGTAACTAAAGTCAATTAACAGTTTTTTGGTGAGGTTGATTTGCCACGGCTTGGTCATATTTAAATAAGCAATAGAAACTCTAGCAGCAATATTGGTATGCCTTTGTTTTTGCTTAACTAAAATATTTTTCATTTTGATTGAGACATCGCCAAAATCAATATTGACTGGGCAAGGCGCCTCGCAACGATGACAAATAGTGCAATGATCAGCAATGTCGTTAAATTCATCAAAATGATTAATCGAAACGCCTCGACGCGTTTGTTCTTCGTAGAGGAAGGCTTCAGAGATTAGGTTAGTGCCAATAATTTTGTCACGAGGTGAATACAATAAGTTAGCTTCTGGCACATGAGTGGTACACACATCTTTACATTTACCACAACGTAGGCAGGATTTCACCATGTCGTTAATTTCACCAATTTCACTGCTTTCTAAAATCAAAGCCTCTTGCTCAACCAATCTTAGTGATGGAGTAAAGGCATTATCTAACCCACTACCAGGCATGAGCTTGCCTTTATTAAAATACCCATTTGGGTCGATTTTATTTTTGTACTCAATAAATTCTTGTTTAAATTCATCAGAAAGATATTGATATTTGGTTAAACCAATCCCATGTTCGCCAGAAATGACACCACCAAGATCTGATGCCAAGGTCATGATTTCATCCACGACGGCTTCAGCTTGGTGCAGCATTTGCGTATTATGTGAATGCACTGGAATGTTGGTATGTACATTACCATCACCAGCATGCATATGAGTAGCGACAAAAAGACGGCTTTCACGGTACTCAGTATGGATTGCTTGGACTTCTTTACGAATTTCGGTAAAGAGGTCGCCCATGAGTAATTCGTTTAATGGTTGTGCAAATTCATTAATATAGGAGATAACTCGTTCACCTGTTTGAATGGCTTTAAATTCAGCTGCTATTGCTAGACTTGATAATGCGCCTTTCCACTCGGTATTAACTTCATCGAGCAAAGTTAAAGCATGGTCAATTTTGTCTTTAATTAAGCTAGAGTCTGGGTTAATGTTTTGAAAATAAGCTTTAACTGTATCTAAGGTGGCTAATTTATTTTCGATTGAAAGTCGAATATTGATGTGCTCAATACCATGGCTATACTCACCCAGTTTGTCTAGTGGAATAACCACATCTTCGTTGATTTTAAAGGCGTTAGTGTGGGCGGCAATTGCGGCAGTATTGGAGCGATCTTTCCAAAAATTTTTTCGTTTTTCAGGCAATTTAGCCACAAAGCATTCGCCTTCACGATCGTGTGTTAGGGTGATGATTTGATCAATCTGATCGTCTAAAGAAGATTGATTATTCGAGCTAATATCAATCAGTAGTATCATTTTAGGTAGTTCTGATCGATTGGCTTTGGTGGTGTAATTAACCGCTTTTACATAGCGAGCATCGAGGTGCTCCATACCCACTAAATCAACATCTTGATTACTATCAACATTATCTTTAATTGCAACAATAGCAGAAACAGCATTGTCTAAATCGTGACCAAAGAACTCTAAACATAAAGTATTAATGTGTTCGAGTGGTTGGTGAAGGATAAATTCAGCTGAGGTGATAAAGCCATCACAACCTTCTTTTTGAATACCGGGCAGGCCATCTAAAAATTTATTGGTTACATCTTTACCCAAGCCACTCTTGCGCATGTTCGTGGCATTAATGGTGAGTGTTTCCGTTTTTAGCAGAGTCTTTCCATCAGTTTTTAAATGATGGATTTTAAAGCTGACTTCATCTAATAGTTGAATTTTGTCTTGATTGTGATCTAGGCGCTTGACTTGTAGCCAATTACCGTCGGGCATCACCATTTTCCAAGAGAGTAAGTTATCAATGGTTGTACCCCAGCGCAGGGCTTTTTTACCACCGGCATTCATAGCCACATTACCACCAATCGTACAGGCATCTTGCGAGGTAGGATCTACTGCAAACACTAAATTGTTGGCTGCTGCTGCTTCGCTCACACGCTTAGTAATCACACCCGCACCCACATTGATTGAATGTAATCCATCTTGATTATGAATGGGCTCAATAAAGCTGAGTTTTTCGGTATTGATAACGGCTGTTTGTGCATCTAAGGGAATCGCACCACCGGTATAGCCCGTACCACCACCACGAGGAATGATGGTTAAACCCAGTTCAATACAGGTTTTGACAATATCGGCAATTTCAATTTCAGTATCTGGGGTGATCACCACGGCTGGATACTCAACACGCCAATCCGTTGCATCTGTTGCATGTGATGATCGAGATAGCGCATCAAAGCGAATGTTGTTGTTATGAGTAACCTTAAGTAAAGCTTTTTTGATGCGTTGTTTGTTGTTTTTGAATTCGCTTAAGCAGTGTTTGAAACCATCAACTGCTTGGTCAGCGCTGTGTACTAACTCAAGCACTTTTTCATTACTATCAGCGCGTGATCTAATTTGATTTAAACGTGAATAAAGCGCCTCAGTAAGCGCCTTCCAACGGCGTTTATTTTTGATTAAGTCTTCTTGTAAATAAGGATTGCGGTTCACTGCCCACATATCACCCAGCACTTCAAACAGCATTCTAGCGCTTCGACCGGTATTACGATTTTGTCTAAGTTGATTGAGTAATTCCCACGATTCTTCACCTAAAAAACGACAGACGACTTCCTTGTCTGAGAACGAAGTATAGTTGTAGGGAATTTCGCGGTATTTCTTCAAGTGCCTAAAGAGGGTGATTAGTTTCGCTTTATTTTACTATAATGGTTAGCAACTATATTTATTGTTAGGAATTGTATGTTGTGGATAAAGGCTTTTCATATTATTAGTGTTATCACTTGGTTTGCAGCGTTGTTTTACTTGCCACGCTTGTTCGTTTATCACGCTATGAGTGATGATAAAGTCAGTGTTGAACGTTTTAAGGTGATGGAACGCAAGCTTTACCGTGGCATTATGACGCCAAGTTTTGTGATTGCGACTATCTTAGGTGTGTGGATGCTGCAAGATTATGCATGGCAAGCCTATGCTGGGCAGTACTGGCTACACGCTAAGTTAGTATTGGTAGGTATCTTGATTGCTTATCATTTTTATTGCGGGCATTTGTTGAGTGTTTTTAAGGCAGATAAAAACACGCGTTCGCATGTGTTTTATCGTTGGTTTAATGAGTTTCCAGTATTGATACTGGTGGCTATTATTGTTTTGGTGGTGGTTAGACCTTTTTAACTACTTGCCTGTTAGTTTTAGGTAGTTATCAGCCAAAGCTTCGTAGATTGGCTGTGCAAAAATTTGTTTTGATATCCAATTGGCGATAAAGGCAATCATGAGTCCTGGGATCAGTAAGTGTAGTGTGGTCGTCATTTCTAGGATGACAAATACTGATGTTAATGGCGCCCTAATTACCGCACTAAGGTAAGCGATCATTGCCATGATGATAATCACTTGAGCGTCAATCTGCGTATAAAAACTAGCAACCTCTGAGCCAATGCCCGCACCGATTGAAATGCTTGGCATAAATAATCCGCCTGGAATTGTTGAGGCAAGTGAAGTAAGCGTAGCAAAGTACTTCATGGCAACAAAGTCTAAGCCCAAGCCGGCACCACCCAGCATTAACAGCACCTCCTCTTTGCCAGATCCTGCAATTTGACCGGTAGATAGGTAATTAAAGCTGGCGACAATAAATCCAAGAACCACAGCGATGGTGATGACTTTAAGTTTGCTATGGGTAATAAATTTGTTGATGAGGAATAAGGTAGATTTTGAAAATAATCCACCCAGTACGCCCGCTAAAATAGCCAAAGGTAATAACTGCCAAACTAACGTTAGCTCGAGTGAATAAGCAGAAAGGTTGGTTAGATAATTTGCATCACCACGATACATAATGGCGAATAGATAAACAATGCCACTCATGATGGCAATCAGTATTAACGCTTGTTTTTTTAGTTTTCGGCCAATCTCTTCATAAGCAAATAAAAACCCTGCAATCGGTGCATTAAAGGCGACAATCAGCCCGGCACTACCACCAATTGCAATTAAAGCATGAATTAAAAACTTACGATTAAGTTTGATGAATCGATTAAAGCCATAAAAAATAGAACCACCAATATGAATGCTTGGGCCTTCAATGCCAATCGGCGCACCACCCAGCATTCCTAAAAAAATAAAGCCAATTTTTCCTAAGGCGATTCGGAACGAGAGTAACTGCTCACGAATACTTTTATTGCGTGAATCAGTCGCAGCAATGAGTTGTGGAATACCACTGCCTTGTACGTAATGGCAATAATATTTTGCAACATAAACAATGCCTACAAAAACAATCGGTGTAATAATAAAGCTTAAATAAGGATTGGCGCCGATTAGGTTTTTAAAACTATGCTGTGCATAATCACTTACCTCCAAGAAGAAAGTAATAACAATCACAGAGGCGATGCCGGCTAGTAAGAGTGATACGTAGGTTTTAATCTCATTGGGAAATTGATGAGAGAAGTATCGACGCATTTATGACTCAGTGTTGAATAATCCTGTTGAAAGATATCGATCACCCCGATCGCAAACAATGGTAACAATAACGGCATTGTCGACTTGTTTGGATAGTGCAATCGCTGCTGATACTGCACCTCCTGAAGATGCGCCAGCAAAGATACCTTCTTGGGTGGCCAAATCACGTGTGGTTTGCTCAGCAAAGATTTGCGAGACATCCATTATATTGTCGACTTTAGAAGCATCAAAAATCTTAGGTAGGTAGGCTTTCGGCCAGCGACGAATACCAGCAATTTTTGCACCATCTTCGGGTTGAACACCGATGATTTGAATGGCAGAATTTTTTTGTTTTAAATAGCTAGAAACACCCATAATCGTACCTGTGGTACCCATAGCTGAGACAAAATGCGTAATTTCACCATTAGTATCTTGCCAAATTTCTTCAGCCGTGGTGTTTATATGGGAATTTGGATTATCCTCGTTGGAAAATTGATCAAGCAGCTTGCCTTTGTCGTCCTTTTCCATTTGTTCGGCCAAGTCACGTGCACCTTCCATACCTTGTTCTTCGGTAACTAAGATTAGCTCTGCACCATAGGCTGTCATAGCGTCACGTCTTTCTTGTGAAAGATTATCAGGCATGATTAAAATCATTTGATAACCCTGGATTGCCGCTAC
>OCNB01000016.1_pt1 | contig 21000 bp, 17 predicted proteins | sample 1539011 | NCBI WGS metagenome assembly OCNB01 (sample SAMEA3143271, study PRJEB22397) | metagenome | biome: marine; feature: hydrothermal vent; material: diffuse fluid | place: Pacific Ocean | collected 2013-09-14 | depth 1530 m
ACATTAAATTGGGCGCTGAAATTAGTATTAACGAATACAGAAAAGACCATGCACGTTACTATAATCGGCAGTGTTCAGATCTTTAAGCGTAATTAATCTTGCTCAGATGATCACCTAACAATGCATCAACCGCATCTATCAACTGTTGGCTTGGCTTTACAAAATAATCCCGAGTAATCACACTACCCTGGGCATTGTTCACTTGATAACAAAACTTAACCGGACACTGGCCTGGGTTTTGTTTTAACAGCACTGAAAGCGGCTCGAACAGTGTTTGATGTTTATGATTAAGTGAAATCTCAAAATTTCTGGCGTATTTTTCTTTAACTGCATCAACGCCCTCTACCTTATCAACCACCAGTTGCCATTCATCACGATAATCTTTATTGATCTTGCCAGAAAGCACCACCACCGTGTCTGCGACTAATGCTTCACTGACTGATCCCAACACCTTAGAAAACACCACTGCATTTAATAAAGTTGTGCTATCTTCAACATTGATCAATGCCATCTGCGCACCACTTCTAGTAGAGCGATAACGCAGCTCTGAAATAAGTGCTAATACTCGGGTTTCTTTATTGTTTCTAAAAACCAAAGCAGAAGGCAAGGTAGCAGAAATATGCTTTAAATCAGCTTTATATTCATCGGTCGGATGGTTGTAAAAATAATAACCCATCACGCTTTTCTCAAACTGCAAGGTTTCTCTAAACGAAAAACTTGAGGCAGGTAAATAACGCACCTCATACTCGTTGTGTACTTGCTCATTTGCAAATAAGCCACTTTGCCCACTAGATTGGTCATTTTGTCGTTGCTCTGCTTGCTTCATTGCACTTGGATAGCTTTTAATCAAACTAGCACGATTAACACCAAAACCATCTAAAGCACCACTATAAATCAAAGCTTCAACGGCGCGCTTATTCAAAGATCGACGCTCAATACGCGAACAAAAATCAAACAAATCTTGATACTCGCCATTTGCTTCTCGCTCAGCCACTAAGACTTCAACCAAGGCTTCACCCACACCCTTGATCGCACCTAAACCGTAAGTAATGATTTTTTCATCTCGGATACTAAACTGATGATAAGAGGTATTAACGCTCGGGCCATCAACGGTCAAACCCATGGCTTGCACTTCCTTAACAGTAAAGGCAATTCGGTCTGTATCATCCATCATGCCTGAAAGTACCGATGCCATAAAAGCAGCAGGATAATGCGCCTTTAACCAAGCAGTTTGATAAGAAATATAAGCATAGGCCACCGAGTGTGATTTGTTAAACCCATAACCTGAGAACTTATCAATCAAGTCAAAAATTTCATTGGCTTTTTTGACATCAATCTCGCGCTCAGCCGCACCTTTGACAAACACATCACGCTGTGCGTCCATCTCTGCAGCGATTTTTTTACCCATCGCACGGCGCAATAAATCGGCACCACCAAGCGAATAACCCGCCATAACTTGGGCAGATTTCATCACTTGCTCTTGGTATAAGAACACGCCATTGGTTGGTTTAAGAATCTCTTCTAACATTGGATGCGGGTACTTAACCTTTTGCGTGCCGTGCTTCACATTAATATAGTCATCGACCATGCCAGCGCCGAGCGGACCCGGTCGGTATAAGGCTAGCATAGCCACAATGTCTTCAAATGAATCAGCTTGGAGTTTTTTCAAATAACCACGCATGCCCTCTGATTCAAGCTGGAAAATACCAGTAGTATCACAGCGTTGTAACAACTCGTACACACCGTTATCATCCAAAGACAAAGTGTCTAAATCAATTAACTCATCACTCAAACCTTTGGCAAAAATAAGTTTTACAGTTTTATCAATTACCGTCAGGTTGGATAAGCCCAAGAAATCAAACTTCACCAAACCCATGGCCTCAACATCTTTCATGTCAAATTGCGAAACCACGCCATCTGATTCGTTAGGGCCTTTATAAATCGGGCAAAAATCACTAATCTTACTTGGGGCAATGAGTACGCCACCGGCGTGTGTACCCACATTACGAACCAAACCTTCTAACTCTAGTGATAAATCAATCAAAGTGGTGACGCTTTCTTCAGAGTCATATCGATTTTTCAATTCTTCAGAATACCACTTGTCTTTATTCTCTTGTGAGTCACCTTCATTGAAATAACCCAGTGCTCTTGAAAGATTGATTTTAAGGTCGTTAGGGATAGACTTAGATATCCGGTCACTAAAACCGTAAGGATGGCCTAAAACACGTCCTACGTCACGCACAACACCTTTAGCCGCCATGGTGCCGTAAGTAATAATCTGTGATACTTTCTCAGCACCATACTTCTTAGAGACATAGTCAATCACTTCATCACGACGATCGGTGCAAAAATCAATATCAAAATCTGGCATTGAAACACGTTCAGGGTTTAGAAAACGCTCAAATAATAACTCATGCTTGATTGGATCAACATTGGTAATACCTAACGCATAAGCCACCAAAGAGCCTGCACCAGAGCCACGACCAGGACCCACAGGAATGCCGTTATCTTTTGACCAACGAATAAAATCAGCAACGATCAAAAAATACCCTGGAAATTCCATTTGAATAATCACTGATAATTCAAATGCCAAGCGATCATCATAAATCTGACGATCTGCTTTGATGTCTTGCAAACGATTGTCTAAACCCGCTTCTGACTCTTGAGTGAAAAATTGCGCAATATTCAACCCTTCTGGAATTGGGAAATCCGGCAAATAATTCTTTTTATACAATTCAAAATGTACATTGCAGCGCTTAGCGATTTCAGCACTGTTAATGATTACCTCAGGCAAGTCGGAAAATAAATCCTCCATTGCTTCACCTGATTTTAAATACTGCTCAGTGTGGTAGTGTTTTTCACGGCGTGCATCATCCAACAAGCCACCTTGGGAAATACAGATTCTGGCCTCGTGTGCGTCGAAATCTTGTTTTTGTAAAAATTCCACATCATTGGTTGCCACCAAAGGAATGTCAAGCGCTAAGCCAAGTTCAACACAAAGATGCAAGTGGCGCTCATCATAAGTTCGACCCGTACGTTGTACTCCCAGGTAAAAACGATCACCAAAAACAGTTTTCCAAGCTTGAGCTTGTTGATTTGCCTCAGGCATTTGATTGTTAATTAAGTGTTGTGCCACATCACTACGTACCGGTAGTGCAATGAGTATCAAGCCATGGTGGTACGCTTGTAACTGCTCGGCAGTAATACTCACACCATCAAGCGTTTGACCTTGCAAATAAGACAATGAAATCAGCTCGGATAAATTCAGATAGCCTTGTTGATTTTGACACAAAAGCAGTAAAGAGAAATTTTGATCTTCACCTTTAAGAATAAGCTCGGCACCAAAGATTGGCTTAATACCAGCGCTTTTGGCTTCTTTATAAAGCTTAACAGCCGCAAATAGATTGGCATTATCAGTAAGCGCAATAGAGCTCATGCCGAGTTCTTTGGCTTTTTTTACCAATTTTGGTATGCGAATTAAACTATTCTCAACGGAATATTCACTGTGACAATGCAGGTGGACAAACTCAGAATCAGGCATCCAATAACACTAAGAAATTACTAAAAAAATTCGCATAATACACTTCATTTTACAACTGGAAAATTACGGATTATTTATATTTTTAAATTAAAAACAATTAAAAATTTTAGCCAATAAAAAACCGCCCTTTAAGGCGGTTTTTAAAAAACGAGATCAACCTTAGCGCATCCAAGGCATCATAATATTTTCAGGTTTGGTAAATTTATTAATATCATAGCGCATACCTGACATTGAGTTATTCATGGTTGACATGTCGCCACTCATACGTGCCATAGAACCATTCATTTCTTTAATATTGGTATTCATGTTGGAAATATGCGATCCAAGACCGTTCATGTCTCTACTCATCGATATCATGGAACGAGTCATTACATTCATGTCTCTAGCCACATTAGCAAAATCATCACCCATTTTCTTTTGGCCATCAACCATGCTTTGTGCCATTTGCATCATATTACGTGCCATGCCATTCATGTCTTGAGCCATGGAATGAACATCGTTCGTCATGCGCCCAACTGATTGAGTCATGTCAGTCATGTCATTACCCATGTTATACATAAAAGAGCCCATGCCGTAAGCGGCATAACCGCCAACTAATAACGCCCCTACTTTAATTGCAACATTCATTTTATCTCTCCTAATATTGATTAGCTATGTACAGCACTCACTTGAAGTGTCATATTTTTTTTCGGTAAATCTTAAAATACCTGCTGCAATAGTCAGGATCAAAATAGAAGCAACCATAATAATTAAATTAAAGCTATCATTGGCCACCAAGGACTTCATATCAATCACCAGAAATCTTGTAATTGCAGTGATGGCAATAAAAATTAAGAATATCACCGGTAAACGGTGGGTTTTAAAATAAATACCGATCATCGCACCAAGCTCTAAATAAATAAACAGTAATAAAATATCTTTAAGCGAAGCGAAACCTGACTCATGCTGCATAATCAGTAAATATTCACTAACCGCAGACCAAGCTACCGTACCACCAATCACAAACAAGCCCAACAAATGAAATACTTCAATTAAGAAATCACCGAATTTATCAATTTTATTTTTTACACCTTCGCTAAACATGTGCTCCCCTTTTATATTTTATTGATGTCAGAATTTAAATACCCATTATGACTAACAATAGCGCAACCATGTGCTTTTTTGCACTTTAAATGCTATTTTCTGCCATAAAATTTAGAAAACAATGCAAACACCCTTAAAAAATCCCTATAAATAGTCAAAATTAGTGATAAATATGCAGAAAAATAGGGTTTTTATGATTTTTTTGATTTAAAAATAAAGACAATAACAGAAATTTATAAATTATTAAAATGGTGCAATTTATATGTAATTTTTGTCTAAAAATACACTCCAGTCAATCCACTCTTTTTGATAAGTTGATGTCGGATCTGAAGGAAGGTCTGCGTGAATTTCTTTATATGATATTTGGTAATCTAATTTGGTTTCAACCGAGAGTTCAAAGTCATTTACCATTTTTTTGGCTTGTGCGTATTCGACAAAATGTTTTTTCTTTCTCATTAAAATCCCACCCCTTAATTTATATTAAAAGTTTACCTTAAAAACTCATTTGCAAAAAAAAAAAACGATTATTTTTGAACTATATTTAAGGGTACAATTTAAATCTTAATGTTGTGGTGAGTTATAAAAAAAACCGTAAGTTTCATAAATCCTCAAATAGTGAACGCTGCAACATTAACCAAACATTCCAAGGAGAGAGTTGAGTGTAAATATAAAAAAGCGCCAAATATGGCGCTTTTTTTATTGCCTTTGATTTCTTCGCTTACACAGTAACCAAAAAAAAACCAGACAAAAAAATACCCCAGTTAAGGGGTATTTTTATTTAACTGTTTAGATTACTAGAATCTTGGACCAGCAGAACCTGCAACGGCAGCTTGCGATAACGCATTAACTGCTTGGTTGTGAGCGGCTTTAGCTACTGCAAGTGCAGCAGCAGTATCACCTGATGTTTGAAGCTTGTGTGCTTCTTTAATCATCTTGCCAGTATCACGCCATGCCATAGAAGCTGCCAATGCTGTTGCATAGTCAGTTTCTGCAGCAGTAATTGCCGCTTTAAACGGATCAGACGAACCTGTATTCCAGTTATGAGCACCATCTAGATAGTCAGCTTGCGCTGAAAATGCAAATACAGTTAAGGTAGTTAATAATAATTTTTTCATCATATTCTCCTATTTTCTGTAACGATCAGCACTAATCTCAAGGCCATTACTCATCGCTTGATGGAAGAACTCCATATCACGATATTCTGGGCTTTGGGCCATTAGAGGCTTAGCACGCATATTCTTGTAACAACCACCGTAACGACGATGTAATGTTCCAATACCGCCCCACTTCGCACGATACATTGGAACGTGTGTTGTGTGACCTAGTGCTGGTGACAAGATATCAGCTCTGGCTTTTTTACCGGCGTTATATACATGGCAATCCGCACATGACATGTTGAACTGGCCACGCTTCGCATAGAAAGTACTCTTTCCTCTTTCATACGCTGCTTTTGCGCCATCAGATTCAACTTTTACGTTGATCTTTTCACCGGCTGCTTGATCAGAAATCCAAGCACTGATTCGGGCAACTTTACCTTTCATAGGAGCCATCTTCTTACCGGTTTGCTCAGTATAACATTTACGGATTGTGCCTTCTAGTGTTACCACTGTACCAGCTGCATCATCATAGTATGGGTGTGCTAAACGTGCCGCTGCAGGATCTGCAAGCGCCGTACATTTAGCTAAACCAAACTTTTCAAACTCCGCTTCGCCTTTTTCCACTGCTTCTTCATACGGTGGAATGCCGTCTAAGATCTCTTCAAACTGATCTCTAGAACCTTCATCGTAAGCATATACACCAATCGTGTAATCTGCAAACTCAACATTAGGCTTAATTGATTTAAAGTGGCCAACAAAGGCTTTACGATCAGCGTCTACATCTGTACCAGCAGATGCGGTGCCAATCATTAAACCTAAACTGACGACTGCAGTTATTAGTTTTTTCATTAATCTCTCCTCAATAGTAATCAGTTACTTAGACTTAGCAGTCTTAGAGCCTGTTTTACCTTTGTTGTCTTTATACTTAAGTTCGATTGTGTCGCCTTTAGCGCCAGCAACGTTGAATTTAAAGTACGGGTCTTTAGAAATAGAGCTACCAATATCTGCATCAACTATTTTGTTACCGTTGTGCGATACAACCATGTGAACAATGTGATTTGCAGCTACTAATTTACCTTTTTTCTTACGTAAACCAGTTTCCATTGGGTGTTTAATTAAACACTTGATACCGATAACACCTTTTCTAGCTTTAGGCTTTAATTTAATCTTTGCCATTTTTTATTCTCCTTTAATATTTTATTTAATTTATTAATTAATAATTAATAATTAACCGCCACAGCCGCCAATTGTTACTTTAACTTCTTGCGATACTTTAGTTGTTGTACCACCTGCAGTAACCAATGCGTCTACCGGAGAAGTTTTACCCATCTTAATACGAGTAGAAACATAACCTTGAGCACCAGACAAATTGAACGAAGCTGCTAATGGTGTACCGTTGTTGACAACATAGAAAGAAATGTTAGTCACGCCGTCCATTTTAGAAGCATCTACTGTCATTGGCACTACTGCACCGTTTTCAGCAATCTTAGGGGCTTTAAACTTAAACGAGCCTTTACCAGCGCCTGCTGCTGAAGCACCTGCCGCATCTGATACAGCTTTAAAGTCTGCTGAGTTAGCAAAAACCATTGATGGTGTAAGTAAGCCTGCGCCTACTGCTGTTGCAACTGCAGAACCTGCCATTGCGCTTTTTAAAAATAATCTTCTTTTCATTATTTTTCTCCTTATTTAGAATAAATGTAATTTACAACCTGATTAAGCTGCTTATCCGTTAAGATACCATGCTTTCCGAACGGAGGCATGATTGAACTTGGATTTCTAACTGTAGCGTCATAAACTTGCGCCTTTAACACTGCTTTATCTGGATATCTTGCTTTCATCGCAAGTAATGGTGGACCGATATTACCCGGCAAGTTACCGCCTGGAATCATGTGACATGCTAAGCAGTTACCTGCTTTACGACCGAAAGTGACTTCTTCGTCCGTCATCTCTTTAGCACCTGCTTCCATTGGCATCATAAATAATGTCGCCAATGTCACAACTGCTGAGATAGAAGAAATGGTTTTCTTCATGCTTCTCTCCTCTTTATATATTAAAAAAATACAACCCCCGCGTAAGGAGTTACAACCCTACTAAAGCTCCCATGATAACCATAAAAAATACAAATGCAACACTTTTATGAAAACCTAATATAGTTTCTTTTATTCTTGCTTATCTCAAACTTGTTCGGCGGCTTTAATTAGTGCTCGTGCTTTGTGCATAGTTTCATCCCATTCTGATTGTGGCACTGAATCATAAACAATACCTGCGCCTGCTTGCACGTAAAGAATTTCGTCCTTTACTACAGCTGTACGTATGGCAATGGCCATATCCATACAACCATGCCACGACAAGTAACCAATGGCGCCTGAATAGATATTACGCTTAAGTGGCTCAACTTCGTTGATAATTTCCATTGCACGTACTTTTGGCGCACCACTGAGTGTACCTGCTGGGAAGGTGGCCTTAAGTACATCCATCGCGCTCATGTTATCTTGAAGCTCGCATTCAACGTTCGAGACAATATGCATTACGTGTGAATAACGTTCAACAAACATCTTATCCGTAAGTTCGACTGTGCCAGTTTTGGCAATACGACCAAGGTCATTACGACCAAGGTCAATCAACATTAAATGCTCGGCAATTTCTTTTTCGTCAGCTAACAAGTCTTTTTCTAGCGCCAAGTCTTCCTTTTCATTGACACCACGAGAGCGTGTACCAGCGATTGGGCGAACGGTTGCGCGCCTATCACCATCGACGCGAGTTAGAATTTCTGGTGAAGAACCTACAATTGCTGCATCCTCTAAATTAAGGTAATACATATAAGGGGATGGGTTAAGACGCCTAAGTTGACGATACAACTCCACTGGTGGTGCGCTAAATTTACAACTGAGGCGTTGTGAAGGCACGACTTGCATCACATCACCTGCGACAATGTATTCTTGGATTTTTTTAACGGTGTTTTTGTAGTTCTCTTCACCAAAACTTGAGACGAAATCTTGCTCAGTAATATGGTCTGATTGATAGCTAGTTGATTCTAATGGTTGATCAATTTGCTTAGTAATTTCCTCTAAACGACTGAGTGCATCCTTATAACTTTGTTTGCTTGGATCGATATGAGTAATCACAAAAGCTTGGTTAAGTAGATTGTCAAACACGACTAAATCGTTTGACACCATTAGCAAGATATCCGCTACACCGAGCTCATCAGGCTTGTCGATGCTAGACAGTCTAGGCTCGATATAGCGAATAATTTCATAACCAAAGTAACCCACCAAGCCGCCATTAAAATCTGGCAAGACTTCTAACTCTGGCACTTTGTATTGATCTAAATATTGCTCAACCCAAGCTAATGGGTCTTCAACTTCGGTTGATTCTAATAGTTTACCCTCTTGCTCAATACGAACTTCATGGTCAAACACTTTGATAACGGTTTGCGCATGTAGGCCAATCATTGAGTAGCGACCCCATTTTTCACCACCTTGAACTGACTCAAACAAATAAGAGTAAGGGTTGTTGGCTAATTTTAAATATAGGCCTAATGCGGTATCTGTATCAATGGCGACGGCTTTATAGACGGGGATGTGATTGTACCCATCTGCCACATGTTGATCAAAACTTGATTTATTCATAATCGCATTTTATACCAAGCGTTGTTGATATGGCGCGTGTGTCTTAATTGCGGACGAAAAAAAACCGCAGCCATCACTGACTGCGGTTTTTTTATTAGTGAAGTTTCTTACTACTCTTCAGTCGCCTCTTCTGCTTCACTCAACTGTGCTGAAAGTGCTAATTCTGCATCGGCTGTTTGCATAACGCTTGCAGCGCGCTTCGCGCGCTTCTCTTGGTGGTACGTAAAGCCAGTACCTGCCGGGATTAAACGACCCACAATCACGTTTTCTTTCAGGCCTTGCAATGTATCGACACGACCTGTGGTTGAGGCTTCGGTTAGAACGCGTGTTGTTTCCTGGAACGACGCCGCAGAAATAAATGACTCTGTTGCCAATGACGCTTTGGTAATACCCATTAGCAGTCTTTGGTAAATCACTAGATCTTTACCTTGTGCTGTTAGTTGTTTATTGGTATCAATAACACGGCCATACTCTGCAGTCTCACCATTCACGAATGAAGAATCACCCGCATCAAGCACTTCAACTTTACGTAGCATTTGCTTAACAATGACTTCGATGTGCTTGTCTGAAATATTTACACCTTGTAAGCGATAAACATTTTGCACTTCTTTAACCACATAGTTAGCCAAAGCCTCAACACCCAACAAACGTAAGATATCGTGCGGATTAGAAGGTCCATCAGAAACCACGTCGCCTTTTTCAACTGTTTCACCATCAAAGACGTTAATTTGACGCCATTTATGGATCATCATCTCAGTCGCTTCACCCTCTTTCGAGGTAATAACCAAACGGTCTTTAGATTTAGTCGGATTGCCAAAACTAATAACACCGGCTGTTTCTGCAAGGATTGAATGATCTTTCGCTTTACGTGCTTCAAATAAGTCAGCAACACGTGGTAGACCACCGGTAATATCACTGGTCTTAGATTGATCTTTTGGAATCTTAGCCAAGACTTCACCTGCGGTGATGACTTGATTGTCTTCTAGGTTGATCTTTACTGTTGAAGGCAAGTAATGCGTTGATAGCACCATCTCTGAATCTTTTTCGTCCACCATCTTAATCAGTGGTTTCAAGCCTTTCGCTGCTGCTGATCTTTCCGCTTCATCAATCATCTCGAAGAAAGTTAAGCCGGTTAATGGATCTGTATTTTTGTTAACTGTAACACCTTCAACAAAATCAACAAAAACCACGCGACCTGACTGCTCAGAAATAATTGGATGCGTATGCGGATCCCAATCTGCAATCTTATCTTTTGCTTTAACAGCACCACCATCTTGAACATGAACGATCGCACCATAAGGAATCTTATAACGCTCAACTTCTTGGCCTCTGGTATTACGAATCGTAACTTCAGCCGAACGAGAAATCACCACTAGGTCGCCATTAGCGTTAGTAATTGACTTCATGCCTTCTAAATGAGCGACACCGTCTGTATTTATGTTGACACTACTTACCGCTGTTGATGCAGATGCTGCACCACCAATGTGGAACGTACGCATGGTTAACTGTGTACCCGGCTCACCGATAGACTGTGCTGCGATAACGCCAACGGCCTCACCAACACCAATCTGATGACCACGAGCCATGTCGTTACCATAACATGCTGAACAAACGCCATAGCGAGTGTCACATGTAATGGTAGAACGCGCTTTGATTGATTCAACACCTAATTCATCGATCTTATCTTTGTCTTCCAAAGTCACTAAATGACCTTTAGCCAAAAATACTTCCGTTGAATCTGGTACCAATACATCTTCAGCCATCACACGACCTAGTACTGCGGCGCCAAGTGTTTGCACAATATTACCACCCTCAATTGAGGCTTTTTTGATGAGTCCATTTTCAGTACCACAATCGAACTCATTAACCACTAAATCTTGACCAACATCCACCAAACGACGGGTTAAGTAACCCGAGTTTGCTGTTTTTAGTGCGGTATCAGCTAGACCTTTACGTGCACCGTGTGTTGAAATAAAGTATTGCATGTTGTTCAAACCTTCACGGAAGTTTGAAGTAATAGGTGTTTCAATGATTGACCCATCAGGCTTGGCCATTAGACCACGCATACCGGCTAACTGACGCATCTGTGCTGGAGAACCCCTAGCACCAGAATCAGCCATCATATAGACCGAGTTAAACGAGGCCAGTTTTTCAGTCTTACCATCGGCATTAATGAAATCATCAAAACCGATTTCATCCATCATTGCCTTGGCCACTTTCTCTGAAGTGCGAGACCAAATATCAATCACCTTATTATAACGCTCACCATCAGTTACCACACCTTGTGAGTACTGCTTTTGCACGTCTTTCACTTGTGATTCCGCTGCTTCAATCATGCCTGCTTTAGTGTCAGGAATAGTCATGTCATTTGAACAGAACGAAATACCTGACTTAGTTGAGTATTGGAAACCCATATACATCATCTGATCGGCAAAAATAACCGTGTCTTTTAACTCTTGCGTTTGATAACAAACATGAATCAAATTAGAAACTACTTTCTTAGAAATGGCTTCGTTGATTAAATCGAACGACAAACCGGCTGGCAAAATTCTTGAGAAGATTGCACGGCCAATCGTTGTGTCAACAACACGTTTTGTTGTTGGCTGGTATTTGCCATCAACTCTTTCATATTCTTGAATACGTAACTTAACCTTTGCATGTAGTGTGGCAGCGCCAGATTCATAAGCGTTTAAAGCCTCGGCTGGATTAACAAAAATCATGCCTTCGCCTTTTTGATTAATCTTGTCACGCGTCATGTAATACAAGCCCAAAATAACGTCCTGTGAAGGGACAATAATTGGCTCACCACTCGCAAGGTGCAATACATTGTTAGAGGCTAACATTAGAGTTCTTGCTTCCAATTGCGCTTCTTCAGATAATGGTACGTGTACTGCCATCTGATCACCATCAAAGTCAGCGTTAAATGCGCCACAAACAAGTGGGTGCAATTGAATCGCCTTACCTTCAATCAATAAAGGCTCAAACGCTTGAATACCTAAACGGTGCAATGTTGGTGCGCGATTAAGTAACACTGGATGTTGGTGTACTACCTTTTCAAGGATATCCCATACTTCAGGCACCTCACTTTCCACCATCTTCTTAGCGGCTTTAATAGTTGAGGATAAACCTTGAGCTATTAGGCGGTTATAAATAAACGGCTTAAATAACTCTAATGCCATTTTCTTTGGTAAACCACACTGATGTAATTTAAGATATGGACCACAGACAATAACTGAACGACCTGAATAGTCAACACGCTTACCGAGTAAGTTTTGACGGAAGCGACCTTGCTTGCCTTTAATCATGTCAGCAATTGATTTAAGCGGACGACGATTATTACCCATCACGGCACGGCCACGACGACCATTATCAATCAATGAATCAACCGCTTCTTGCAACATACGCTTTTCGTTACGAACAATAATTTCTGGCGCATCTAACTCTAATAAACGACCTAAACGGTTGTTACGGTTAATCACACGACGGTATAAATCGTTCAGATCAGAAGTTGCAAAACGACCACCATCTAACGGCACTAATGGGCGTAAATCTGGCGGAAGAATTGGTAATACTTTTAACACCATCCATTCTGGCTTATTACCTGATTGGATTAATGAATCGATTAACTTAAGACGTTTATTGTACTTCTTAAGCTTGGTTTGAGATTTAGTGTTTAAGCTGTCTTCACGCAAATTAGCTGCTTCTTTTTCAAGCTGCATTTCTGCTAAAACATCTTGAATGGCTTCAGCACCCATTTTCGCTTCAAACTCATCATCACCGTATTCATCGAGTGCATCAAAGTACATCTCTTCGGTTAATAATTGCTTGTGTACGAGTGGTGTAGAACCAGGATCGGTCACTAAGAAAGCTTCAAAATATAGTACACGCTCAATGTCTTTAAGCGTCATATCCATCAATAGACCTAAACGAGAAGGTAATGATTTAAGGTACCAAATATGTGCAACTGGTGCAGCTAACTCAATGTGACCCATACGCTCACGACGAACCTTAGATAAGGTAACTTCAACGCCACATTTTTCACAAACGACGTTACGGAACTTCATGCGTTTGTATTTACCACACAAACACTCGAAATCTTTCATTGGACCAAAAATCTTAGCACAGAATAAACCTTCTCTTTCAGGTTTGAATGTACGGTAGTTAATGGTTTCAGGTTTTTTTACCTCACCATATGACCATGAACGAATCTTCTCAGGAGAAGCCAGTCCAACTCGAATCGCATCAAAATCTTGCTCTTTATTCTGCTGTTTTAAAATTTGTAATAAATCTTTCATCGGATTCTCCTATTAGTGTTGCTCAAGTTCAACGTCAATACCTAACGATCGGATCTCTTTGACCAATACGTTAAATGATTCTGGCATGACTGACTCAGTCACGTTAACACCATCAACAATACTCTTATACATCTTCGCACGGCCAGCAACGTCATCTGACTTCACGGTTAGCATTTCACGCAATGTGTGTGCTGCACCGTAAGCTTCTAGCGCCCAAACTTCCATCTCACCAAAGCGTTGACCACCAAACTGTGCTTTACCACTCAATGGCTGTTGCGTTACTAATGAGTAAGGACCAGTTGAACGAGCATGCATCTTGTCATCTACTAAGTGATTAAGCTTAAGCATATGCATGTAACCAACCGTTACTGGGCGATCAAACGCCTCACCGGTACGGCCATCATATAACTGCTCTTGACCAGACTCTGGAAGATCAGCCATTTTCAATAATGATTTAATGTCTTCTTCTTTAATGCCGTCAAATACTGGCGTTGCCATTGGCACACCTTCGCGTAAGTTATTAGCCAACTCAATGATTTCTTCATCGGTAAATGAAGCTAAGTCTTCTTGCTTTCCGTAAGAGTTGTAAATCTTATCTAAGAATGCTCTGATTTCTTTTACCATCTCAGTGCGTTTCTCATCCAACATTGCGGCAATTTTATAACCTAAGCCTTTTGCTGCATAACCTAAGTGAACTTCTAATACTTGACCAACATTCATTCGTGATGGCACACCTAATGGGTTAAGCACCACATCAACGGTTGACCCGTCTTCAAGGTAAGGCATATCTTCAATTGGAGATACGCGTGAAATCACACCCTTGTTACCATGACGTCCAGCCATCTTATCACCAACTTGAAGGGTTTTACGTGTTGCCACATAAACTTTAACCATCTTCATAACGCCTGGTGGTAACTCTGCACCCTCAGCAATCTTAGCGCGTTCAATTTCAAAGAACTTGTCAAATTCAACTTGCTTGGCTTTGGCTTGTTTAACCAATGCTGCAACTTCTTTATTTACAGTTGCATCTTCAACTTTAAGCTTCGCAATGTCTGCATTGTCAATCTTCTTCATTAGTTTAGCGTTTAGCTTCTCGCCAGCCTTAATATCACCGACCGCTTTGGTTAATGCGTTGCCAGAAAGTTTTAAGCGGATACGACGGAATATATCACCGTCAATAATACCAAACTCGTCATCAATGTCTTTTCTGATTTTCGCTAAGCGTTCTTCATCAATACTCACAGCTCTTGTGTCTTTTTCAACACGGTCACGGGTAAAGACTTGTACGTCGATAACCACACCTGATTTTGATGCGCCGATACGTAATGAAGAATCTTTAACGCTGTTGGCTTTTTCACCAAAAATAGCACGCAATAACTTCTCTTCTGGAGAAAGTACGGTTTCACTCTTCGGTGTTACTTTACCAACAAGAATATCGCCACCCTTAACACGAGCACCCACATAAACCACACCAACTTCGTCTAATTTAGCCAAAGCAGATTCGCTCACATTGGGAATATCAGCAGTGATTTCTTCAGGACCTAATTTAGTATCACGAGAATACGCAGTTAGCTCTTCGATGTGAATCGTGGTGTAACGATCTTCTTGTACCACTCTTTCTGAAATTAAGATTGAATCCTCAAAGTTGTAACCATTCCAAGGCATAAAGGCAATTTTCATGTTTTGACCCAGCGCCAATTCACCCATATCGGTTGATGGGCCATCTGCCAATACATCGCCTATTACTATCTTATCGCCTGTTTTTACCAAAGGTTTTTGGTTAATACAAGTATTTTGGTTAGAACGTGCGTATTTGGTTAAGTTGTAAATATCAACACCTAACTCGCCCGCTTTGGTTTGCTTAGAATCAACACGAATAACAATACGTGACGCATCTACGGCCTCAACCACACCACTATGTTTGGCGGTAACACATACGCGAGAGTCGATTGCAACAACACGCTCAATACCAGTACCGACTAATGGCTTCTCTGCCTTTAGTACAGGCACTGCTTGACGTTGCATGTTTGAACCCATCAGTGCACGGTTGGCATCATCATGCTCTAAGAATGGAATCAGTGACGCTGCCACTGATGAAATTTGCTTGGAATCAATGTCAATTAAAGTCACATCTTCAGAGCCTACCAATACAAATTCGTTTTTACGACGACATGGAATCAAGTCATCCATTAGTTGACCCTTACTATCTACTGCCGCATTTGCTTGTGCAATCGTATGCTCAAGCTCATCAATCGCAGAAACGTAAATCACTTCATCCGTTACTTTGCCTTTTTTAACTAACTGATAAGGTGTTTCTAAGAAACCATAATCATTGGTTTTAGCATAAACCGCTAATGTGTTAATCAGGCCAATGTTTGGACCTTCCGGCGTTTCAATTGGACATAAACGACCATAGTGTGATGGATGCACGTCACGCACTTCAAAACCTGCACGCTCACGGGTTAAACCACCTGGACCTAAGGCTGAAATACGACGTTTATGCGTGACACCCGATAAAGGATTCACTTGATCCATAAACTGTGACAACTGAGAAGAGCCAAAGAATTCTCTCACCGCTGCCGATACCGGCTTAGAGTTAATGAGGTCTTGTGGTGTTAATTCATCTGTTTCTGCTAAGTTCAAGCCCTCTTTAACGGCTTTTTCAACACGAACCAAACCAATTCTAAACTGGTTTTCAATCATTTCACCGATTGCTCTGACACGTCTGTTAGCTAGTGTGTCAACATCATCAACGGAATCATTACCGTTTTTAATATCGATTAACAACTTAAGAACACTGATAATGTCATCATTGGTTAACACATGCTCGCCTGTTTCAGACTTAATGCCTAAACGACGATTAAGCTTCATACGACCTACCTTAGATAAATCGTAACGGTCATTCTTAAAGAACAAGTTATTAAATAACAAGTTAACTGCATCTGCTGTTGCCGGCTCACCTGGACGCATCACATGATAAATGCTCATGCGTGCTTCAAGTTCGGTTTGCGTATCATCTAAACGTAATGTGTCTGAAATATATGCACCACCTTTAGATTCATTAATATAGAGAATTTCAATCTTCTTAACTTTGTTGGCACTTAATGCTTCTAACACCTCTTCGCTAATCACTGTATTGGCAGCAAATAAGATTTCACCCGTTTCTTTATCGATCAAGTCTTGTGAAATAACTTTATCCAATAAGTATTCAAGCGGCGCATTGATTGATTTAACACCTGCCTCTTCCAGCATTTTTGTATGCTTAGCGGTAATACGACGACCTTTTTCAACAATGATGTCTTTGCCTGATTTAATATCAAACTCTGCAATCACACCACGTAATTTGGCAGGTAACAAGCCAACATCACAAGATTTAGCTTTAAGTTTAACGTTAATTTTTTCAAAGAAAGTATCTAGGATTGCATCTGCGCCTAAGCCCATTGCACGTAATAACGTTGTTACAGGTAATTTACGACGACGATCAATTCGTGCATATAAATGTTCATGATGATCAAATTCAAAATCTAACCATGAACCACGGTAAGGAATAACGCGTGATGAAAATAAGATCTTGCCTGAAGAGTGTGTTTTACCCTTATCATGTTCAAAAATAACACCTGGAGATCTATGTAACTGTGACACAACAACACGTTCTGTACCATTAATAACAAAGGTACCTGTATCGGTCATGAGTGGTAATTGGCCTAAGTAAACATCTTCTTCAATGATTTGTTTAACTCGACGTTTTTTCTTGAGAGTTGAACCATTCTTATCAAATAAGACAAGGTTTAATTTAACTCGTAGTGTTGAGGCAAAAGTGACGCCACGTAATTTACACTCTTTAACATTAAATTTTGGTTCTTGTAGTTCGTAATCAACATATTCAATTTCTGCATAACCGTTAACTGCTGTTATCGGGAATACGGACTGGAATACTGCATGTAGGCCGACATCTTTTTTTGTTTTTTCGCCAGCTTGGATAAAGCCATTGAATGAGTCGATCTGGATAGCCAGTAAATCTGGTTCGGTTAAAATTGATTCTCTAGAACCAAAATTATTTCTAATTCGCTTTTTTTCAGTAAATGAATAAGCCATGAATACCTCGTATTAGTTGATTATTGCTTGTAAAAATTTCTTCTTACGATAAAAACACCAAAATCCCCTTGTGGGGATTTTGGGTAACACATAGAACTAATTACTTAAGTTCTACGCTAGCGCCAGCTTCTTCAAGCTGTTTCTTAACATCTTCAGCTTCCGCTTTATCAACACCTTCTTTAATTGGTGCTGGTGCAGCTTCAACCATGTCTTTAGCCTCTTTAAGACCTAAGCCAGTGATGCCACGTACTGCTTTAATAACCGCAACTTTCTTCTCACCGAATGATGTTAATACAACATCGAATTCAGATTGCTCTTCCACTGCGCCGCCAGCATCTGCTGCCGCTGCTGGTGCTGCTGCTGCTGCTGCTGCAGATACACCGAACTTTTCTTCCATTGCTGAAACTAATTCAACAACATCCATTACAGACATGTCTGCAATTGCATTTAAAATATCGTCATTTGATAATGCCATGATATTTACTCCTTTTTATTTATTATTGTTTTTGGTCACGAACTGCCGCTACCACTCGAGTTACTTTTGTCGGAACTTCATTCAAAGTTCTTGCTAGTTTCTCTACCGGTGCTAACATAAGCGCCATAACCAGACTGATCGCTTGATCTTTAGTTGGTAAGTCTGCAATACGCTTAAGCTGATCTGCTTCCACAAATTCGCCTGAAACGCCCAAACCCTTAACGACTAAATCTTCGTTATCTTTAACGAAATCATTAAATACGCGTGCTACTGCACCTGGATCTTCCTGAGAAAATCCAAGGATTACCGGTCCGCTAAGAACGGGTAGTACACACTCGCATTCAGTCTTCGCTAGTGCTATTTTTGCCAAGGTATTCTTTACAACACGTAAAGAAACATTTGCATCCATTGCACTGGAACGTAGATTAGTCATTTGTTCAACTGTCAATCCACGATACTCGGCCACGCCAACAGAAATTGCACTATCAGCTAGTGAATTTACTTGTTCGACAACAACCTTTTTTGCTTCAAGATTTAGAGCCATTTGCCTCTCCTGAACAGTTTAAAAAAGAAAGCCACCTTATTTGATAACTTTCGCCACAGAGTATTTTCATACCCTCTACATAGGCCGAGCGTGTTACCACTCAATTAAACAAATACTCCAGGAGGAATATCCGAACCTATGGTCTTTGAGGCCATGCAGAATTAACGCTGCGACCCAAAGAATTCTTTTGCTTGGTCTAATTAAAGATCAAGCGATGCTAAATCAACCGATACGCCTGCGCCCATCGTTGAAGAAACACTTAATTTTTTAAAGTACACGCCTTTAGCTGAACTAGGCTTAGCCTTTTTCAATGCTTCCATTAGTGTCGCAATATTTTCACTTAATGCTTTCACATCAAAAGATGCTTTACCAACGCCAGCATGAACAATCGCAGCCTTATCTGTACGGTAACGCACTTGACCTGCTTTTGCATTATTAACAGCTGTTGCAACATCTGGTGTTACCGTGCCAACCTTAGGGTTAGGCATCAAACCACGTGGGCCTAATATTTGACCTAAACGACCAACCACACCCATTGCATCAGGTGATGCAATTACCACATCATAATTAAGATCACCGTCTTGCATGGATTTCATTAAATCTTCCATACCGACAACATCTGCACCCGCCGCTTCAGCTTTTGCGACGTTATCACCTTGTGTAAATACCGCAACACGGACAGTTTTACCCGTACCATTTGGCAACACAACTGCACCACGAACGTTTTGATCTGACTTCTTAGAGTCAACACCAAGGTTGACACTAACGTCAATAGATTCGTCAAATTTTGACGTTGCGCATTCTTTAATTAAAGTTATTGCATCTTCAATTGTATAACGTTTACCGATTTCAACTTTAGCTGCTATGTCTTTTTGTTTTTTTGTTAATTTAGCCATCTGATTAACCCTCCACTTCAATACCCATTGAACGGGCTGTTCCAGAAATAATAGTCACTGCTGCATCCATGTCATTTGCATTTAGATCTTTCATTTTGATCGCCGCAACTTCTTCTAATTGTGCACGTGTAATCTTGCCAACTTTATCAGTATGTGGCACGCCAGAACCTTTCTTAATACCGGTCACTTTTAAGATTAACAATGCTGCTGGTGGTGTTTTAGTAATGAAAGTAAAGCTACGATCGTTATAAACTGTAATCACCACTGGTACTTTCATACCCTTGTCAATGTCTTGTGTTTGTGCGTTAAACGCCTTACAGAAATCCATAATGTTCACACCATGCTGACCCAATGCAGGACCTACCGGTGGTGAAGGATTAGCTTCTTGTGCTGGAATCTGCAGCTTGATATAGGATTCAATTTTTTTAGCCATTTTTCTTCCTTGAGGTGTTTGCCTCGTTTTGGGTATAACGCCTATTAAGCTTCCCTGTTAAATCACAACCCTTAAAATACGCTAAGGCTGTTTCTCTTTAAGTCTTCTCTACTTGAGAAAACTCTAATTCTACTGGTGTAGTACGTCCAAAAATCAATACTTCTACTTTGAGTGTATTCTTTTCGTAATCAACTGCTTCAATGGTGCCGTTGAATTCGTTAAATGGTCCGTCAATCACTAAGATTTCTTCACCCGGTTGATAAGCCACTTTAGGCTTAGGTTTGTCAGCACCCTCTTGCACACGCGCCATAATTTTATCAACTTCACGCTGTGTAATCGGGGAAGGCTTACCTGATGAACCACCAATAAAACCAATCACATTATTGGTATTTTTTACCAACAACCAGCTTGGCTCAGTGAGTTCCATATTAACCAACATATAGCCAGGGAAAAACTTACGTTCAGCCATTTTCTTTTGACCGTCTTTAAGTTCCACAACTTGTTCAGTCGGAATCATGACGTCACCCACTAAGTCTTCTAAACCTTCTCTTACAACTGATTCTTCAATTGCGGTTTTAACTTTCGCTTCATAACCACTTCTTGCATGAAGTACGTACCATCTTTTAGCCATCTTATTCCCTTAGTTTGTAAGCAGCTGAACAGCCCAGGTTAAAATTGCATCGACAATCCATAAGAAAATCGCAACAATCACCACTGCCACCATAATCATGCCAGTGGTCTTGACCGTTTCATCACGCGTTGGCCAAACCACCTTGCGTAATTCAATCTTGGTTTCTTTAGTAAATGCATTTAATCGAACCCCTTGAGGCGCTTTAAAAAATACAAAAGCAGCCAACACTAGGCCTGCTAATAAAACCAATACTTTATATAGTGTTGTGTTTAATCCTAATG
>OCNB01000024.1_pt1 | contig 19096 bp, 14 predicted proteins | sample 1539011 | NCBI WGS metagenome assembly OCNB01 (sample SAMEA3143271, study PRJEB22397) | metagenome | biome: marine; feature: hydrothermal vent; material: diffuse fluid | place: Pacific Ocean | collected 2013-09-14 | depth 1530 m
TGATTTTAATTCTTGACCTTTGATTTTTGATTTTAATTCTTGTTTGGGAAATTGGGATTTAGTATTTGGAATTTGTTTAGAATTTAGAATTTGTGATTTAGAATTTAAAATTCATTTTTGCCTTTTAATCTTCATTTTTGACTTTTGATTTTTGAGTTTTGACTTTTATTTGGGGTTTATCCGCGATGACAATTACTTGACAGTTTTAAATTGTTGTTTATACTAAAATTAGCACTTAAAGTAAGAGAGTGCTAAAATGAAAATTACGGAACGACAAAAAGAAATTCTTAATTTTCTAATTCAGGATTATCTGTCCACTCGAAAACCGGTTGCGTCGAAGAGATTAGTTAATGATTATCGTCTTTCTTATAGTTCAGCAACGGTTAGAATAGAAATGGCTGAATTGGAAAGAATTGGCTATTTATCCCAATCTCATTGTTCAGCCGGTCGGATTCCAACCGATCAAGCTTATCGTTATTTTGTTGATTATCTATTGGAAGCAAATATTAGAGTATCAAAAAGGAAATTTAACCGAGTTAAAAAAGAAATTGACGGTCTTTTAAATGGAAAAGATTTTGGTGATTTAGAAAGCTCACTCAAGCGCTTGTTGTTTTTAATTAATCAGCTATCTCAAACATTGTCTATTTTCTTTTTGGCCGATGATCAGAATAAAAAGTTTGAATATTTAGGATTAGATGCTTTTTTAGGTTTAGTTGAAGAAGATGAGTTAAATGAAGTTAGAAAGGTTTGCCGTTGGTTGTCGAACATTGAAGTTAATCCTAATTATTGTTGGTGGGATGAATTTTATCAAGAACAAATCAAAGCAGAGGGACGATTGTCTGTTTATATTGGTCAGGAAAATCCAATACAAGAAATGAGGTACTGGACGACAGTAATGATTGACTGGCCAATTAAATCAAGTGGTTGGGGACTATTAGGCATTATTGGACCTAGGGAAATGGATTATTTAGAGATGATTAGCCTAATGGAAATGATTAGAGAAGAAATGGTTAAAAGGTGGTAATGTAAAAATTTATCCGATTATCTGACTTAAGAGTGTTAAATTTTTAGCAAGTAATTTTTTTAATTGCGCTTCTATTGGTTGTAGAAAATTATTGAACAATAATTCTATGACAAAAGATGTAAATGATAATAGCCAAAATAGAGAGGAAGAAAATAATCAAAACAGAAAGAATGATGATAGTGAGGAATTAATCTACGAAGATGACCAGGTGGAAAATAATTTATCTTCGATTGAGGAGAAAGTAGAGAAATTAAAGAAAAGATTGAAGCAATGTCAGGCTGAGAAGGAAGAGCATTTAACTAATTGGCAAAAGAGTCAAGCTGATTTGGCTAATTATCGAAAAAGACAGGAAGAGAGAATTAAAGAAATTTATCAGGCCGCTAATGTAAAACTGATTAATGATTTATTGCCGGTTTTGGACGCGCTGGAAAAGGCAATTGAGTGTCAAGACTCTAACCAAAAAACAAAACAAGGATTGGATTTTCTTTACAATCAATTTAAAAGTGTTCTTAGTAATTATGGTTTAGAAATTATTAATCCGGTTGGAGAAAATTTTAATCCGGACTTTTGCGAAGCGGTTGATATAATCCCCTGTTCAAAGCAAGATGAAGGGAAAGTAATGGAAGTTATTCAGAAAGGGTATGTTTTAGATCATCGGTTGCTTCGGCCGGCTAAAGTGCGTGTTGGTAAAGCAACCAATAGTTAAAGTGTAAAATCAAATTTTAATTGTTCATTAGTTAAGTAATAAGTAAGAATAAAAATATGTCTAAAGTAATTGGAATTGATTTAGGAACATCAAACTCAGCTGCGGCTGTGGTTGAAGCCGGGCAGCCAGTAATGATTCCTTCAGCCGAAGGAACAACAGTCGGGGGAGGAAAAGCGTTTCCTTCATATGTCGCCTTCACTAAAGAAGGACAGCTTTTAGTTGGCGAACCAGCTCGGCGGCAGGTAGTTACTAATCCGGAAAGGACAATTATTCAAATTAAAAGGAAGATGGGGACTGATTATAAAGTGAAGATAGATGATAAGGAATATACTCCGCAGCAAATTTCTGCTTTCATTTTACAAAAAATTAAAAAAGACGCGGAAGCGTTTTTAGGGGAAAGAGTTGAAAAAGCTGTAATTACTGTTCCAGCGTATTTTGATGATGCGCAGAGGCAGGCAACTAAAGATGCGGGGGTAATTGCTGGATTGGATGTGATTAGGATTATTAATGAGCCAACAGCAGCTGCGTTGGCTTATGGGATTGATAAATCAGATCGGGAAGAGAAAATTTTAGTCTTTGATTTTGGTGGAGGAACATTAGATGTGACAATAATGGATTTTGGACAAGGTGTTTTTCAAGTTGTATCTACTTCTGGAGATACTAATCTTGGTGGATCAGATATGGATAAGGCTATAACCGATTATATTATCGAGGAATTTAAGAAAAAGGAGGGGATTGACTTGAATGAGGATAAAATGGCGATGGTTAGGGTAAGAGAGGCTGCCGAAAAGGCTAAGATAGAATTATCTTCTACGCTGGAAACGGATGTTAATTTGCCGTTTATTATTGCTGATGCTCAAGGACCAAAACATCTTCAAATGAAAATTACTCGAGCCAAATTGGAAGAATTAGTTAAGCCGGTTGTCGAAAAATGCCGAAGTCCATTAGAACAAGTAATTAAGGATGCTAAGTTAAATCCGTCAGATATTACTAGGATTATTTTAGTTGGTGGGCCGACGCGAATGCCAATAGTTCAGAAATTTATTGAGGATTTTATTGGGCGAAAAGCAGAAAGAGGAATAGATCCGATGGAGTGTGTAGCCAAGGGGGCGGCAATTCAAGGAGCAATTTTATCTGGAGAAATGAAAGAAGTTCTTTTATTGGATGTAACTCCTTTAACTTTAGGAATAGAAACATTAGGAGGAGTAATGACATCGTTAATCTCACGAAATACTACTATTCCGACATCGAAGTCACAAATTTTTTCAACTGCGGCTGATAATCAACCATCAGTTGAAATCCATGTTTTACAAGGGGAAAGGCCAATGGCTAAAGATAATCGAACATTAGGAAGATTTATTTTAGATGGAATTCCGCCAGCTCCGCGCGGTGTGCCGCAAATTGAGGTTACTTTTGACCTTGATGCCAATGGAATTTTAACAGTCAAGGCCGTTGACAAGGGAACTGGCAAAGAACAGCATATTACTATTCAGAATTCAAGTTCTCTTTCTAAAGAAGAGGTAGAGCGAATGAAGAAAGAGGCTGAACAATTTTCTGAGCAGGACAGAAAAACAAAGGGATTGATTGAATTAAGAAATCAAGTAGATACATTAATTTATAGCGCTGAAAAAACTATCCAGGAAAATAAGGATAAAATTAAAGAGGAAGATCAAAAGGTGGTTAAAGAAAAAATTGAAACCTTAAAAAAAGTTAAAGATGGACAAGATGAGGCAGCAATTAAGAATGCCTTAGATGATTTGTCGGCTGAAATTCAACGAGTTGGCGCAGTAATTTATCAAGGAGTACAAGAAAAAGAAAAAGAAACTGAAGAACCAGAAATAAAGAATGGAGAATCAAAGCAAGAGGATCAAAATAAAAAAGGGCCAGATGAACCTTTAGAAGGGGAAGTTGAATAAAGTTTCTCTTGATTTTTTTGAAGAATTGGAGTAATTTGGTTTTTATGGGTTTAGGACAGAAAAATTTAGTTAAAATGAAATGTTCAAAGTGTGGGCGAATTAACTATTGGACTCACAAAAATAAGAAAGCGATTAGCGGTAAGTTAGTATTGAAGAAATATTGTCCATCCTGTCGTTGCCACACTGAACACAAAGAAGCTAAAAAATAAAACCTACAATCATATCTGTAGATTCTATTTAGCTATTAGCGCAGCAATTAACAGAATAACAGAATTGGTTAGTAATTAAGGCCAGTTTGTGAATTATTTAGTGGCGCTAATAGCCAGACAGGGGTGTTGGTTAACGGTAAACCACGGGTCTCCAAAACCCGGACTGTGGGTTCGATTCCTGCCACCCCTGCCGATCAGGCGTGGATTGGGGATAAGATAAACAGGAATAAATAATAGCGAATAGTCTAGTTGAGAGTTTAGAGTGTCTGTTTTTTGTTATGTTAATTTTTCTTGGAGCAAAGATTGATTTGTCTCAAGGAGTGTTTCGGCCAAGAGTAGAAACAAAAGAATGGGTAGGAAAAGTCATTGAAGAGATAAGAATAGAATTAAAAAAACAACCAAAGAAAAGTTGCCGGGTTTTGGATATTTTTGCTGGATCGGGATGCATTGGTTTGGCTATTTTGAAAAATATTTCTCAGGCGCAGGTTGATTTTGCTGAGATTGACCCGAGTTTTATTAATCAGATTAAGATAAATCTAAAAATAAACCAGATTGATCCTCAAAGGAGTCGGGTTATTCAGTCAAATATTTTTGGGAATATTTCGAAAAAATACAATTATATTTTAGCCAATCCTCCTTATATTGCTGAAAAGAGAAAGTATCTGGTCCATAGTTCTGTGTTAGAAAAAGATCCAGCCGGAGCTTTATGGAGTGGAAAAGATGGATTAAAGCATTTAAAAAAATTTTTAGCTGAAATAAAGTCTTATCTTTATTCAGGTGGCAAAACCTATTTTGAATTCTCACCGGAGCAAAAAAATAAACTGGAAGATTTTATTTCAGCTGGAATGAAAATTGATTTTTTTAAGGATAAATATGGAATGTGGCGCTGGGCAAAACTACAATAATTTTTTAAGATCTAATTTATGGTGAAGTTTATAAGTTTTATTTAATACAAATTTTGTTTAGAAGGGGGGTGATAAGCATGGATAAAAAGGATAAAAATATACAAATTGTTCCCTTAAGGCAGGTAATTGATAAACTTTTTGAAGAAAGTTTTTTGGATCCATTTGCGGCTTTTCGGGCAATTGAGAAGTGGCCGGATGGTGCTTCTTTCCCTAAGATTGATGTTTCTGAGACCGATAAGGAAATTGAAATTAAAGCTGACATCCCCGGAATTGAGCCAGATAAGATAAATGTGGAGATTTCTGACGAAGAAGTTATAATTAGTGGGGAGTATGAATCAAAAAAGGAAGAGAAGGGAAAAACCTATTACCGATCGGAAAGACAAAGCGGCTTTTTTAAGAGATTAATTCCCTTGTCGGTTAAAGCAGTTTCAGAGAAGGCTAAAGCCGAATTTAAAAATGGGGTTTTAGAAATAAAAGTTCCAAAACAGAAAGTTAGCTCCAAAAGAGTTAAGATAAAAGTGAATAAGAAATGATTGGAATATTTGATTCCGGACTGGGAGGTTTGGTGGTTTTGAAAAGTTTTTTAGAAAAATTGCCAGATTATAATTATCTTTATTTAGCTGATATTTCCAATTTACCCTATGGAGAAAAGAAACAGCCGGAAATTTATAGTTTTACTCGGAAAGCTGTTTCTTTTCTTTTCAACCAAGGATGTCAGTTGGTAATTTTGGCTTGCAATACGGCTTCATCTGAAGCATTGAGAAAAATTCAACAGGAGTGGTTGCCAAAATATTATCCTCAGAAACGAGTTTTGGGGGTGATTCGACCAACAGTTGAAGTAGCTAATGAAACAATCAATACATTAACAAATCCAAAAGTAGGAATTCTGGCTACTCAAGCGACTGTTAGTTCGGAAGCTTTTGTTCGAGAGTTAAAAAAGATGAATTCATCAGTTGAGGTTTTCCAGCAAGCAGCGCCTGGTTTGGTTCCGTTAGTTGAACAAAATTGGCTAAAAGAATTTGGTGATTATTCTAAAAAGCTAAATAGTGTTTTGAAAAAAAATTTGAGAAACCTGATTTTAGCGAAACCAGATGTTTTGGTTTTAGGTTGCACGCATTATTCTTTAATTTATGAACAAATTCGTCGATTGGTTCCGCTGGAGATTAGGATAATTTCTCAAGAAAAAATAATTGCTGATAAATTGTTAGATTATCTTTATCGCCATCCAGAAATTGAAAAAACGCTTAAAAAGAATAGTCAGTTGAATTTTTTAGTTACTTCGTCTTTGAAGCGTTTTCAGCGGAGAGCGAGCTTGTTTTTATCAAGAGAAATAAGAGTAAATCGGGCGCAGATATGAAATTAATGTTTTTTGCTCATTCAAATTTATTTTCTCGCCAAAAAATTTTCGGCTGGGTTTTAATTGCTCTGGGTTTGATTTTGGGAGGATTAAGTTGGTTTTATTTACCTAAAGTAGTTTACCAACCTCAACCGCAATTAATTTCCCAATCTTTTTATTTTCAAGATGTTTCTTGGCTGAAGGAATATCCATTGGTAAAAATTGAGAAAATTAATGATGGAGATACCTTTGAAGTTTTTCTTAATGGAAAAAGGGAAAGGATTCGGCTTTTAGGAATCAATACTCCCGAAGTTGAAAGTCCTTATCGACACCGGGAGTGTTTTGGTCCAGAGGCTAGTCGGCGGGGGAAGCAATTGCTGACTGGGAGAAATGTCTATTTGGTTAAAGATCCAGCGGTTCCAAATCGCGGGCGCTACGGGCGGTTACTAAGGTATGCAATTCGGGAAGATGGATTATTTTTTAACGCGGAGATGATTTGGGAGGGTTATGCTTTTGAGTATTCTCCCAAGGGCCAACATTTTGCTTATGAAAGTTTTTTTAGAAAGTTAGAAAAACAAGCCCAGAAAGATAGAAGAGGGTTATGGGGGAAATGCAAACTGGATTTTTAGGTTTTCGGATTTTAGAGTTAGGAGCGAGGGTAAAAAATAAGAAATGAAATAATAGTTGTGAAGTAAAAATTTGGAAAATTTAGAGTTTGTCAATTATTAATAATTAATTTAAGAGAATTTTAATTTAATGTCAGGACATTCTAAGTGGTCGCAAATTAAGCGTAAGAAAGCGGTGACTGATGCTAAGAAAGGTCAGATGTTTTCGAAATTGGCTCGAATTATCACTATTGCTGCTCGGGAAAAGGGCGGTGATTCGGACTCCAATCCGACGCTCCGATTAGCAATCGAAAAGGCAAAAAGTTTCAATATGCCTCAGGACAATATTGAGAAAGCAATCAAACGGGGAACGGGCGAAATCGCTGGAGCAAAAATCGAAGGATGTTCTTATGAAGCTTATGGGCCGGGTGGAGTTGCTTTAATAATTGAGGGAAGTACGGATAATAAAAACAGAACTTTTAATGAAATAAGGTTAATTTTGAAAAAATATGGTGGGAAAATAGCTGAATCTGGAAGTGTTAGTTATCTTTTTCGAAGGAGCGGGATTATTAGCGTTGACTTAACTGCCCAAGTTGACTTGCGTTCAGACTTAGAAAGGTTAGAGGAAATAGTTATTGAATCTGGCGCGGATGACTTTGAAATAATTGATTCTGAAGAAGGAAGATATTTAGAAATTTATACCCAGCCGTCAGACTTAGATCGGATTAAGAAATTTTTAGAGGAAAATGGAGTAAGGATTGATTCATTTTCATTAGGTTGGATTCCGCAAAATGAAATTAAAACCATTCAGACTAATGAGCTGGAGAGGATTGAGAAATTAATTGATGAACTAACCAATCATCAGGATGTTAACGATGTTTATTCGAATTTGCAATTATCCAAGGCAATGTCTTGACAAAATCTAAAAAATGATTATTATCACTTTTAGTGTTTTTGAAAAAGAACTGCGAATGGTTAATGAAATAAAGTAGTGTTAATAAAATCAGCGGGATTTATTTTTTGGATAATCCTCCTTTTTATTTTGTCTTTGTTTTTAGGCTTTGTAATGTGGTGATTCTTTTTATTGTAATTTATAATTTTGAAAATTATTTTTTATATACAAAGATTAAAAAGAACTAGAGTTTAAAATTAATAAAATTAATTAATCTTTATAAATTTTATGCCAGCCCAAAAAACAAAAGAGAAAGCATTTTCAACGGTTTCTCCTTTAATTCCTGTTCCTAATTTGATTAATGTTCAGTTAGAGTCTTACCGATGGTTCTGCGAAAAGGGACTAAAAGATCTTTTAAATGAAATTTTTCCAATAAAGGATCAATCGGGGGAAGCGGAGCTCCAGTTTTTGGATTATTATTTTGATGAACCTAGGTATTCGGAAAATGAATCAATGAAGAGAAACATTTCATATGATGCTCCTTTACGGGTGAAGCTCAGATTAGTTTACCATCCTTTGCGCCAGCAACGAGATCAGGAGGTTTATTTAGGAAATATTCCACTAATGACTCCGCGGGGAGATTTTATGATTAATGGGGTGGAAAGAGTGGTTGTTTCACAATTAATTCGTTCATCTGGAGTTTATTTCACTGAAAATATTATTCGAGATCGAAAGCATTTTGGGGCTAAGATTATTCCTAACCGCGGAGCTTGGCTGGAATTTGAGGCAGAGTCAAATAATGTGATTAGTGTTAGAATAGATCGGCGAAGAAAGTTGCCGGTTACTTCTTTGCTTAGAGCTTTTGGTTTGAGCAGCGATCAAGAAATTATTAATTGTTTCCAAGATGTAGATACTGACACAGATAATCAATACATTAAAGCAACATTAGAAGAGGATGGGGCTAAAAATAGCGATGATGGTTTTATCGAAATTTATCGGAGGATTAGGCCAGGAGAGTTAGCTACAGTCGATAACGCCCGTCAGTTGATTGAAGCGATGTTTTTTAATTTTGAACGTTATGATTTATCTGAAGTTGGACGTTGGAAATTTAATCAACGTTTAAATCTTAATAAACCGATTGATATAAAGCACCGCGTTCTTGATTTAGAAGATTTGGTGGCTGTGGTTAAGGAGATAATTAAATTGAATAATAATCCAATGGCGCAGGGAGATGATATTGACCATTTATCTAATCGTCGGGTGAAAACTTTCGGTGAGTTGCTCCAAAATAAATTGAGAATTGGTTTAATGAGAATGGAAAGAATAATTCGAGATCGAATGACTATTTTGGATTTATCGGCAGCCCTACCGGCTCAATTGATTAATCCCCACCCCTTTATTAATTCTTTGCGGGAGTTTTTTTTAACATCGCAACTTTCTCAATTTATGGATCAGACTAATCCTCTTTCGGAATTAGAACATAAGCGGTTAGTATCAGTAATGGGTCCGGGAGGATTAACTCGGGAGAGGGCTGGATTTGAAGTTCGTGATGTCCATCCAAGTTATTACGGGAAAATTTGTCCGATTGAGACACCGGAAGGGCCAAATATTGGGTTGGTTAACCGTTTAGCTGCTTATGCTCGGCTAAATAAATTTAGTTTTCTAGAAACTCCCTATGCTGTGGTCAAAAATGGATGGGTAACTAAAGAAATTGTTTATTTGGATGCGGCCGAAGAAGAAAAAGTTAATATTGCTCCTTTAACTACCCCATTAGATAAAAATGGAAAAATTATTCCGGCCAAAATAGAATCTCGGGTTAAAGGGAGAGTCTCAATTACTAAAAGGGAAAAGATAGACTATATTGATATTTCTCCCCAGCAGTGTATTTCGGTTGCGACTGGATTAATTCCTTTCTTAAGTCATGATGATGCCAATCGGGCTTTGATGGGATCAAATATGCAACGTCAGGCAGTCCCATGTTTAAAGCCGGAGATTCCTCTGGTTGGAACAGGGTTGGAGGAAAAAGTGGCTCGGGATTCTGGGCAAGTAATTGTCGCTGATAATGACGGGGAAGTAATCGAAGTGGATGCTACCCATATTACTATTAAAGAAAGTAATTCGAAAAGAACTTATCAACTTAAAAATTTTGAGAAGACCAATCAATATACTTGTATTTCCCATCATCCTTTAGTGCGGAAAGGGGATAAGGTAAAAAAGGGAGATGCTTTGGCTGACGGATCAGCAACTAGGGAAGGAAAATTGGCTTTGGGGCAAAATCTTTTGGTTGCTTTTATTACTTGGCGAGGGTATAATTTTGAAGATGCGGTAATTCTTTCGGAAAGAGTTGTCCAAGAGGATAGGTATACATCGATTCATATTGAAGACTTTTCTTGTGAGGTTCGAGAAACTAAATTAGGTCCGGAACAAACTACTTGCGATATTCCCAATGTTGGGGAGGAAAAATTGAAAGATTTAGATGAAGAAGGAATAATTAGGATTGGAGCAGAAGTGGGACCAAATGATATTTTAGTTGGGAAAATTTCTCCTAAAGGAGAGACTGATCTTACTCCCGAGGAAAGGTTATTGAAAGCCATTTTTGGAGAAAAAGCGCGCGATGTTAAAGATACCTCTTTGCGTTTACTTCATGGAAAGAGAGGAAGAGTGGTTGGAGTAAGGATTTTTTCTCGGGATAATGGCGACAAATTGCCGCCGGGAGTTATAAAAAGCATTCAGGTTGAAGTAGCTCAAATAAAGAGAATTTCCGTTGGTGATAAAATGTCTGGACGGCATGGGAATAAAGGAGTTGTCTCGAAAATTCTACCAGTGGAAGATATGCCTCATTTAGCTGATGGGACACCGGTGGATATTATTTTAAATCCGCTGGGTGTGGTTAGCCGAATGAATTTAGGGCAGATTCTAGAAACTCATCTTGGGTGGGCGGCTGATAAATTAAAATATCGGGCGGTTACTCCATCTTTAAGCGGAGCAACAGAAGATGAAATCAAAAAGGAGCTTAAAAAAGCAGGATTGCCCGAAGATGGAAAAATAACACTTTATGATGGGGTAACAGGAAAGCCTTTTCAGGAAAAGGCAACGGTTGGAAGAATTTATATAATGAAGCTGTATCATTTAGTTGAAGATAAAGTTCATGCGCGTTCAGTGGGTCCGTATTCGTTGATTACTCAGCAACCATTAGGAGGAAAAGCTAGATTTGGCGGACAGCGTTTTGGAGAAATGGAAGTCTGGGCGTTAGAAGGATATGGGGCGGCTTATGCTTTACAAGAAATGTTAACAGTAAAATCAGATGATGTTATTGGCCGAGCTAATGTTTATGATGCAATTATTCGGGGCAAGGAAATAAAAACGCCAAGTATTCCTTCAGCTTTTTTGGTGTTGGTTTCTGAATTAAAAGCATTGGCTTTAGATGTAAAAATGATTAAATAATTTTAATTATTGAGATTAATTATATGTCTAAAATAACTAATTTTCGGGCGATAAAATTAGAATTAGCTTCACCGGAAGAAATATTATCCTGGGGTCATGGTGAAGTTCTGAAGCCAGAGACGATTAATTATCGAACCCAAAAACCGGAAAAAGACGGGCTTTTTTGTGAGAGAATTTTTGGTCCGGTTAAAGATTATGAATGCGCTTGCGGTAAATATAAAAGAATTCGTTATAAAGGGATTGTTTGTGATCGTTGTGGAGTTGAAGTAACCAGCTCGGCGGTACGTCGTGAGCGAATGGGGTACATAAAATTAGCTTCTCCAGTAGCTCATATTTGGTTTTTAAGAAATATTCCTTCTCGACTGGGATTAATTTTGAATATTCATCAGCGGGACTTAGAAAGGGTAATTTATTTTGTTTCTTATTTAGTTGTTGAGGTTGATGAAGCAGAAAGGCAGAAAGTTTTGGAAGATTTGAAAAAGGAGTATCAGCAGAAAAGAAAGGAATTCAAAGATGATAATGAAGAACTATCTGAAATAGAAGATAGATATGAAAGTTTGATTGTTAGTTTAAAATCGTTAAAAGTAGGTGAAATTTTATCTGAGAATGAGTATTATGACTTAAGTTTGCGCTATGCGCATATTTTTAAGGCTGGCATTGGGGCAGAAGCGGTTAGAAAGATTTTAGAAAAGATTAATTTAAATTTGTTAAGAAAAGAATTGGAGGAGGAATCTAAGAAACTGAAAGGCGAATTAAGGAAAAGAGCTAGAGAAAGATTAGTTTTGATCAATAAAATGATTGAGGCTAAAATTAGGCCAGAATGGATGATTTTAACTGTTTTGCCGGTTTTGCCGCCGGAATTAAGACCAATGGTGGCTTTAGACGGAAGTCGTTATGCTAGTTCTGATATTAATGATCTTTATCGGAGAATTATTAACCGAAATAATCGATTGAAGAAATTAATTGAACTTAACGCGCCTGAGGTGATTTGCCGCAATGAGAAAAGAATGCTCCAAGAAGCTGTTGATGCTTTAATCGATAATAGCGCTCGTTATGGGCATGGTCCAGTAATGGCAACTACGGGGGCTCGAAGGCAGTTAAAATCATTAGCTGATACTTTGAAAGGAAAGAAAGGACGATTTAGAAGAAATCTTTTAGGGAAAAGAGTTGATTATTCTGGGCGTTCAGTAATTGTTGTTGGCCCAAAGCTAAAATTGAATGAATGCGGCGTACCTAAAAAAATGGCTTTGGAATTATTTAAGCCATTTGTTATTAGAAAGTTAATCGAGAAAGAGATTGTTCATAATGTTAAAATTGCCGGTCGCTTGATTGAACAGGAAACAGATGAGGTTTGGGCGGCCTTGGAAGAAGTAATCCAAGATAAGTATGTTTTATTAAATCGAGCGCCAACTCTTCATCGTTTAAGCGTAGAAGCATTTAAGCCGGTTTTGGTTGAAGGTTTAGCGCTCCAGCTTCATCCATTGGCTTGTAAGGCATTTAATGCTGACTTTGATGGCGACCAGATGGCAATTCATTTGCCTTTGAGCGATGAGGCGCAATGGGAAGCAAAAAATATTATGCTTTCATCGAAGAATTTACTTAAGCCAGCCAGCGGGCAGCCGATTAGAATTCCAAGCCAGGATATGATTTTGGGATGTTATTGGGTAACAGTGCTTAATGATGAAGATAAGGAGCCTCGAAAAGTTTTTGCTGATTCTCAAGAAGCAATTTTAGCTTATGAAAATGACCGGGTTGACTTAAGAGGAAAAATTAAGGTAAGATTAGATAATCAGTTAGTTGAGACATCAGTGGGACGAATTCTGTTTAATCAAATTTTGCCGGATGAAATTGATTTTATCAATGAACCAATGAGCAAAAAACCGCTGCTAAAACTGGTTTCTCAAATTATTGAAAAATGTAATAATCAGGTGGCGGTTGAAACATTGGATAAAATAAAAGAATTTGGCTTTAATTATGCAACTTATTCAGGTATCTCTTGGGGGATGGATGATCTTAATGTTCCCAAAGAAAAGAAAAAAATACTTAAAGAAACAGAGTCTTTAGTTGAAAAAATTCATCAAAAGTATGCTGATGGATATCTAACCCGCGAGGAAGAAAAACAGTATGTTATTGAGAAGTGGCTGGAAGCAATTGAGAAAGTTAACCAAGCCGCGATTGAAAATTTGCGCAAGAATCAATCATCAGCTTATGTAATGGTTAATTCAGGAGCCCGGGGTTCATGGGGGCAGGTTACTCAGATGGCTGGTACAAAAGGGTTGGTTGTCAATCCGGCCGGAGAAATTATCGAGTTGCCGATTAAGAGTTCTTTTAAGGAGGGTTTTGATGTTTTGGAATTCTTTATTTCTACTCATGGGTCGCGGAAAGGATTAACTGATACTGCATTAAGAACATCATCGGCTGGTTACTTAACTCGTCGGCTAGTTGATGTAGCTCAAGATGTGGTAATTAGAGAAAAAGACTGCGGAACAAATAAGGGGGTTTATATTTGGCGGGAAGATGGAGAAGAAGTAAAGCATTCATTAGCTGAAAGAATTGTTGGAAGGTTTATTTTGGAGACAATTAAAGACAAGGACGGAAAGATTATAATTAAAAAAGGAAATCTTATTGATCGTGAAAAAGCTAATGAAATTGATAAATTGGGTTTGGAAAAGGTTTTAGTTAGATCGCCGATTACTTGTCAATCCAAGCATGGGCTTTGCCAAAAGTGTTACGGCTGGGATTTAGGGAGTAATCAATTAGTAAAAATTGGTGAAGCTGTTGGAATTGTTACCGCGCAAGCGATTGGTGAACCTGGAACTCAGTTAACTTTAAGAACATTTCATACTGGTGGAGTAGCTGGAGGAGGGGATATTACTCAAGGGTTGCCCCGAGTTGAAGAAATTTTCGAAGCGCGAGTGCCTCATGGAAAAGCAATTATTTCTGAGGTTAGCGGGCAAGTAAGTGAAATTGCTGAAGAGAAGGGAAAATTGGTAGTTAAAATTATTGTTTCTAATGAAGATGATTTGAAAAAGGTTTTAAATGGTCGAGTTAAGAAAGGTAAGAAACCAATTGTTGAGTATATCTTAACTAAATCAGCCTTCTTGGCTGTTCAGGAAGGAGATTTAATTTTCCGGGGGCAGCGTTTATCTGAGGGGAGCTTAGATCTAAATGAGATTTATCATGCTTCCGGAAAAGAAAAAGTAATCAGGTATATTATTAAAGAGGTGCAGAAAATTTATAGCGCTCAAGGAGAAGGAATTAATAATAAGCATATTGAATTAATTATTAGGCAGATGTTTTCAAGAGTGAAGGTTAAACAGGCTGGAGATACTAATTTATTGGAAGGAAATATTATTGAAAAGAAACAGTTTGATGAAGAAAATGAGAGGGTAAAAGCAATCGGAAAGAAACCGGCGATGGGAGAAGAATTGATTTTGGGAATTTCTCGAATCTCTTTGACTACAAATTCTTGGCTTTCAGCTGCTTCCTTCCAAGAGACAACCCGGGTTTTAGTCGAAGCAGCCTTAGAAGGAAAGGAAGATGATTTACTTGGACTAAAAGAAAATGTTATTATTGGTCGGCTTATTTTAGCTGGGACAGGATTAAAGAAACCGGAAATTGATTAATAAGTTTTACAATCTGGATAGAATTTACTGAGCTGGTAAAATTTATTAATACTTTATTATGCTTTTGAAAGTAAATAATCTTTCAGTTAGGGTTCAGAAAAATGAAAGGACAATCCTGAAAAAGATTTCTTTGGAAATTAAGAATAACTCTGTTTATGTTTTGATTGGTCCTAATGGTTCGGGAAAATCAAGTTTGGCTTATACTTTAATGGGTTTACCGACAATGCGGGTTACCTCCGGCCAAATTTTGTTTCGGGGAAAGGATATTACATTATGGTCTACTGAAAGAAGGGCTCGAGCTGGAATAACTTTGGCGTTTCAAGATCCGGCTTATTTTGAAGGGATTAAAGTAAGGGATTTTTTGTTAATTTCTAATCGAGGCAAAACTAATCAAAATGATTTAATTAGATCTTTGAAATTAGTTGGATTAGAACCGGCTTTTTTAGAAAGAGAAATGGATCGGACGCTGAGTGGTGGAGAGAGGAAACGAATTGAATTAGCTTCGGTAATTTTAATGAAGCCAAAGTTGATTATTTTAGATGAGCCTGATTCTGGACTGGATATTATAATTTATCGCGAACTAATAAATATTCTTCAAGGTATTAAAGAAAATATTGGAACTTCTATTTTATTGATTACTCATCGGGAAGAATTAGGGCTTATTGCCGATGAAGCAGCTTTTTTATTTCAAGGAGAAATATTAGCCCAGGGAGAGTTTCGCAAAGTAATGAGAAAATACTGCCAAAAAGTTGGGAGAAAAAAAATATGTCCTCAACACTCAAAAAATTTTTAGAATCTTTCCGGCAATGCCATCAGGATATTGTTTTAGCTAAGAGAAAAAATGAAGCGCATCTTTATATTGAAAGAAATAATATTTTGTCGTTGGGAAAAATTTCTGGATTGGAAATTTTAGCAGAGCCGTTTTCAGATGGAGTTAAAATGAAAATAGTAGTTAAGAAAGGAAAAAAAATAAATCAGCCAATCTTTCTCTGCTTTGGTGTTTTAGGAAAAGTAGGGGTTCAAAAGATTGTCCCCGAGATTATTTTAGAGGATGACTCAGAGGCGCAGATTTTGGCTCATTGTTTTTTCCCGCAAGCGGAGAATATTCAACATCAAATGAAAGCAAAAATACAAGTGGGGAAAAGATCAAAGCTGTTTTATCAAGAAATTCATTATCATGGAGAGAATTTTGGGGCGATAGTTCAGCCGGAAATAGAGGTTTTATCTGACCAAAATTCTATTTTTGGAAGCAAATTTATTTTATCAAGTGGAACCGTGGGTCAGTTAAATATTAATTTAACAGTTCGGTTAAAAAGAGAGGCAGTAGCGGATATTTTTAGCAAAATTATTGGTCAGGGAAGCAAGGATGAGATTAGAATATTAGATAAGATTATTTTGGAAGGGGAAAGATCGCGAAGTTTAATTAAAATGAGAGGGGTGGTTGTTAAAGGAGGGAAGTTATTTTTTCAAGGCGAGACCCGGGCTAATTCAGTAGCTCGAGGATCTCAGGGGCATATGGACTGCCAGGAAATTGTTATTGGCCAAAAATCATTAGCTCAATCAATTCCAATTATTCAGGTGGAAAATCCAGAAGCCAGAATTACTCACGAAGCTTCAGTTGGTAAAGTTAATCAAAAGGAATTGGAAGTTTTAATGACTCGTGGATTATCCGAAAAAGAAGCTATTGATTTTATCATTAGGGGAAGATTAAAAGAGTAAAATTAGTTTTTGATTTTTTAGCTGGCGATTTAGTGGGATAATTCTGATATGGTTATAAGATAAAATTAGTATGCTAAAATCATATCTTGGTTGGTAATCATCGGCTATTCTATTAATTATTGATTACTCATTATTCCAATCAAGTTTTTTTAGCGGAGGTTGTTGGATGAAGTAGAAATTAGAATCAGTGGAAATGATTACTTCAAAAACTACATTATCTGAAGCTTTAAAACATTCGGGAGCAAAAGAGATTTTGTCCGATTTTAATTTGCCTTGCTTAAATTGTCCGATGATGGCCTTGGAGATGAAAGGATTAACTTTGGGCGAAGCTTGCCAAATGTATAATCTTAATTTAAAAAGGTTATTAGAAAAATTAAATAAGGTTGAGAAGTATAAATAATGTATTTAAGTTAATTAGAAGAGCGATATCCAACTTGTTAAGTGTTTAAATTTATGGATGAAGAAATGTTTTGTTTAACGCCGGAAGATAAAGAAGTAGCTATTGAGATTGTCAAAAAATTTCTTAAGGAAAAACAAAGGGACCAAGAGTTTCCTCGGTTAAGTTTTAAAAAACTTTATAGTATTTTTAATAATGAGAAAGAAAAAGCATTATTTGAAAAGATTCTTAAAATTGATCCTAAAAAGTATGGACAGTTAGGTTGTTATTATGAAGTTTGGGAGGCGCCTGATGATTTGGTTCCAATTGAAAATCAAACTTATGAAAGGGAAGGAGTGATTAAGAAAGTTGATTTGCAGTATCTTCCCAAAGAGGCTTATTTGGCTTTTCAAAAAATGAATGAAGCAATGAAGAAGCAAATTGGCTGTTCGTTAAATATTGTTTCGGGTTATCGTTCTCCAGCCTACCAATTATTGCTTTTCCTTTATTTTTTAGAGAAAGATAAATGGGATATTAAAAAAACTTTAAGGAGAGTAGCATTGCCTGGTTGGAGTGAGCACGGTTGTCCTTTAAAACAGGGAATGGATTTTGCTTGTAAAGATTATCGTAAAATGGAAGACTTTGATAAAAGCGAAGAATATAAATGGCTTAATGAAAATGCTTCCCGGTTTGGATTTTATCTTTCTTTTCCGAAAGGTAATGAGTTTGGAATAATGTATGAGCCCTGGCATTGGCATTATGAGCCAGAGAAGAATGTTAATTAAACTGTGCCTTGAAAGATTCTCAAAAGTGTCTTATAATAATTACAATAGACGACTTAGTCGATCTGAGAAGATACGAACGTAGATAAGACAAGGGTGTAAGACAACATAATTATAAATTTTATGCTTGAAATACAGATGGAGCATAATTACCGCTAATCGCTGATGGTAGTTATTAGCGACCTGGTATTGGATAGATTATGATTAGTGCTTTAATGTTTGTTGTTAATCTACAAGTAAGATAAATTTATGCGTTTAAGAGATAAAATTGCCATTGTTACTGGGGCGGCGTCCGGAATTGGCCGGGCGACAGCCCTCCTTTTTGCTAAGGAAGGAGCTAAGGTAATCGTTACTGATGTTAATGATATTGGGGGAGAAGAGACAGTCAGCCAGATTAATAATCAAGGCGGAGCGGTAAAATATTATCATTTAGATGTTTCTCAAGGAACTGAAGTAGCTAATGTTTTTCAGAAAGTAGTTAATGAATTTAGTCGCATTGATGTTCTTTTTAATAATGCTGGCATTGCTGGAGCTAATAAGCCAACCGATGAATTGACTGAGGAAGAATGGAACCAGGTTTTGGATATAAATTTGAAAGGTGTCTTTCTATGTGAGAAATATGCCTTAAAATATATGAAAGAGCAAAGAAGCGGAAGTATTATTAATAATTCTTCGATTTATGGAATTATTGGCGCGCCGGATGTTCCTCCTTATCATGCTTCAAAAGGAGCGGTTCGTCTTTTAACTAAGACAGATGCTTTGATTTATGCCAAGTACGGGATTAGGGTAAATTCAGTTCATCCCGGTTATATTTGGACGCCGATGGTTGAAAATTTTATTAAGAACACACCTGATCCGGAGGCAACTAAAAAATATATTGACAGCTTGCATCCGCTTGGCCATATTGGCGAGCCGAATGATATTGCTTATGGAGTTCTCTATTTAGCTTCTGATGAGGCTAAGTTTGTTACTGGAACTGAATTGATTATTGATGGTGGGTATACGGCTAAATAAAAATTGGGGAAAGATTTAAATGGCAAGAATAAAAGAGAATTATGCCGCATAATACTAAGTCAAACATACGTGTGGGGTATTTTTACTTTAATGGAAGCAATGAAACTTAAGAAGGCTTTAGACAAATATCAGTGAATTATTAAACAGATTAAGCATAATAATTTGGAAAAAGCAAATTATTGTGGTGTCTATATATAAGTTGTTTATTAGTGTTATTATATGGTTGGTTATTTAAAAAAAGGAAGAGAAAAATAAAGATTTCTAGAATACTAACTGCAGTTGCGAAGTGTTTATCAGATTTTTATAGTTTTGGATGAAAAAGATAGGAAGAAGTATGATTGGGTTTATTATCCCACTTTCACCTTTAGCTCAAACAGTCAACACTTTGCTTATATTGCCAAGGAAGGCAATAAGAAATTTATAGTCTTAGATGGGGAAGAGGGGAAGAAATATGATCAAATTTGGAAACCCACTTTTACTTCCGATAGCCAACATCTTATCTATTTTGCCCAAAAAGGGAATGAGATTTGGAGGATAGTTAA
>OCNB01000025.1_pt1 | contig 19036 bp, 18 predicted proteins | sample 1539011 | NCBI WGS metagenome assembly OCNB01 (sample SAMEA3143271, study PRJEB22397) | metagenome | biome: marine; feature: hydrothermal vent; material: diffuse fluid | place: Pacific Ocean | collected 2013-09-14 | depth 1530 m
CGCCTTCTGTCCAGATTAGACCGTTGGTGGCATCATTGAGCTTTTGTTGCAGCTCGAACATTTGCTTAATATGATTCATGAATAAAGCCTTATAATAATACAAAATTTATCATAAATATTATACAAGTGAGTGTGAGTAAAAAGCTAATTAATTGTGATTTAGGTGAGTGTTTAACGCCTAACCCTGATGCAGGTGCAATGCTGCTCATTGATATGGCCAATATTGCCTGTGGTGGGCATGCGGGTGATGATGAAAGTATGGTTAAAACCATTAAACTTGCTAAACAAAATAACGTCAAAATTGGTGTACATCCAAGCTATGAAGATCAAGCTAATTTTGGCCGTGTTAGTTATCAGCTGAATGATGATGAGCTATACGATCTAGTTTATCAACAAGTTTCACACTTTCAAAAGCTTTGTCATAACAACAGCGTATCCCTTGAATATGTAAAACCGCATGGTGCGTTGTATCATGACATGATGGAAAAACCATTAGTATTAGATGTAATCTGTAGGGTAATTAAAGCTGTTGATGAAAATCTAAAGTTAGTGGTACAAGCCGGTGTTAAAAATTTCGGAAATAATCAAAACGTGACTTTTTTACATGAAGTGTTTGCTGATCGAGGTTATAACGGTGTTGAAATGATTAATCGTGGTGAGCAAGGTGCTGTTTTAGATAGTGCTAGCGCTATTGTTAAACAATACCAACACTTTTTAAGTGAAAATTCTTTTAAAATCGATACAATTTGCTTTCATAGTGACAATCCGGCCTCTGTAGAGGCACTAACAAGGCTAAAAAATGCATAATATCGTTTCAGCGGGGGAAAACGCGCTACTGATTTATTTTGGCGACAAGATTGATGCCACGTTGCCTGAAAAAATTGGAAATTTTGCAAATCAGCTAAAAAACACCCTAAGTGACGTTATTGTTGACTTAATTCCGTCTTACACTTCACTACACGTGAGTTACGATCTTAATAAAATCGCAGAGCAAGATTTACGCACACAAATTGAACAATGTTTAACCCAGCAAGAAAGTCAATCAAGCGTATTAGAGTCAAACACCACGCACATTCCTGTTTATTATGGATTGGAAGTTGGCTTAGATCTTGAGCGACTACTGGCAGAAAAAAATCTAGATTTAGACGTTTTTATTGAGATTCATACTGAACAAGAATATTTGATTTATGCGATTGGCTTTAGCCCTGCGTTTGCTTTTCTAGGTGAAGTAGATGAGCGTATACAATTGCCGCGCCTACCCACACCAAGAATTAAGATTCCTGCCGGTAGTGTTGGTATTGCTGAGAGTCAAACTGCTATCTACCCTGCCGACTCATCTGGTGGTTGGAATATTGTTGGGCGAACCTTGTTAGACTTGTCACTCAACAACCCTGAAAATGTTGATAAATTTCGTGTTGGTGACAAGGTGAAATTTTATTCAATCACGCGTGATGAGTACCTTAAAAATGGTGGATTATTATGAGCTTTAAGGTAATTAAATCTAGCTTTTTATCCACCGTGCAAGATTACGGGCGTCTTAATCATGGTGAGCACGGCATGAGTCAATCAGGAGTAATGGATGAGCACGCCTATGCGTGGGCCAATCATTTACTTAATAATCATTTTAATGATGCAGTGATAGAGATCACTTTTGGTGGTTTACAGCTTGAAGCACAGACGGATACTTTTATTGCTGTGACGGGTGCAGATCTTGATTTTAAGATTAATGATGAGACAGCTCAAATGTGGCACGGCTTACAAATCCATAAAGGTGATGTGCTTAGCTGGGGCAACCCTAAAATTGGCGTGCGCTCATATTTGGCTGTTAAAGGTGGATTTGATACACCCGTGTTATTTGATTCAAGATCTGTTAATCTGCGTGAGCACATTGGCGCTAAACTGGCTGAAGGTGATGAGCTGTCGTATAAGGGTTTTAATGAGACGACTTATCGTTTTATTCCACCACAATATATACCCAATTACAATCAAGATATTACTTTAAGACTACTACCAACTTATCAATTTAATGAGTTTAGTATTAACCAGAGAGATTTGTTTTTTAATCAAAACTACACCGTTACCAATGCTAATGATCGAACCGGTTGTCGCTTGAGTGGTGCACCGATTTCGATTAAAAAAGAACGAATGATATCAGAGGGTATTAGTTATGGCTGCGTGGAGATTGCCACTGATGGTTTGCCAATTATCTTACTTAAAGATGCACCCAGTATTGGTGGCTACCCTAAGATTGGCACGGTATTCTCACTTGACCTGGCCAAGCTTGCACAGCGACAGCCGAATACCAAACTACGGTTTGAATTAATGAATATTCATGAAGCACAAAAACAGCGAAAGAAGTTTAACGAATTCTTTGAAATCAGTTTTTAATACAGCGCCATCGAGCTATCTACTTGCTTACCCCAAGCGTCAATACCGCCACGTAAGTTAATAATATTTTCAAACCCAACTGAGTCGAAGTAACGTGCCACTTGCATTGAGCGAATACCGTGATGGCAGATAATCACCGTTTCTTTAGATTTATCTAACGTGTCAATATTGGCCATGATTTGACCCATGGGTAACAAAGTAGCATCTTCAAAATGGCATTTGTCCCATTCCCACTGCTCGCGTACATCAAGCAACAACGGCTGGTTGTCCTCTAAGTATTCGTCAAGTTCAATGGCAGAAAAATCTCTCATGATTTAATTTAGTTGGATACGAGATCCCCATGGTACACGCTCTTTACCTTTAATAAGCCACAAAACCGGATAATCGGGCTCAAACTCAGGGAACTTACCTTTGGCATCAGTGAAATAAATAAGTACGTCTGATGGTGTGTCTTGCTTGGCGATATAATCGAATACTGGAATAAAGTTGGTACCTTTACCGCCACCGAGTGATGCTGGAAATTGCAACTCATTCCAAGCCTCAAAACGCCAAGGCGAGTGCTCGGAGAGACTGTCATCACAAGCAAGCAAGGTAATGCCAGCACGTAAATTAGCTTTAATGGCATCCACTTCTGAAACAAACTCATCGATCTCTTCTTGTGAGATAGAGCCCGAGGTGTCAATCGCCACAGTAATATCAAGTTGATGAGATCTGAGCGATGGCATAATTGCCTCCCCTGGTCGGCGTGATGGGCGTGCATAGGAGAAGTCATCGCGAGCAAAGGTCGACATATACTGTGCTAAAAGTGATTGCCATGAGACTTGAGGTTGTAAGAAAAAATCAATTAGCTTGGCAAATTCACCATCAAGTTTGCCAGCTTGTTGTGCTAACTGTGCGGAGGATGCCAAGTTCTTTTGCCATTGAGTGGCGAGCTTATCAACTTCATCCGGCTGTAAAGCTGGGGGTTGTTGTGCAAGCTGAGACATGCCACCTTTGTTGCCATCGTTTGATTTAGACTCTGGGGTCGATTGTTGCTCTTGCTCTTTTTGTAAGTCGTCTTCACGCATGCCACCATCTGAAGATTTAGAATCATCGTTGGCTTGGTCATCATACAGGTGTTGATCCATAGGCTCTTGATCAAGATTATCATCGATCATTGGGTAGATCTCTTCGGCGATCATGCCTTCGTATTGACGAAAAATTGGCACATCAATGGGCGGGTGAAAGCCTTCCTTAACTAAGAGTGGATTAATGGCAAAATCACAAGCCAAATCCCACTTGTGCTTGGTGCGATTACCTCTGCGTGCAAAGTGAGTGAGTGCACAGTGTAGTGCTTCATGAATGAGGATGAATTTGATTTGATGATTATTGAGTGAATCAATAAACTCAGGGTTGTAGTAAAAACTTTTGGCGTCTGTAGCGCTGGTTCTACACCAGGAGTCAGCAGCGATTAAGGGTAGACGCAGGACCAAATTACCTAAAAAAGGTTTGTCTAGCATTAGCTGTGTTCTGGCTTTGGTTAGGCGGTCTTTAACCGCTTCTAATTCAGCAGTGGTTAGTGCTTCGTCTTGTTGTGGCTGGACAATGTCTTCACCAACCACCCTAACCTTCTGCTCAGGCTTGGTTGGTCCATCTTGCCATATTGGATATTTATCCAAAATCAATCCTAGTCAAACATCGTATCAGCGATTTTGCTGGCCCAATCGGCAAATTCAGGAATGGCAAAAATCTCCTCACCAATTGCACGTTGCATATCAGATACCAACATAACACCTAATTCTTTTTGTGGGAAGTCTCGGGCAAAGTTAAGGATATTACCCCAAACTTGCTTTGCATTATCTTTGTCTTTAACGCTAATCGCCCTACCCACTAGTGCTGAACAAATGGCGTATTGAAGGTCGATGGCATCGGGAATAGAAACTGACTCACCATTCACAATCGCATCTAAATCTGGCAAGTCTTCAAGGTGCTCGATAAAGGTTGCAACTTCAACACCCGCTACTTCACCAACACAAGCGCTTGCTGCTTGTCTAAATAGGTTGAGATTGTCATCAAATTTTTGTAAGGCACGGTGAGTAAACTCCCAAGTTCTTGGTGAAGGAAAAGCCACCGGATTGTGCGCCGGATCAAACTCAAACAAATGCTCTGGACGGTAACGCAAGAAACCAATAATGCGCTCATCAATGTTATTTTTATAAGCCCAAGCTACCCAGTCATCGAGATTAACATCAAGCTCGTAATGAGAGAAACGATTGGCAAGCGGGGCTGGCATCGAGTAAGTAACACCACGGTCACCTTGGCGGTTACCCGCAGCAAAAATCACCCAACCTTTTGGCACAATGTAATCACCCAAACGACGGTCTAAAATAAGCTGATAAGCGGCAGCTGATACCGTTGGTGGTGCTGAAGTAATCTCATCTAAAAATAAGATGCCCTGCTCACCATGGCGCGCCGCATCAGGCAAGAGTGACGGGATTGACCAATCAACCAAATCGCCGTTCTTAAAGGGGATACCGCGCAGGTCACTTGGCTCCATTTGCGACAGACGAATATCAATCATCGGTACGTTATGCTCAATCGCCACTTGCGAGATGATTTGTGACTTACCAATACCTGGCGCACCCCACAACATTACTGGTGTGTGATGACCATGAATAACGGATTCAAACTCTTGAGTGAGGATTTTACTGACTTGTTCTGGACGCATTAAAGGTATCCTTTTAGCTTGAAAAATATAAAAGTGATACTATTCTACCGTAATAGACGATAAAATTACCCAATATGACTAAGCCTACTATCGAACCAAGCTCTGAAGAGTTGTTTAACTTCCCTTGCGACTACCCAATTAAAATCATGGGTGAGGATTGCGCCGATCTAAATGTAACCATGTGCCGTATTATTGAGCGTCATGCTGGAAAAATACATCCGAACCAAATCACCAGTAAGAAAAGCTCAAAAGGAAAATATATTGCTTACACGGTTAGAATTGTAGCCACTAGCCGTGCACAGCTTGATTCAATCAATCAAGAATTGCAAGACGACCCTTTGGTTGCTTATATCTTGTAACTGAGTATGAAAATCATCAATCTTGGTCTGCAAGATTATATTCAAACTTGGGATGCAATGAAAGCGTTCACCCAAGCGCGTGATATTGATACTGAAGACGAGCTATGGGTCGTAGAACACCCAAGTGTATTCACGCAAGGCATCTCTGGCAAAGATGAACATGTACTAACCAATAGCGAAATTCCTATTGTTCGTACTGATCGTGGCGGACAAATTACTTACCATGGGCCAGGACAACTGATTGTTTATTGCTTAATTGATCTAAAACGCCTAGGTATTGGGGTGAAAAAGATGGTGTCTTTAATTGAGACCTCTATTATGGATTTATTGACAAATCATGGGATTGAATCACATTTGAAAGATGGTGCGCCAGGTGTGTATGTGGATGGCGCCAAAATTGCCGCTCTTGGCTTAAAAGTGAAAAATGGCAGAACTTACCACGGGCTAAGCTTAAACGTCGATATGGAGTTGTTTGCCTTTGCACAAATAAACCCTTGTGGATATCAAGGATTGAAAGTAACACAGTTGTGTGATTTAACGGATAATATCAACCTAGATACTATTGCAAATGAATTAAGTCAAATTTTAGCCAATCATGTTACAAGACATTGAAATTAAAGCCCTTAAAGGCGAATCAAAAACAGCGCGTCTAAAGATTAAACCGGATGCAACACGTGTTCCACTTAGAAAACCAAGCTGGATTCGTATTAAGCACCCTGCCGGTTCTAAAGTCGATAAACTTAAAAAAACCTTGCGTTCACAAAAATTATTTACCGTTTGTGAAGAGGCGCAATGTCCTAATTTAGGCGAATGCTTTAATCACGGTACCGCAACCTTTATGATTATGGGGCAAATCTGTACGCGTCGTTGCCCATTTTGTGATGTGGCACACGGCAAGCCCAAACCGCTTGATACTGATGAGCCACAACACTTAGCTGAAACCATTGAAAAAATGGCGCTTAAATACGTGGTGATTACTTCGGTGGATCGAGACGACCTACGCGATGGTGGCGCTAATCACTTTAAACAGTGTATTGATCAAATTAGACAAACCACGCCCCAAGTTAAAATTGAAATACTCACCCCTGATTTTAGAGGGCGTGTGGAAAAAGCCCTAGAAGTGCTTAAGACTTGCCCACCAGATGTGTTTAATCATAATCTTGAAACTGTGCCAAGCTTGTACCCCCAAGTGCGCCCAGGAGCAAGCTATGAGTATTCTTTAAAATTATTACAGGCGTTTAAACAACAACATCCTGAAGTAACAACAAAATCAGGCTTAATGCTTGGCGTAGGTGAAAACGAATCCCAAGTATTGGATGTGTTGGCCGACCTTAGGGCGCATGATGTTGATATGCTTACATTAGGTCAATATTTACAACCGAGTAAGCATCATTTAGCAGTTGAAGAATATATCACTCCCGAGCAGTTTGATCGCTACAAAGAACTTGCAACTGAAATGGGCTTCTCTCAAGTGGCCAGTGGCCCAATGGTGCGTTCATCGTATCACGCTGATTTACAAGCGGCGGGCGAATCTATTGGTTAAGTAATTCAGTCTTCCTTTGATGATGCAAAAAAAAATGGCTTCAAATTGAAGCCATTTTTATTTATTTTATTGTTAGATGCTAGACATCATTCTTATCTTCTTTTTTAAGCAGACCATTTGTGTCTATCTTGTCATCAGAAGTTTCTTTTTCAGCATTGTCATCAGTCTTCTTCTTTTTACCTAGTGCCGCTTTAATCCACTCTTTCGGATCTTTGCTTGATCTCTCAGATTTAGGTTTTTTAGGCTTTTCTGGTTTTTCCACATTGTATTTTGCGTCAGCATCTGCATCACCTGGCAATAAACCCATACTAACTGCAATATTACGACAAGAAGCCTCGCCTGCTGATAGCGTACCTAGAGGGATTACAATCAGTGTTAGCATGGTTGAGATTAACACACCGAATAATAATGAAATCGCCATGCCTTGGAAAATAGGGTCCGTTAAGATCACGCTTGCACCGCCTACCAATGCAAATGCAGTAATTAAAATTGGTCTTGTACGTGATGCGCAAGAGTTAATGACAGCATCAAAGAACGGCATACCTTTGGCATATTCTTGCACGGTAAAGTCCACCAAAAGAATAGAGTTTCGTACAATAATACCGGCCAATGCAATCCAACCAATCATTGAGGTAGCTGTAAATTCAGCACCTAACAACCAATGTCCTGGCACAACACCTAAGAGTGTTAATGGAATTGGTGCCATAATTACCGCAGGGATAATAAAGTTACCAAATTGCCATACCACTAGCATGTAAATAACCACCAGCGCCACACCAAATGCGGTACCCATGTCGCGGAAAGTTTCGTATGTCACTGTCCACTCACCAGCCCATTCAAACCCTGGTACAGTCTGATCTTCAGGAGGGCCTAAGTACTCACCTTGTAATTCTTTACCGTCCACTGTTTGGTATCTAAGTAGTAAATCATCCACACCAAACATAGCGTAAATTGGCGCGCTTAAGCGGCCAATCGGCTCACCCAGAACGTATTCAACATCAGCTAAATCTTTATGGAAAATTAAATCATCTTGTTTTTTATAAACAAATGAACCTAGCTCAGAAATTGGAATCATACCGCCCTGCTGAGAAGGAACAGGCAGTTGTGTTAAATACGATAATTGTGAACGTTTAGATAGCGGCACCTTTAAGCAAACACGTGAAGGTTCTAGCGCATTTTTAAGACGAATTGTGGTGACGTTAAAGCTACTCATGGCCATTGCCAACGTTTCTTTAATGGTTTGTACACTCACACCAAAACGAGAAGCTTTTTCAGTATCTACTTGGAAATTGATTACTGGGTATTCATCGCGCATCAGATTATCGATATCAGTCATTGTGCCTGATTCTTTAAACATTTCAGTTAAGTCATTAGCTAATTTACGACGAGTTGCTTTATCCGGACCATAAACTTCTGCAACCACAGGGCGAAGCACTGGTGGACCAGGTGGCATCTCTACGACAGCATAATTAGCACCCGCATCAGCAGCGATTTGCTTGATTAACTGTCTTGCTTCAAGGGCAATTTCATGGCTAGAACGATCACGATCAGATTTTTCAGCTAACTGAATTTGTAGCTCACCTTCTGATGAATTTTGTCTAAGATAATAGTGCCTTACCAAGCCGTTAAAATCGAAAGGTTTGGCTGTACCTGCGTAAGATTGGATTGCGACTACTTCTGGGATGTTGCGTAATACTTGTGCCATTTTGTGCAACGTTGAGGCAGTATTTGCAAGTGCAGTACCATCTGCCATATCTAAGACAACACCAAATTCTGATTTATTATCCAATGGCAGCATTTTTACCGGCACTGTGGTTGTATAGAACATTGACATTGACATAAAGAAGGCAATAAACAAGGCAATTAAAAAGCCCCAACCGTAAGCCTTGATATGAAATAATTTTGAAATTGTAGAATGGAAGAACGCATACAATATTTTGCTTTCTTTTTCTTCTTTTTCATGCATTTTGTGCAACACACCGAGTGGTGGCACAAACTTCATAATAAAGTACGGTGTAAAGACAAAGGCTGCAAATAGCGATATCATCATAGCCACTGAACCTAAGACTGGAATTGGCGCCATGTAAGGCCCCATCATGCCACTAACAGCTGCCATTGGTACCAATGCTGCGACCACGGTAAAGGTTGCTAGAATGGTTGGATTACCTACTTCTCTTACTGCATCAATCGCTGTTCCAATGGTAATTTTATTATCTATTAGCCAGCGCCTGTATATATTCTCAGTCACAACAATGGCATCATCTACCAAAATACCAATCGAGAAAATTAGTGCGAATAAACTCACTCGGTCGATGGTCATGCCTAAAATCCATGCTGCGAAGATAGTCATTAATAATACAACTGGAATAACCAGTGTTACTACAACCGCAGGGCGCCATCCTAGTGCAAACCATACTAATAAGGTTACTGCACCTGTGGCAATAAAGAGTTTTTTAAGTAGTGCATTTACTTTGTCTTTAGCAGATTTACCGTAGTTTCTGGTAACACTAACCTCAACATTGTCCGGAATCAGTCGACCCTTAAGTTCCTCTACTCTGGCTAAAATATTTTCTGCAACTGCAACACCATTGGAGCCAAATTTCTTTGCAATTGCAATCGTGACTGCTTGTTCACCGGTCGCTTTTATGTTGGTCTTATTGGCTTTACCTGTATAGTAATTAACCATGTGGTCTGTTTCTTCTGGTGCGTAGTAGACATCAGCCACATCACGTACATAAATAGGCATACCATCTTTAACGCTAACCACTAAGTTTTCAATGTCTTCAACCTTTTTAAAGAAGTCACCTGAATAGACTTCCATCTTATAGCCGTTGAGCTCGATATCACCCGTGTGATCACTAACATTGGCCGAACCAACAGTACCTGCTATTTGTTGAATTGAAACCCCGTAACCAGCCAAACGGCCAGGGTAAGCATCAATATGGAAAATCTCTTTTCGACCACCAACCACAAAACCATTATTAGTGTCTTTAATTTTTTCGAGTTGTTGCAGTAGCTCTAAACCTAACGAACGTAGCTGTCCATCATCAAGTGACTTAGACCAAAGCGTTAAGTTAATAATAGGAACATCGTCAATTTCTTTAGGTTTGATTAAAGGACTTCTAACGCCTGGTGGCATAAAGTCAAGGTTGGCGAGCATTTTGTCACGCACCTTGATAATAGAGGCATTCATTTCTTGGCCAACATCAAATTCTACTGTGATAATGCCTTGACCCTTATCACTGACTGAATAGACATGCTTCACACCTAGAATATGCGACATTAAGCGCTCTAATGGCTTAATCACAATATTGGCAACTTCGTCAGAAGATGCGCCAGGATACTCAACAAAGAGGTCGATCATTGGTACCGAGATTTGCGGATCTTCTTGTCTTGGCGTTGAGATTAAACCAATAATACCTGCGCCTAACATGGCGAAGAATAGAATGATTGAAAGCGGTGAGGTTATGAAGGCTTTGGTTAGTTTGCCCGCTATACCTAAATCAACCTCGTCATTTTTTATGTTGTCTGACATAATGTTTTAGATGTCCATTCCTGAAACCATTAAGATATTAGGATTGGCAACAATCTTTTCACCAATCTTTAAGCCCGATAAAACACTTTTTTTACTTTTACCAACTTGCTCACCTAAACGCACAAACCTTAACTCGGTTTTGCTCGTTTTTGGATTAATAACAAAAACACTCGGCAAGCTAGAACGCCACATAATCGCTACTTCTGGAATAACGGCTGTCAGCACACCTGAATCTGTTTCAAAAATTTCAGCCTCAGCGTAAGCGCCTGCCAACACTGGAGCGCCTGCTGGTAAATCAAATTTCACTTTAACGCTGTGTTTGTTGTTATCAGCAATTGGGTAAATTTGAGATAAAGTTGCATCAACCACAATGTTGGCAATGTCTAGCTTAATACGGTATTTTTTATCCAGCTTTAAGCTGGCAACCAAACGAGAAGGCACATTGACTTCTACTTGAAGGTCTTTAATGTTGGCAAACTTGATCAATATTTGACCTGGTTGTACAACATCACCTTGGTTAATATTCTTCACTACAATCACACCATCGAAAGGTGCAACAACATTAGCGTCTTTTAAGCGCTCTTCTACTTGTTTAAGGTTAAGTTCTGCTTGTCTTAATTTGTTTTTGGCTTGTTGGTAGCCTGTGTAACGAGAGGTTCTATTGGCAAACTTATCAAACTCCGGGTTACCTTGTCCACTCATTTTTAACATTGGATCTGTGAACATTGAGAACATGCCCGGAATACCACCAAACATACCGTTTGAATTAGGCGATACTATCGATTGTGAATATTGTACGCCGGCATTTCTGAGCGCCTCATTAGCTGACGAAATCTCTGCATAAGCAGAATCTCTTTGAGCTTGGATAGATTCTTGTTCGAGTGTTACTAGTGTTGTGCCTTGTTTAAACATGTCACCTTCTTTACCACTCACAGTTAATACATCACCTGCAACTTGTGCAGATAAACTCACTTGTGCAGACGAAATAACCACACCGCCCAAAAGTGCTCTTTTATCGAGTGACATACCACTGACAGTTTGAATATTGTAAACTGACTCGAAACTATCGGAATTTTGATTATAAATTTGGGATTGAGAAGGAAGGGAGAATGCTAATAAAACTGAGGTGACTAAAGGGGTAATCGATGAGCTCATAGTTAACCTTTTATTAAGTGAGAAAATAAACTTTTAACGGAATTTTATATGATTAAAATACACTGTGTTTATTATTTTTAATAAATAATTTAAATAACTTTTTTAGTTATTGTAAGTTATTGTTTTTTAACTAATTTTATTTATTTTTATGTTTAAAAAAATATATAAAATATTGATTATATTCTAACCTTTTAATATTGGTAATTTTATACTTCTATGTCAATCGCTTTCACCCCTGGAGAACCTGCTGGCATTGGCCCTGATTTGGCTGTTATTTATGCGCAGAAAAAAAGTCGCAAAAATCTATTGGTTTTTACCGATCCAGATTTGCTATTAGCACGTGCAAAAAAACTGAATTTATCCATTAAAATCAAAGAGAAAAATAGCACTTCAACCCCGGGTGAGATTTGTGTTTTTCCGATCAAAGAAAACACCAAAACTGAAGCTGGAGTGCTAAACCCTGACAATGCTAAGTTTGTTTTAAATACGCTTGATATTGCCACACAACATTGTCTTGACAAGCAATGTGATGCTTTGATCACTGGCCCTGTTCACAAGGGTGTGATCAATCAATCAGGGTTTGATTTTACGGGTCATACAGAATATTTAGCTAATTTAAGCAACACCCAAAAAACTGTAATGATGCTGGCTACCGAAGGTTTGCGAGTAGCATTAGCAACCACACACATCCCTTTGTCTGATGTATCTAAACACATACAAACAGATTCACTTCAACAAACCATAAAAATTATTCACACTGCTTTACAAGGTAATAACATAGCAAACCCTCATATTGTCGTTTGTGGCTTAAACCCTCATGCTGGTGAAGATGGTTATCTTGGGAGTGAAGAAATTGAAATTATTAATCCTTTAATTAAACAGCTTAACCACCAGGGGTTTAACTTAACCGGCAGTGTACCGGCAGATACCGCTTTTACCCCGGATGCACTTAAGGGTGTTGATTGTGTACTGGCTATGTATCACGATCAAGGTCTGCCTGTACTTAAAACATTGGGCTTTAAGAAAGCTGTTAATATCACCCTTGGTTTACCCTTTATTCGTACTTCGGTTGATCATGGCACAGCGCTTGATTTGGCAGGTACGGGCAATATTAGTCTGGGTAGTTTGCACACCGCACTGGATTACGCACAAAATTTTATCGACAATCAGCATGCATAAGTCTTACACTACAACGACTGGGGGACACAAGGCGCGTAAACGTTTTGGACAAAACTTTCTAATCGATACTAAGATTATTGATCGTATTGTCGCTACCATTGCACCAAAGGCAGGGGATGATCTTCTCGAGATTGGTCCTGGGCAAGGGGCAATGACACTGCCTTTATTAGAAAAATTAAACCAACTTCATGTGATTGAGATTGATCGGGACTTGATTAACCTATTAGAATCTTTTGATAAAGACAATTTGATCATCCATCAGGGTGATGCAATGAAATTTGACTTAAGCACTCTGCCCACGCCAATTCGCGTAGTGGGCAACTTGCCTTACAACATATCCTCCCCTATCTTATTCCACCTGCTAGAAAATCGGTCCTTAGTTGAGGATATGACTTTCATGCTGCAAAAAGAGGTGGTTGAGCGCATGGTAGCAAAACACGGTAATAAAACTTATGGCCGTCTTAGTGTGATGATGCAGGCTTTTTTTGAGGTGGAATTAATCTTTATTGTGCCGCCAGAGTCATTTGAACCAGCACCAAAGGTTGATTCTGCGATTGTTTACCTTAAACCCTTGACTCAGTCTTTGGTTAGTGATGTGACTGTATTTAAAAAAGTAGTTAAGGCTGCCTTTGCACAACGCCGCAAAACTCTAAGAAATTGTTTAAAATCTCTACTAACACAAGAGCAAACTTCAATCGATTTATCACAAAGAGCAGAAATGCTCAGTGTGGCAGACTTTATTAAATTAACTCAAGATTATGAAAAACAACATTAAAGTAGACGTTCAGGTTATTTATTTAGAAGAGCAGTCTGATGTCGAGCACAATCAATATGCTTACGCTTACACCATTACCATTACTAATAATGGACAAATAGGTGCGCAATTACGCACACGCCGTTGGCATATTCAGGATGAAACTGGACACGTAGAAGAAGTAATTGGCGAAGGTGTGGTGGGTCATCAGCCGCATTTAATGCCTGGTGAGAGTTTTGAATACTCTTCTGGTACAATGATTAAAACCGTTACCGGACTCATGAAAGGCGCTTACGGCATGGTAAATGATGAAGGCGAGCTATTTGAAGCTGAAATACCTGAGTTTGTCCTCAGTGAGCCTTACACGCTGCATTAACCATGTCTGATTATTTGATTGGTGATATTCAGGGTTGTTTTGATTCACTGCAAGCCTTACTAAAAAAGATCAAATTTTCCATAGACAAAGACCGGTTATTTTTTTTAGGAGACGTGGTCAATCGTGGTGACAAATCATTAACAACATTGCGCTTTATTAAAGACCTGGGTGATAATGCCAGAATGATCTTAGGCAATCATGATTTTCATTTATTAGCTTGCTCCCTAGGTGGGTTAAAACCCAATAGTAAAGACACATTTACGGATATCATGCAAGCAGAAGATCGCCACCTCCTGATTGATTTTTTATTGCAACAACCACTGGTAATTAAACATAAAGAAGCACTGTTAGTACATGCCGGCATTCCACCCAGTTGGGATGAAAATACCGTATTGAAGCAATCGTCAATTGTGGAACAACATTTACAAAGTAATGATGTAGGTGCGTTCATTAACAACATGTACGATAATCACCCTTATACTTGGTCAAATGACTTAAACGAAATGGATGCTTGTCGCTACACCATTAATGCCTGCATGCGAATGCGCTTTTGCAAAGCTGACGACACCTTAGAATTTGATCATAAAATGAATTATGACACTGCACCCGAAGGTTTTAAAGCCTGGTTTTTACACGACAACAGGGTCTTAAAAAACACTGATATCTTTTTTGGACACTGGTCAACCTTATCTGAGGTTAATCCTCCTAGAGGACTGCTGTTTGACGCTAGTCAAGCGCATGTTTATCCAATGGATCAAGGCTGTGCTTGGGGTGGTCAGTTAAGTGCAATCCGATTTGAAGACAAGCAAATATTCTCAATCAATTGTTAAATTTCAATTTGGCCTTCATACACAAACTGCGCAGGACCTGATAAAAATACGTGCTCATTTTCAGTATATTCAATCAGTGCATCCCCTCCCCTAAGGTGGGCCACGACAGTAGAATCTAACAACCCTGCTCTAACACCGGAAATAACCGCTGCACAAGCACCTGAACCACAAGCCAGTGTTTCTCCAGCGCCACGCTCATACACACGCAAATTGATTTCATTAGCGTTTAATACCTGCATAAAACCAACATTAGCTTGATTGGGTAATAACTCACTTTGCTGAATTTGTATTGCAATATCTTGGACATTAACCGTGTTAACATCATTCACAAGCATGACACAATGTGGATTGCCTATGGAAAGTGTTGCCACCTCAAAACCTGCGATTTCATAAGTATTTTCCTGTTGCATTGCGCGCAAAGGGATGTTGACAGGATTAAAGTTAGGCTCGCCCATATCAACTTGAACCGTCTGGTTGTCGTTGACAAATAAACTCATTAATCCTGCTCGAGTTTCGACGTTAATTGGGTTGTTGGTCGTAAGGCCTTTTTCAGTCACAAAGCGTGCAAAACAGCGCGCACCATTGCCACACTGTCCTACTTCGGTACCATCTGCATTGTAAATAATATAGCGAAAATCTACTCCCGGTGTGGTGGTCGATTCCACCATTAGAAGCTGATCAAATCCAACACCAAAATGTCGATGCGCTAGCATAATAATTTGCTCGGAATTTAAAGTGAGGATGCCTGCCGTATTGTCAACAACCATAAAGTCATTACCCAATCCATGCATTTTTGTAAAATTAATCATACGCACATTTTAACTGTTAGTTTCTTGTGTGTTCACAAATTAAAGTATCTGCTAAAATTAGCAACTCATTTAATTTGGATTTCATCATGATTACACCTAGCAATATTATTCTCAATAAAGGAAAAACTCTATTCACCATTACTTTTGACGGTGTTGATTATCCATTGACTACCGAATATTTAAGGGTTTATTCCCCTTCTGCTGAAGTGGTTGGTCATGGTCCTGGACAAGAAACTCTACAAGTTGATAAGAGTGGTGTCACCATTACACGTATTGAACCAACCGGTAACTATGCGGTTATTTTGTTCTTTAGTGATGGTCATGATAGTGGTATTTATTCTTGGTCCCATTTGCATCATTTAGCCACTAACCATAAGGACCTTTGGCCTGAGTACTTGGCTAGATTAAAAGCGGCAGGACACTCACATCCTGAACTTTAGAATTTAATTCTATGGCATTTTTAAATGCTTTAATTGCCTTTATTGTTACCATTGGTGTTTTGGTCACTGTGCATGAGTTTGGCCATTTTTGGGTGGCGAAAAAACTGGGTATTAAGGTACTACGCTTTTCAGTAGGCTTTGGCAAAATCTTAAAATCATGGCAAATTGGTGAAACCCAATATACTTTGTGCGCCCTACCCTTGGGTGGCTTTGTCAAAATGCTGGATGAAAATGAAGGCGAAGTTAATTCGAGTGAAAAACATCGTGCCTTTAACACTCAAACTGTTTATAAACGTATAGCGGTTGTTGTGGCAGGGCCTGCAGCAAATTTCATTCTGGCCATTATTATTTACACCGTTATCTTTATCATCGGCACTCATGGCATCAAGCCTATGGTCGGTGTAGTTAAAAATGATGGTATTGCTCAACAAGCTGGATTAGAAACTGGCGATCGACTGCTAAGCATCAACACGCAAGACACACCTAGTATTGGTGAGTTTTCTTTTGCCTTTGTTCGTGCGGCTCAAGGGCCAACAATGCAACTTGATATACAATCAAAATCTGATAATTTAAAAACATTAACACTAGATTTAAAAGAAGATTTTTTAGCTAACCCAGAACAAGGCGTTGAACAATATTTAGGTTTTGAATTCGCCCTACCAACACTTAAACCAATTATTGATCAAGTAATAGCCGAAAGTCCGGCAAATTTGGCTGGTATCCAATCAGGCGACCAAATACTCAGTGTTAATAATAAACCACTCAACACTTGGCGTGACTTTGTCTCAGCTATCAAACAAAGTGATGGACAAGCAATGCAATTGAGTATTTTTAGAAATGGGCAAACAATGACGCTCTCACTAACACCAAGAGATGACAACGGAACGCTTAAGATAGGTGTGAGCGTTATGGCGCCAAAAGGCTACTTAGACGAATGGCGTGTCTTGGTTAAAAAACAACCACTTGATGCATTTTTATCTGCCAATATTAAAACCTATCAACTCACCATGTTAAATTTGAAAATGATTCAAAAAATGATTCTAGGTGAAGCCTCAGTAAAACAAATTAGTGGTCCTATTAGTATTGCTGATTATGCAGGTAAAACAGCCAGTGTTGGATTGACCTCCTTCTTGTCATTTTTAGCCCTCATTAGCATCGGATTGGGCTTACTTAATCTACTTCCTATTCCATTACTCGACGGTGGACATTTGTTCTTTTATTTAATTGAAATTTTAAAAGGTTCACCGGTTAGTCAAACTTTTCAGCAAATATCGATTAAAGTCGGCTTATTAGTTATCTTGTCACTAACGTTCGTAGCGATGTATAATGACTTTTCGCGATTATTATCATGAATAAAATAGTATGAAAAAAATTCTTATTAAAATCTCTTTAATCTTGGGCTTGTCACTGTCTTCTATTGCACAGTCTGCACCCATCAAAAGTATTGAAATATTAGGCCTTAACGCTATCTCTAGAGGCACAGTGTTAAGCTATCTTCCAGTTGAAGCAGGCGATGATTACAACAAAAAAACTTCGGCACAAATCATTCGTGCACTTTACAAAACGCATTTCTTTAAAGATATTGAAGTCTCACAAGCTGATCAGGTTTTAAAAATTAAACTTCAAGAAAATCCACATATTAAGTATGTTGAGTTGTTAAATTATTCAGATAAGGTGATTGAAGAAGAGGCGATTAATCAGGTGCTAAAAAGCATGGATTTATCTCAAGGCAAGATTTTCAATAAAAGACAACTGGATAAATTAATTTCTCAAATAGAGGGTTCTTACATCTCTAAAGGTTATTACGGTATTAAGATTACTAAGACCATTGAGATTGATGATCAAAACCGAGTAGGTATTGAGCTCGATATTTTTGAAGGCGAAGTGGCACGTATTAGCAGCATGAAAATTAGTGGTTCTGAGGTACATGATGAAGACGACCTACTAGATTTGTTCGAGATTGGTGAAGCGGATTTTTTCCTACTAAACTACTTCACTGAAAAAGACCATTACTCAAAAGTGGCTCTCGACGCTGGCGTTGAGGCAATGAAATCACTCTATATTAACTCAGGTTACCTTGACTTTAAAGTCAATAAAATTGCAACTGATCTTTCAGAAGACAAACAAAATATCAGTATCGACATTCAGGTCAACGAAGGTTCGGAATACAAAGTAGGTGGTATTAAATTTAGTGGTGACCTACTTAATCAATCAATTGATGACTTAAATGATTTACTAACTATTACTGAAGGTGAAGTATTTAAACGTAAAAAAGTAATTGAAAGTATTCAAGCGGTTACTGATTTGTTTGCAGATCAGGGTTATGCTTTTGCTAAGGTAGATCCAATCACTAAAGAAAATACTGAAACGCATATTATTGATTTAGATATTAGCATTTCTTTAAACAAGAAAGTTTATATTAATCGTATCACCATTGTCGGCAACACGCGCACCCAAGACGAAGTGATTCGTCGTGAAATTGGCATCGCTGAAGGTGGTTTATATTCAAACACCGAACTTGATGAATCGATTAAGAAAATTAGACGTTTGGGTTTTTTCTCTGATGTGCAGATGGAAGTCACAAGGCTTAAAGAATTTGACGATAAGATTAACTTAAATTTTAGTGTTGAAGAAACCAAAACCGGTACTTTTTCAATCGGCCTATCACACTCTAATAGTTCAGGTGCTGCCTTTAATGTAGGCATCAAAGAGAATAATTTCTTAGGCACGGGCAATACGCTTAACGCCTCCTTTTCGAACTCCGAAGCGGTGCAAGAAATGAGTTTTTATTTCTCAGACCCTTATTTTACAGAGGATCAACACTCAATCAGCTACGGTGTTTTTACTAAAAACGTCGATGGAGCGGCTCTTGAAGTTGGAGGGTATAAAATCAATGAGGCTGGATTTAGCCTGGGTTATGGTATTCCCTTAACTGAGGAAACTCGCATTAGTACAGACTTA
>OCNB01000026.1_pt1 | contig 18050 bp, 16 predicted proteins | sample 1539011 | NCBI WGS metagenome assembly OCNB01 (sample SAMEA3143271, study PRJEB22397) | metagenome | biome: marine; feature: hydrothermal vent; material: diffuse fluid | place: Pacific Ocean | collected 2013-09-14 | depth 1530 m
TGAGTGCCGTTGAAATTTCATCAAGCATTTTGTTATCTCTTAAAGCAAGAGCCGAGCAAGCGCTAGGTGATAATTTAGTTGGTGCTGTGATTACGGTTCCGGCCTATTTTAACGATGCACAGCGTCAAGCCACTAAAGATGCAGCAACGCTTGCAGGGCTAAATACATTACGCTTACTGAATGAACCAACAGCAGCAGCTGTGGCCTATGGTTTAGAATCAGGTGAAGCTGGCATTCACGCGATTTATGATTTAGGCGGCGGCACGTTTGATGTTTCTATTTTAAGTTTTCAAAAAGGCGTGTTTAAAGTATTGGCCACGGGCGGAGACTCTGCACTGGGTGGTGATGACTTCGATGAGCTAATTATTGATGATTGTATTACCACCTTAAATTTGGGCGAACTAACACCAACGCAGATGCAGAAAATTAAGCAATTTGCACGCATAGCGAAGGAAACCCTGACACAAAGCGATTATGCCGAATTTGACTGTATAGAGGCGCCTTATCGCATTACCAAGGATAAGTTCGAGTCATTGTCTAAGGTTTTGATTAAGCGTACCTTACTATTAACCAAACGCGCTGTTAGAGATGCCGAGGTTGAAATGGGTGATATTAAAGATGTGATTATGGTGGGTGGTTCAACCCGCATGCCATTGGTAAGACAAATGGTTGGTGATTTGTTTAACAAACCGGTTTTATGCAGCATCAATCCAGACGAAGTTGTGGCTAAAGGTGCGGCAATTCAAGCAAACCTTTTAGCAGGTAATAAATCAAAAGATGATATGTTGTTATTGGATGTATTGCCACTATCTTTAGGGCTAGAGACTATGGGTGGCTTGGTAGAAAAAGTCGTACATCGAAACACCACAATCCCCATTGCACGAGCACAAGAATTTACCACCTTTAAAGACGGGCAAACTGCCATGAGTGTTCATGTATTACAAGGTGAGCGTGAATTGGTAAAAGATTGCCGTTCACTCGGAAGATTTGAACTTAAAGGTATTCCACCAATGGTGGCCGGCAATGCACGCATTCGTGTTGAGTTTCAAGTGGATGCTGATGGCTTGTTATCCGTTAGTGCAACCGAGGAAACCTCTGGCATTAAGGCAGACGTAACCATCAAACCTTCTTATGGTTTAACCGATGCTGAAATGGAGAAAATGCTCAAAGACTCTATTTTATTTGCCAAAGACGATATTAAAGTTAGACAGTTGCATGAAATGCAAGTAGATGCCAAGCGCACACTAGAAGCGATTGATTCAGCTCTAGCTAAAGACAAAGACTTGCTAGATGAATCAATGATTAAAGCAATACTACAAGCAAGAACAGAATTAGAAGAAGTGTGTGAAAGTGACAATGAAAAAAATATTAAAACTGCCATTGATCATCTGGAAAAAGTCAGTGAAAAGTTTGTAGAGATACGTATGAATAGTACGGTTATGAAGGCCATGAAAGGCCACAATGTTGACGAATTTTAAAAGGAAGCCTTATGCCACAGATTATTGTATTACCCCATCATGAGTTATGCCCAGAAGGCACTGTTATTGAAGTTGAAACAGGGGTTAGTGTTTGTGATGCGCTACTGGCTAATCATGTTGAGATCGAGCACGCTTGTGAGATGTCAAATGCTTGTACAACTTGCCACATCTATGTGCGCGAAGGTTTTGATGCTATCGAAGAATCTGATGAAACCGAAGATGATTTGCTTGATAAAGCTTGGGGTTTAGACCCAGACTCTCGCCTATCTTGTCAGGCGATTGTTAATGACACTGATTTAGTAATAGAGATCCCGAAATACACAATCAATCAAGTCAGTGAGAATCACTAAAACTTAAGATATTTAGAAATAAAGCCTTGCTTCTTTTTAGGTGGGCCAAATTTTTCAACCACATCTTCTGGCTTGGTTTTTGATAACAACCATTGTGGTATCGGTGGATGTTCGCTACTACCACAAGATTTTCCTAAATTTTTAGGATGGAAAATCTTAACAAAAGTCGGCTTTTCTAAATCATTAGTATAAACAATACCGCAGTAGCGCTCTTGATGCTCCTCAGTGAGAATAGTTTTGATATTGCTAATATCAGCGGTAAAACTAGTGGCATTCATTGTTGAGCTAGGCACGGCTTCTAATGTATCGTACAAATACCAGTCATCTGGCTGATAAATGAGTTTTTGTAGTAGGGCGTTGCAATCATCCCATTGCATGATGCCAATAAAACGCCCTTGAAATTCCTTGATATAGTCTGACATTAATTATTTTCAATATCTACTTCAAGCGATTGATAGCTTTGTTCTGCCTCAACCCACTGGCCATTTTTTTGAACATAAGCCTTAGAAAAGTGTTCCATGTTAATGGTTGGAATGGTTGGTGCCTTATCTCCCAACAATGCATCTGTCATGTGTTGCGTTGCGGAACGATAATTTAGCTTAACATCGACATTAATCTGTTCAGAATCGTTCTTGTTGTTGAATACAAAATCGTGCTTACTATGGCCTTTTGGTGGAATAGTGGTGTCTCGAACGATATGGTTGATTGCCCATGGATCATGCGTGTCATTGCCTTTGGCATCGACTGCCCAACTTTTAAAGATAACCGTTTTATCTTCATCTAAGTCATGGTGATTATCCAATTTTCCCGTTTCAAATAAAAGATTATTGTCACCATCTGTAATCGTTGCTTCAATCCAGATGTGACGAACTTGGGTTAAAGAAGTTGGGAGGTTATGACCTGCACCTGAATTAAACACATCAACACCAAGCTCAAACAACCCATCATTTCTTTGCTTTAAATCAACGGTTAACTCTGTTGCATTCTGTAAGCGCTTTCTTGCAATATCTGCATGTTGACGCTTACGTAGATTTTTAGGCGACATAATGGCAGAGATAATCGCATTACCACCAACAAACTCATGTGAGTGCACAATGCTTCGATCTTCAGTACCTAATGTTGAGGCTTTACCGCCTAAACGTACTTTCTTGTTGATAAACGTTTCAGGGCGTTTCAGTGTTTTAGCTATCTGAATAGCCACTTCAACTGAGTTCATATGGCAGTCCTGACAAACGATTCCATTTTGTGCGTAAGGTGATACTCGCCATTCGTCATAGGTTCTTTCAATCGGCGCACCATTTACAGGGTGAATAATATTATGACAATTGGCACACAAATTTGCTTTTGTGTGTAATTCTGAATACTGAGTTTCATGATAAGGCGAATTTGAATTTTTCAAAGGGCCGTACTTAATATGAGTTTCGGTATCAATGATGTGTGAACCATTACCATGCTCTGAAGTAATAGTATCATCTAAAGGAATAGCGCCAGAAATACTGTGACAGACATCACAAGTCACACCACGTGCAGCTTTTTCAGAGACACTAAATTCATTGGTTTTCTTGTCCCAACTGACTGTGCCTGTCAGTACACCGATTGGAGAGTGACAGCCGGCACAAAGTTTAAAGATTTTTCCATCAGTTTCATTAAGTCCTTTTTTAAATTCCGCTTGGAAAATTGGGTCGTTCCAAGAGTTGGAATGCATAGAACCGCGCCAGCCTTCGTATTGCTTTGGATGGCAACCAGCACAGGTTTCAGGATTCTCGAAACTGTCTAATGTGGCTTTGTGATTATTTTTTGTACGAATTAGTGAGGGTGGAAAAGGGCGCTCAAGTGTGGGTTTGATGTCAAGCCCAGCAATGTCATTGTTAATACCGACTGATGCCGCATTAAGGCTATTAAATGCAAATAGAGCGAGCGTTATAGAAAGTGCAATTGTTAATATTTTTTTCATTATTTTTTCTCCTCAAGAGTAGGGACCAAGTAACTAGAATAATAAGCTACCGCTTCAATTTCTTCAGCACTCATGGTGTCAACAATACGACGCATGACTCTTTCGTTGTCATTGGTGCGCTTTCTATTTTTAAATTCTTTGAGGGTAGATATTAGGTATTGAGGGTGCTGATTAGCCAGAATAGGCACATCTAAATCAACCAGTGCATCGCCATTTTTTCCATGACAAACAAAACAAGCGGCTTGCCCTGTGTCGGCATTGCCATAATCATAAAGTTTTTTACCCAAGGTTAATAATGCCGTTTTTTCTGCCTCTGTTTTAAGGTGAGCAATGTTTTTCATAATTGGGGTTTTGATCTGTGATGCGTAAAAGGCACCAATGTGCTCTAGATCAGCATCGTTGATACCAAGCGCAAATCCTGACATCGTTGCATTGTATCTATTGGCGGCTTTAAAATCTTGTATTTGTTTGACAATATAGCCAGCAGGCTGACCTGCAAGTGCAGGAAAGTTAGGTAAAAAACTATTACCAGTAGGACCATGACAACCCATACAGCCCATAGTTTTTAATTTACCAATTTCGGCATCACCTTGGGCAACAGCAGAAAAATTTAACGATAGGCAAATAAGCCCAAGAATCCAATGTTTATTATTGAATGACATCCTCTCTCCTTTTAGAAATTCACTATCACAAAACCTCTATGATAGTGTCTCAACAGAAGAGAGTCAAACAAATAAGCAAGAACTAATATTGTCTAACCTAAAATAAAGTTTATTCAATGGTAATGCTTGGAAATGCGCTGATTGCTTTGTCTTGTTGAGTTAGCTTAGCAGATACTTTTCTGGCAATTTCTTTATAGATCTCAGCGATTCGACCTTCTGGATCTTTGGCAACAGTTGGTACGCCCTCATCTACGTCAGTACGAATTTCCATTTCTAATGGTAATGAACCTAAGAAGTTAGCACCCGCATCTTTAGCCATTGCTTCACCACCACCAACACCAAAGATAGCTTCTTCGTGGCCACAGTTTGAACAAATATGTAACGACATGTTTTCAACAATACCTAGAATTGGAATGTTGACTTTTTCAAACATTGCCAAACCTTTCTTGGCATCAATTAGCGCAATATCTTGTGGGGTTGTTACAATTACAGAGCCACTCACTGGAATCTTTTGAGAAAGTGTTAATTGCGTGTCACCGGTGCCAGGTGGTAAGTCGATCACCATGTAATCAACACCACGCCATAAAGTATCACGTAGCATTTGCTCTAAAGCTTGAGTCACCATAGGGCCACGCCAAATCATTGGTGATTCTTCATCTACTAAATAACCAATTGACATGCTTTGCATGCCGTGGCCTAAGATAGGTAGTAATTTGCCTTCACCTGTTGTTTCTGGCTTAAGTTTAGAAACGCCTAACATTCTTGGCTGCGATGGACCGTAAATATCGGCATCCAAAATAGCAACTTTCGCACCCTCAGCTTGTAGTGCAAGGGCTAAGTTAACCGCAGTGGTTGACTTGCCAACACCACCTTTGCCTGAGGCAACAGCGATAATATTTTTAACTTCTGGCAATACATCAACGCCTTTTTGGGTAGAGTATGCGGCTATCTTGGTTTCAATATTAACGGTTGAGTTATTAACGTCCGCATTTGATAAGGCTAAGGTAATAGCATCAGCTAATGTTTGATGGTAACTTGCAGCAGGGTAACCAAGCACAATATTAACCGTAACTTTGTCACCATCAATGTCGATGCTATCTACCGCATGTGAAGCAACAAGGTTTTTCTCAGTATAAATATCAACAACGGTTTCAAGAATATTCTCGATTTGATCTTGGGTTAAATCTGCCATTTGTTATACGTCCAATTAAGTAAAATGATGCTATTTTAGCGTATAACGATTATAAGCAATCCTTAATATTAATAGGCCTATTTATACACCCTCATGTCACAACGAAAAATTCTAGTTACTTCAGCACTACCTTATGCCAATGGCGAGATTCATTTAGGCCATTTATTGGAATATATCCAAACAGATATTTGGGTGCGCTTTCAAAAAATGATGGGCAATGAGTGTCATTACGTCTGTGCAGATGATGCTCACGGTACACCGATTATGCTTAAGGCCAATGAGCTTGGCATTACACCAGAAGAATTGATTTCAGGTGTGAGTGAACGCCATCAGGCTGATTTTAAAGAATTTTCGATTGGTTTTAGTCAATATCATTCAACCCATAGCCCTGAAAATAAAGAGATCTCTGCCGGCATTTATAACAAGCTTAATGAGGCTGGATTTATTAAAACTCGCACCATTTCACAAGCTTTTGATCCTGAAAAGCAAATGTTTTTACCGGATCGTTTTATCAGAGGTGAGTGCCCTAAATGTGGCGCTAAAGATCAATATGGCGATAATTGTGAAGTCTGTGGCGCAACCTATTCACCAACTGAATTAATTAATGCCAAATCAGCTATTTCAGGTGCAACGCCAATCACGAAAGATTCTGAGCATTATTTCTTTGATTTGCCACAATTTGAGGCTCAACTAAAAGCCTGGACAGAGGCTGGGCATTTACAAGATGAGATAAAAAATAAATTAGCCGAATGGTTTGAGCAAGGATTAAAGCAGTGGGATATTTCCCGTGATGCACCATATTTTGGCTTTCAAATTCCTGGCGTTGAAAATAAATACTTTTATGTATGGCTCGATGCGCCGATTGGTTATATGGCGAGTTTTAAAAAGCTATGTGATACACAAGGCTTAGATTTTGACGAGTACTTTAATAAAGATTCAGAAACTGAGTTGTATCATTTCATTGGTAAAGACATCGTCTATTTCCATGCACTGTTTTGGCCAGCGATGTTAATGGGTGCTGATTACCGTACACCAAATGCTATTTTTGCCCACGGTTTCTTAACGGTCAATGGGCAAAAAATGAGTAAGTCTCGTGGCACGTTTATTCAGGCCAGAACCTACTTAGAAAGCCTTAATCCTGAGTGCTTGCGTTATTATTACGCTTACAAACTATCTGCTAAGATTGACGATATCGACCTTAATTTACAAGATTTTAAACAGCGCGTGAATTCTGATTTGGTCGGAAAAGTAGTTAATATCGCCTCTCGCAGTGCAGGTTTTATTGTTAAGAAATTTAACAAAACATTATCGGCTTACGCTATCGAAGGTGATTTGTATAATGAGTTTGTCGCCAAAGGTGATGATATCTCTAAGCTTTATGAGGCGCGTAATTACAACCAAGCGATGCGTGAGATTATGAAACTCGCTGATAAAGCCAACCAATATATTGATGAACACAAACCATGGCAATTAGTCAAAGAAGAAGGTAAAGAGGCGCAGGTGCACGATGTCACTTCGTTAGCGATTAATTTATTTAGAGTATTAATGACATACCTTAAACCGGTATTGCCAGAGATGGCCAAGCAAGCGGAAGATTTTTTAAATATTGATCAGTTGAATTGGAACGATATTAAACACCCACTGACTAAGCATCAAATTAACAAGTTTAAACCACTGATGTCACGCATTGAAGATGAGCAAATTGAAAAAGTAATCGAAGCTTCAAAGCAAAACATGGCACAAGCTAAAACAACCGAAGAAGAGAAAGAGGATGATAATATGATTAGCATTGATGATTTTACAAAGATTGATTTACGCATTGCCAAAATTGTAAAAGCACAGCACGTTGAAGGTGCTGATAAACTCTTGCAACTCACACTTGATATTGGTGAAGAAAATACACGTAATGTTTTTGCTGGCATCAAGGCTTATTACAACCCTGAAGACTTAGAAGGGCGCTTAACGGTTATGGTTGCCAATCTTACACCCAGAAAGATGAAATTTGGTCTTTCTGAAGGCATGGTGTTGGCTGCCGGTGATGGCAAGTCTTTACATATTTTATCGCCAGATTCAGGTGCTAAACCTGGAATGAAAATTAGTTAGACAAATACAAGTTTCGGAGAGATGTCAGAGTGGTTTAATTTGCTCGCTTGGAAAGCGGGTGTACGGCAACGTACCGAGGGTTCGAATCCCTCTCTCTCCACCATTTTTATTCATTATTACGAATTAATATGAAGCCAAACTTTCAGCCTAAAGATATTGAAAAAACCATTAAGGACCTGACTGAAGAAGGACTGAAAATAGCTAATTTAGCCAGTCAAGGTCATGATTGGGAAAGTGTTGTAACACCACTTGATCAAATGGAATTTGAATTAGGTCAACATACCAGTGTAAATTCACATTTGAATTCAGTAATGTTCAATGAAGAGTTCAATGTTGAATATGAAAAAACCCTGCCATTGATTACAAATTTTTATAGTGAAGTTAGTACTAATAAGACGCTATATGAAGCTTATAAAAATCTAAGAAATACTTCATTAAATGAGCAACAACGTCATATTGTTAAAGAGTCTATAGAATCCTTTAAGTTATCTGGTGTTGGATTGGAAGGCGAGCAATCAGATAGATTTAAAGCGATTAAAGAACGCTTAAGCTTATTAAGCAATCAGTTTTCTAAAAATGCATTAAAGGCAACCAACGAATGGAAAAAAACACTCACTGAGGCAGAGTTAGAGGGTTATGGTGAAAATGAGTTAGCTAAGGTTAAAACTAAAGACGGCTACGAAATTAGTTTACAAGTGCCTGTGTATATGGATGTGATGACTTATGCTAAGAATCAAACCTTACGTGAGGAAGTGTACAAAGCCTATATCTCTCGTGCTTCCGAAGTAGGAATAACCTCCACTGAATTTGATAATAAAGCCATCATGGATGAAATTCTTAGTCTGAGACAAGAGATGGCAACAATCTTGGGATTTGGGAATTATGCCGATCTTTCGATTGAAGGAAAAATGGTGGAATCAACCGGGCAAGTGATAGACTTCTTGAATGACTTGGTTGATCGTTCAAAGACTCAAGCACAACAAGAATTAGATGAATTACAATCATTTGCAGGTGTGGAGTTAATGCCGTGGGACTTAATGTATTACAGCGAGCAACTCAAGGAGAAAAAATTTGGCTTTAAGAAATCAGAATTAACGCCGTACTTTCCAGAGAAAAAAGTTTTATCGGGTTTGTTTTCTACCATTGAAAATCTCTATGGCATATCTCTTAGAGAGATTGAAGAGAAAACATATCATGCTGATGTCAAGGTTTTGGAGATTACCAATCCAGATGGCTTAGTAGGTAGAATCTATTTGGATGTGTATGCCAGAGAAGACAAACGTGGCGGTGCTTGGATGGCTGATTATCAAGCTTTAGTTAATGAAAATAAGCCAGTTGCTTTTGTGGTTTGTAATCTAAATTCACCGACCGAAGGAAAACCAGCGCTGTTCGAATTTGATGAAATTGTAACTTTGTTTCATGAATTTGGTCATGCTCTACATCATGTGCTTACCAAGGTGCCATATCCATCTGCAGCAGGTATCGCAGGTGTGCCATGGGATGGGGTGGAGTTACCTAGTCAATACATGGAATTCTTTTGTTATGAAAAAGAGGTGGTTGAGCTACTTTCAGGGCATTGGCAAACAGGAGAGTCACTACCTGATGAATTATATGAGAAGGTCATAGACTCTAAGAATTACCAATCAGCAATGCAAATGTTGAGACAATGTGAATTTTCATTATGGGACCTGAGAACTCACATGTCTAGTGAAGATACGTATAAGGTTCTTGAAGAGGTTAGATCTAAGACAGCATTAATACCAATTGTAGGTGAAAATCGTTTTCTAAATACTTTTGGCCATATCTTTAGTGGCGGTTATGCAGCAGGATATTTTAGTTATAAATGGGCGGAAGTTTTAGCAGCAGATGCTTATTACTACGTACAAGCGCAAGGTGGCATTGGATCAGATGCCTCTCGTTCTTTTATGCACAATATTTTGGAAATTGGTGGGAGTTTAGACTACATGCAACAATATGTGGAATTCAGAGGTAAAAAACCTTCTATTAGTGCATTACTTCAATCTAATGGAATTGACAATTAACTGTAATAAAGTTACCACTCATTGGTAAAATAATTTTATTAATAAATATTAGGAAAATATAATGATTAAATTTTTATTAGGCGTAGTGGTTGCTTTAGCGTTGATTGGCGGTGCGATTCAATTTGAATCAACGGATGAAAGCTGGTCTTTGGTGATCAATAAAGAAGCGGCAATGAACAGTGTGCAAAATGGCGCGACAAAAATTTATGATTTTGGCAGTGATTTAATCAATGATGCCGATAAGATTAAGGGCGTTGATTTAACCGTTGAAAGATAAGGTTAAATTTTAGACAGTAAGATTGTACCATTCGTGCCACCAAAGCCGAATGAGTTAGAAATCGCATAATCCATTTTCATTTCTCGTGCTTCGTTAGCGGCATAATCTAAATCGCAATCAGGGTCTTGATTGATAATATTAATCGTTGGTGGCGCTACTTGATCTCTAATGGCTAGGGCTGTAAAGATAGCTTCAATACCACCGGCAGCGCCTAACAAATGACCAGTCATTGATTTGGTGGAGCTCATTACAATGTTATATGCGTGATCACCTAAGGCTAATTTAGCTGCATCTGTTTCTGCCTGATCACCCGCTGGCGTTGAAGTGCCATGCGCATTAATATAGTCGATTTGGTCAGCATTTACACCCGCATTGCGCATGGCATTTTTCATACAGCGCGCCGCGCCTTCGCCACCTTTAGAAGGTAGGGTCATATGGTAAGCGTCACCACTCATGCCATAACCTAAAACCTCAGCATAAATTTTTGCACCACGTGCTTTTGCGTGCTCGTACTCTTCCAATACAACTACGCCAGCACCATCACCGAGTACAAAACCATCACGGTCTTTATCCCAAGGGCGAGAGGCTGTTGACGGGTCATCATTACGAGTAGAAAGAGCACGAGCAGCGGCAAAGCCACCTAAACCACAATTGGTGGTTGACATCTCTGCACCACCGGCAACCATGACATCAGCATCCCCATATTCAATCAGTCGTGAGGCGTCGCCAATATTATGTGTACCGGTTGTACAGGCAGTTACAATAGCGAAATTAGGGCCTTTCAAGCCGTATTTGATAGATAGGTTGCCTGAGATCATATTAATGATAGAAGAGGGCACAAAGAAAGGCGAAATACGCTTAGCGCCTTTTTCTCTAAAAAGATCTGCCGTGCGTTCAATCGTACCTAAGCCACCAATACCAGCACCAATAGCAACACCGATACGTTCAGCATTTTCTTCAGTAACTTCAATACCAGAGTCTTCAATTGCTTGAATACCCGCTGCCATGCCGTAATGGATAAAAGTATCCATTTTTTTTGCATCTTTAGGTTTAAGGTAATCTGTAATTTCGAAATTTTTAACTGAGCCACCGAATTTGACAGCTTGGCCTTCGGTTTCAAGATTGGTGAGTGAATTAATGCCGGACTTACCCGCAAGAATATTTGACCAAGATTCTTCAACACTGTTTCCAACCGGTGAAACGATACCCATACCGGTAATGACAACTCTTCTTTTGCTCATAGTTTTATTTCTTAATTAAGATAAAAAAAAAGGCGCTTAATTCAAAGAAGAAAGCACCTTATTCGTTTATATCACTAAACGGAAATTACAAATTATTGTTAACGTAGTCGATCGCTAGTTGAACAGTTGTAATACTTTCTGCTTGATCATCAGGGATCTCACAGTCAAACTCTTCTTCAAGAGACATTACTAATTCAACAGTGTCTAAAGAATCTGCACCTAAATCGTCAATAAAAGAAGCATTGTTATCAATATCACCGCTTACGTCTAACTGCTCAGCTACAACTTTCTTTACTCTTTCTTCGATGCTCATTTGTTATTCCCTTAATAGATTAAAACTATCATTTTATCTCTAAATAAAGTTGATGCAAGACTAAATTTAAAATATTTATTGATACCGAGTGGGGTCGGAAATTCCGGCAGATTTAAAGCCAATTTTTCGATATTCACAAGCATCGCAAACACCGCAGGCTTCGCCTTTATCGTTGGCTTGATAGCAGGTGGTTGTTATCGAGTAATCCACCCCTAAGGACAGACCTATTTTAATAATATCAGCTTTATTAAGATCAATCAAAGGAGTGACGATAGAAAGTTTTTGGCCTTCTACACCTTGTTTCGTGGCGAGGTTTGCCATGGTTTCGAAAGCATCAATATAAGCTTGTCGGCAATCGGGGTAACCTGAATAATCCAATGCATTAACACCAATAAAGATAGATTGACAGTCTAACACTTCAGCCCAAGCCATGGCAAAAGATAAAAATATGGTGTTGCGTGCGGGCACGTAAGTAATGGGAATTTCATCACTTTCTTTAAAATTAGGTACTTCAATATTTTCATCAGTGAGTGCCGATCCGCCGAAATCTGCTAAAGAAATCTGCATGATTCGATGTTCAACAGCATCAAAATGTTTGGCGATTTTGGTGGCTGAGATTAATTCTGATTTTTGTTTTTGCCCATAATCAAAGCTCAGTGCATAGCATTCAAAGCCTTGAGATTTGGCAATGGCAAGCGTGGTGGTAGAGTCTAGACCACCGGAGAGCAGAATAACAGCCCTAGACATTGGCTAAATTGCCTTTTTCTTCTAGCCATTTTTTACGATCTGGAGCGCGTTTTTTACTCAGCAACATGTCCATGGTTTGAAAAACTTGAAGCGGGTTGTCTAAGGTAAGCTGGATAAGGCGTCTAGTATCAGGCAGCATGGTGGTTTCTCGAAGTTGAGAAGGATTCATTTCACCTAGGCCTTTAAAACGTTGCACCTGGATCTTAACACGTTTATTTTCACTTTCAATTTTTCTAATGATTGCATCTCTTTCATTGTCATCTAATGCGTAATGTACTTGTTTGCCCGCATCGACTCTATACAAAGGTGGCATAGCAACATAGATATGACCTTCTTTAATGAGTTTTGGAAAGTGCTTCACAAACAAAGTACAAATCAATGTGGCAATGTGTGCCCCGTCAGAATCGGCATCTGCAAGAATGCAAATTTTTCCGTATCTAAGACCACTCAAGTCTTCACAGTTAGGTTCAAGGCCAATAGCAACACTGATATCGTGTATTTCGTTACTGGCCAATACCTGATCAGAATCCACTTCCCAAGTGTTTAAAATCTTACCTCGAAGCGGCAAGATGGCTTGGTACTCTTTATCTCTTGCTTGTTTGGCGGAACCACCAGCTGAATCGCCCTCAACTAAGAACACCTCGGTTTGATCAAGATCATTGCTAGTACAGTCTGATAATTTTCCTGGTAGGGCAGGGCCACTGACAATCTTTTTACGAATAATTTTTTTGCCAGTTTTGAGTCTTGCTTGCGCATTCATAATGGCCAGTTCGGCAATTTTTTCAGCAACAGAAGTATGTTGATTTAGCCAAAGACTGAACGCATCTTTAACAACATTAGTAACAAAACCTGCGCTTTCGCGTGATGAGAGTCGCTCTTTGGTTTGTCCAGAAAACTGAGGATCCAACATTTTGATGGATAAAACGTAAGCAATTTTTTGCCAAACATCATCGGGTGTGAGCTTGATATTTTTAGGTAGTAATTTTCTAAATTCACAAAACTCTTTAAGGGCATCAGTTAGGCCTGATCGTAAACCGTTGACATGTGTACCACCATTGGTGGTTGGGATAAGGTTGACATAGCTTTCAGCCACAACATTAGTGTTGTATTCAGTCCAAGCCAACGAGCAATTGAGTTGCTGTTCGTCAGAGGCGAAATCAACCACAAAAGGAGCAGTTGGCAAACAATCAAGGCCATCTAGCGCCATGGATAAATAATCCTTAAGTCCTTCTTTATAGATCCATTTATCAGTCGTGTCATCAATTTCATTATGAAAGTTAATTTCTAACCCTGGACATAAGACTGCTTTAGATCTAAGGTTGTGACGTAATTTGGTTACTGAGAATTTGATCGTGTCAAAAAATTGTGCATCTGGTTTGAACTTAACCATGGTGCCTGTATTGCGCTTACCAACACTGCCAATTTCTTCTAGGTCGGTTTTTTTAAAACCATCAGCAAAAGTAATGTAGTGTTCCATTGAATTGCGTTTAATCCAAATTTCAACCGAAGTTGATAGGGCGTTAACCACTGAAATACCCACACCATGTAAACCACCTGAAAACTGATAAGAGTCATTAGAAAACTTACCACCGGCATGAAGCTTGGTTAGAATAACTTCAACGCCTGGAACACCTTCTTTAGGGTGGATATCAACTGGCATACCGCGACCATCATCTTCAACAGATAATGATCCGTCTTTATAAAGTACCACTTTGATTTTTGATGCGTGACCAGCAACTGCTTCGTCAACACTGTTGTCGATTACTTCCTGAGCTAGATGATTTGGGCGCTCAGTATCGGTATACATGCCCGGACGCTTTCGTACTGGCTCTAGGCCGGTTAAGACCTCAATTGACGAGGCGTCGTAATTACTCATAATGTTTTCAAGTGATGATTTTGGCAAGTATCATACCAAAAAAAAGCCCCATAAAATGGGGCTTTTTATTTGTCAGAACAAAGGTGTTTTACATCATGCCACCCATGCCGCCCATATCAGGAGCTGCCGCAGGTGTATCTTGCGGAATTTCAGTAATCATTGCCTCAGTGGTAATCATTAAGCCAGAAATACTAGCTGCATGTTGTAAGGCCGCACGTACCACTTTAGTTGGATCTAAGATCCCCATTTTCAACATGTCGCCATATTCTTCTGTAGAAGCGTTAAAACCGTAGTTACCATCACCATTAGCAACGTTGTTAAGTACAACAGAAGCTTCACCACCACCATTAGAAACGATTTGTCTTAATGGCGCTTCCATAGCACGTTTAGTTAAAATAATACCAATATCTTGATCATGATTTTCACCTTTTAGGCCGTCTAATGCAGCAATTGCGCGAACTAGCGCAACACCACCACCAGGAACTACACCCTCTTCAACCGCAGCACGTGTTGCGTGAAGCGCATCGTCAACGCGGTCTTTTTTCTCTTTCATTGCCACTTCAGTAGCTGCACCAACTTTAATCACGGCAACACCACCAGAAAGCTTGGCTAAGCGCTCTGAGAGTTTTTCTTTATCGTATTCAGAAGTTGTTTTTTCGAGTTGTGCCTTGATTTGTGCAACGCGACCATCGATATCAGATTTTTCACCTGCACCATCAACAACCACTGTTTCTTCTTTACCAACTTCAATACGTTTAGCAGAACCCAATTGATCTTCAGTTACGCCTTCAAGTGATAAGCCAACCTCTTCAGAGATCACCACACCACCTGTCAAAACCGCTAAGTCTTGCAAAATGGCCTTGCGACGATCACCAAAACCTGGTGATTTAACCGCTGCGACTTTCACAATACCACGCATATTATTAACAACCAAGGTTGCTAAAGCTTCACCCTCAATGTCTTCGGCAATGATCAATAACGGTCTGCCTGATTTTTGAGCAATTTCTAAAGCGGGTAGCAAGTCACGAATGTTTGAAATTTTTGACTCATTTAATAAAATATGAGGCATCTCTAAAATAGCGCTCATGGTGTCTTGGTTGTTAACAAAGTAAGGTGATAAGTAACCACGCTCAAACTGCATACCTTCAACAACTTCTAATTCGTTGTCAAAACCAGAACCTTCTTCAACGGTAATTACGCCAGCATTGCCCACTTTTTCCATGGCTTCAGCAATAATTTCACCTACGGATGAGTCTGAGTTGGCTGAAATTGTACCCACTTGAGCAATCGCTTTCGTGTCATTACAAGGTTGTGATAAATCTCTTAGCGCCTTAACGGCAGCTTCAGTTGCTTTATCGATGCCACGCTTAAGATCCATAGGGTTCATGCCAGCTGCGACAGATTTAACACCTTCTGCGACTAATGCTTGCGCAAGTACGGTCGCTGTTGTTGTTCCATCACCAGCAACATCGTTGGTTTTAGATGCAACTTCTTTCACCATTTGTGCGCCCATGTTTTCAAACTTACCTTCAAGTTCAATTTCTTGTGCAACTGATACACCATCTTTAGTAATGGTAGGTGCACCAAATGATCTGTCTAAAACAACGTTTCTACCCTTAGGGCCTAGCGTTACTTTAACTGCATTAGCAAGCATGTTAACGCCATCTAACATTAGGTTTCTGGCATCTGGGCCAAATTTAATTTCTTTTGCTGACATTCTTAATCTCCTTTATTCAACAACTGCGACAATATCGTCTTCACGCATCACCAACAAGGTTTCGCCATCGACTTTAATTTCAGTACCAGCGTATTGACCAAATAACACTTGGTCGCCAACTTTAACATCTAAAGCAAAGACATCACCATTGTCGTTAACTCTGCCGTTACCAGCCGCTAAAATTTCACCTTTTGAAGGTTTTTCAGTGGCTGAATCAGGGATGATAAGACCGCTAGCGGTGGTTTTTTCTTCTTCTGTTCTACGAACAATCACGCGATCGTGAAGGGGACGAATGTTCATTTTTTCTCCTAATGAATAAACAATAAATTTATTAAAGCGAATTGCTTAAACTTTTTATTAAAGCGCTTGAGTTTCCAAAGAGGCTTTAAGTTTTTGCATTGCTTTGTTTTCAAGTTGACGAACCCGCTCGGCGGAAACACCATACTTGTCTGCTAAAGTATGTAGGGTCGTTTTTTCTTCTTTCAAGTACCTAGATTGCAAAATATCTAAACTTCTTGCATCTAGTAAAGAAAGTGCTTGGTAAAGCTGTTGTTGTTGGTTTTTATGGGTGTCATCACTGAGTAATAATTGCTCAGGTGTTTGCGTATTATCATCGGTTAAATAATGCTCAGGTGCTGAGGAATCTTCATCATCAGAAATACCAAAGGCCACATCATTAAATTGTAGGCGTGATTCCATTTCTAGTACATCTTTGCGGCGTACGCCTAAATCATTAGCAATCTTATCAGCTTGTGATTCGTTTAACGAATTGTAGATGTGTGATTTGGCTTTTCTAAGTTTGAAAAATAATTTGCGTTGCGCCTTGGTGGTGGCTACTTTGACAATTTTCCAATTTTTAAAGATAAATTCGTGAATTTCGGCGCGAATCCAATATACGGCAAAAGATGCCAGTCGTACGTTTTTGTGTGGATTAAAGCGTTTTACCGCCTTCATTAAACCGATAGTGCCTTCTTGAATAAGATCTGCTTGTTCTAAACCATAGCCTTTATAACCATGAGCAATAAAAGCCACAAAACGCATGTGTGACAAGACTAATTTTCTTGCCGCACTAAGGTCGTGATTTTCATAAAGCTCAATGGCTAAATCATGCTCTTCTTCCGGGGTAAGAATCGGAGGATATTTTTGAGGCTCTAACGAACTTGAGGCTCTAACAGCAGGTAAGGCGAATTCTTGACTCATAAAATTATTATAACTAACGGTTAATATTAGTAAGGAGTGATATTATACGCAATTTGCTTGTTATATCAACTGTTTAAGCAAATCTTGCTGCTGCTGTGTTTGCTGAGCCAAGCTGAGGCGTTGTGTATAAATAATATGGGTTAAATCGTTTAGAGCGATATTAAAATCATCGTTAATGACTAAATAATCAAACTCATCAAAATGCTGCATTTCACTAACAGCATCTTTCATTCTTCGATCAATAATACTTTGATCGTCTTGACCTCGATCAGTTAGACGATCCTCTAAGGCTGAGATTGATGGTGGCAGGATAAAGATGCCGATTGCATCTATAAAACTTTGTTTGACTTGTTGCGCACCTTGCCAGTCGATTTCTAAGATGACATCTTGCCCTTGTTTAAGTAGGTCTTTAACGGTTTGTTTGGCGCTGCCATAATAATTATCAAAGACTTGGGCGGATTCAATAAAGCCATTGCTATTGCTGATCTCATTAAAATCTTCTTTAGAAACAAAAAAGTAGTTTTTACCGTGCTCTTCACCTGGGCGCTGGGCGCGCGTTGTGTGAGATACTGAGACGCATAAGTTGTCTACTTTCTCAATCAGAGCTTTAACTAAAGAGGTTTTTCCACAACCAGAAGGAGCGGCAATAATAAATAGATTGGCCATGATTTAATTACTAGGGGTGTAACCTTGAATATCGTCCGCGCCTTGCTCAGAAAAGAAGAATTTTTCCATTTGTTCTTTAAGGTAGCTTTGTGCTTTTTCATCAAGCATATTAAGGTTGTTCTCATTAATCAGCATGGTTTGATGATCTAGCCATAGTTGCCAACCTTGTTTAGAGACACCAGCTAAAATTCTTTTGCCTAGTTCACCAGGGTATGGAGCTCTATCTAGGGCT
>OCNB01000030.1_pt1 | contig 16576 bp, 17 predicted proteins | sample 1539011 | NCBI WGS metagenome assembly OCNB01 (sample SAMEA3143271, study PRJEB22397) | metagenome | biome: marine; feature: hydrothermal vent; material: diffuse fluid | place: Pacific Ocean | collected 2013-09-14 | depth 1530 m
TTGCATTTTGATTTAGATTTCGGATTTGAATTAGATTTGGGATTTTTGAGATTTAGATTTGTATTTTTGAGATTTGATTTTTGATTTTTGAGATTATTTTTGGGGGTTTTGAGATTAGAATTTAGGTATAATTCATTATAAAACGATGAGTTAAAAAATCTCCGGAATTCTCCGCCAAATAACTGATAAAAAACCATTAAGTCAGATCCAGTGCGCGTGGATGGATTTGAACCATCGACCCCCGCTTTATAAGAGCGGTGCTCTAACCCCTGAGCTACACGCGCTTGAAATAATAATCAATTTGTTCACCGACAAACAGATCTATCCTCTAAAAATTTGTGTGAATATGCCTTAATTATTTTTCGAGAACTGTTGAATGTCCAGTGATGAACAATCGGACATTTATTTTCTCTTGAATTACTAACTGCTTCCCAATTACCCAAATAAAATCCCAAATGGAAATGGCCTTTCTGTTTCTCCCAAAGCAGAACAGCTCCACTTGGTATTTTCTCAGAAATTTTTATCTCCTGCCAGCCAGATTTGATTAAATCCTTAATCGCGCCCTGAACCGTGCAATGAGGCGCGCCGATTAAATTAAAACCTTTCAAAATGAAAGTTGCAAAAAATGCGCAAGACAATTCTCCATTTTGAAGAATATCTTTCCGGCGTCCATCCTTAATAACATAAGAATTCCTAAACATCCGACTGCCAACTGAATTTTTAATCATTACTAAATAAGATCTTCTCAAATCCAGCATTTTTCTTGACTTTACTTCTATCTTGGTTAAAATATATTATTCTTTTAAATAATCAATGTCAAGCCACCTAAAAAAAATTAAAACCCAGCCGCATAATTTAAAACATTATCAGAACCTAACTCCAGAAATTGTTGAAGAGTGTTTTCTACTCTCTCAAAAAATTAAAGGATTAAAAGTATTGCATATCAATTCAACCGAGAGCGGCGGCGGAGTAGCCGAAATGCTCAAAACTCAGATTCCCCTAGAGAAATCTTTAGGAATAGACTCCCAGTGGTGGGTAATCCGCGCTCCAGAAAAATTCTTTAAGGTAACTAAAAAAATTCACAACCTTCTCCAGGGCAAATCAGAAAAATTAAGCCAAAGCGAAAAAAATATTTACTTAAACTGGCTAAGTGATCGGATTGGCGCAGATTTACAGAATTTGATCCGACAAGAAAAACCACAAATAATTATCATCCATGATCCCCAGCCACTTCCTCTAATTGACTTTATTCCTCTAAATATCTTCTCAATTCTAAGAATCCACCTTGACCTTTCTACCCCTAATAAATCAACTTTGGATTTTCTTCGGCCTTGGATGGAAAAATACCAATTAGGAATCTTCACTCATCCCGCTTACCGGCCAAAATGGTGGCCAATTAAAAAATCAAAATTTATTACTCCGGCGATTGACCCCTTTACTGATAAAAACAAATTGATGAGCTTGCCTCAAGCTAGAAAAATTATTAATTCATTCCAAATCAATACCAACCAGCCGATTATTTCTCAAATCTCCCGCTTTGATCCTTGGAAAGATCAATTTTCAACCATCAAAAGCTACTATTTAGCTAAAAACAAAATTCCTTCACTAAATCTTATTTTAACCGGATTTTGCCACATTAATGACGACCCAGAAGCTAAAAGAATTTTTGAAAAAATTAAAAAAGAGACAATCAACAATCCGCATATATTTCTTATTTCCGATCCCGATGATTTATCAATTAACGCTATTTATACCGCCAGTCAAATAATTATCCAAAAATCAATCCGGGAGGGATTTGGAATGGTAATCACCGAAGCAATGTGGAAAAGAAAACCAGTTATTGGCGGGAAAACATTGGGAATTAAAATGCAAATTGAAAATGGAAAAAACGGTTTTTTAGTTTCCGATGCCCAAGAAATAGCCGAGAAAGTTATTCTCCTCCTTAAAAATCCGTCCCTTCAGAAAAAAATTGGCCAAGCGGCGCGGCAAACTGTCAAGGAAAAATTTCTTTTTTCAAAGTTAATTCTAAATCATTTGAAAATTTATACTGCTTTGCCACCAACCTAATCTCTTATTCTAAAATTGCTTTGATTCTTCGAATACCAGCTCCGGCCGATTGTTCTTTAATAATCTTAAAATGCCCCAAACACCCAGTATTGTTAATATGCGGTCCGGCGCAAATTTCTACTGAAAACGGATTTCCCGGCTTGCCAATGGTATAAACTTTCACCCTTTCTCCATATTTGCTTTCAAATACACCCATTGCTCCAATTTTTTTTGCTTTATCCAAACTCATTTCTTGGCAAGAAACCGGCAGATCTTCCTGTATTTTTTGATTAACTAAATTTTCAACTTGCTTTAACTCTGCTGAATTTAATTTTTGCGGATGAGAAAAATCAAAACGCAATCTTTCGGCGGTAATATTCGATCCCTTTTGAAAAACATGCGGCCCGAGAACTCGGCGAAGAGCCGCTAAAAGCAAATGGGTAGCGGTGTGATATTTAGTGCAAGATTCAGAATGGTCAGCTATCCCGGATTTAAATTTGCGTTCCATCCCAGTTCGGGAAATCTCTCGATGTCTCTGAACCTCTCGCTGAAAATCTTCCTGATCAATTAACAATCCCCTCTCTCGGGCTAACTCCTGTGTTAATTCAAATGGAAAACCATAGCTTTGATAAAGATTAAATACTTCCCGACCCGTAATTTTTTTATCCCCAACCTTGTTCTTTTCTTGAAATATTTTTTCTAATTTCTTTAATCCCTTTTTTAATCCTTTCTTAAATTTTTCCTCCTCCCGAGTTAATTCTTCTTGAATAAAATCCTTTCTTCTCTTTAATTCTGGATAAAAGTCCTGATAAATTTCAACTACCGGCTGATAAATCCGCGCAGTAAAATTGCTTTCTAATCCAAGTTTCTGTCCATATCTAACCGCCCGACGAATTAGTCGGCGCAGAACATAACCTCGTTCTAAATTCGACGGAGTCAACCCTTCAGCTAAAATAAAAACAGCCGCTTTTAAGTGATCCGCAATAATTCTCATTGCTTCGATTGTCTCTGGATCTTCATTATAGTCCCGCTGACTAATCCTTTCAATTGTTCTAATAATTGGCTGGAAAAGTTCAGTTTCAAAAACATTTTTCTTCCCCGTCAGAATAGTTAAAATTCTCTCCAAACCCATTCCAGTATCAACATTTTTTTGAGAAAGAGAAGTAAACTTACAACCATCTTTATCCTTTACTTTATTAAACTCCATAAAAACATCATTCCAGATTTCAATCAACCTTCCTTGATCAACTAATTTCTGAAAATTCTCACTAATCTTCCCTTCTCCAGTATCATAAAACATTTCTGTATCCGGACCACAGGGGCCGGTTTCCCCCGCTGGTCCCCACCAGTTATCCTTTTCCCCAAGAGGAATAATTTTAATATCTCCTTGAATAATTTTATCTTCCCCAGCAACCTCAGCCTTGATTCCCCGCTGAGCAAACTCTCTTTGCCAAACTCTAATGGCTTCTTGATCACAAGGCACATTTTCACTTCCTTCAAAAACAGTAACGTAAATCTTTTTAGGATCCAAACCAAGCCAATCTGGTGAAGTTAAAAACTCAAAACTCCACTGGATTGCTTCTTTTTTAAAATAATCTCCCAACGACCAGTTGCCGAGCATTTCAAAAAAAGTCAAGTGGCGATTATCGCCAACTTCTTCAATGTCAATAGTTCGAATACATTTTTGGACATTAACCAATCGCTGACCCATTGGATGTTTTTCACCTAAAAAATAAGGAACCAATGGATGCATCCCAGCAGTGGTAAATAAAACTGTCGGATCGTTTTCTGGAATTAAAGAAGCCCCCGAAATAACTACGTGTTTCTTTTGCTGAAAAAATTCCAAAAATTTTTGCCGAATTTGATTAGAGAGCATTATTTTATCCACACTAAAAAATTACAAACTATAATATATAATATTAGCGCAAATGACTAAGCTGTCAAACTATTTAGGAAATAAAAAGATTAATCACTAAATGATTTTAAGATATTATACTCAGCGCCGCCCCTTCTAAGGTTGCTTTCCATTAATTCAAAAGATTTTACTGAAAATTGCCAACTGATTTTCTCCGATTCAAACTTCTTAGGCTGACAATTAAAGCGGGCTAATGTTAGGTGGGGTATAAACTGCTTGCTTTTTTCTTGAAAAAAAATTTTTTCTTGGCTAAGATTATCAGATAAAATTCTTTTAATTTTAGTTAAATTAGGATTGGGGTGCGTAGTTACCCAAATCAGCCGAGGATGAGCAGAATTTGGACCTAAGACAACTTCTTTTAATTTAATTTCCGTTGGTAATAGTTTTTGAGAAAAAATTTCCCAACTGCTTTTTTGCAAAGCCGCAATCAACATAGGCAAAGAACCAATTTCCAAATAACCAATAAAAATTAAAGTTAGATGAAGATTCTCTGTCTTAACCCAACGCATTTTCGGTTGCCCCGCCCACTTAAATTTTAAATTATCCAGATATTTTTTCAGATTATCTGGCAAATTAATCGCAATAAATAACCGTTTTCCCATATTAAAAATTATTTATTATATTTATCCTTTATTTAAGAATATTTCAGAAAAATATCCATAAATAAAATGACTACTTTATTATTTCTTTTTGAACACATTATATTAAAATGTCTTTATAAAAATATTCACTACATTCTTTAATTTGCGCTACCAGACTAAAACTTATCTACTTTATTGTTCCATTATCTCATCTAAAAGTTGATAAATCAATGAAATTCTTTTTGTTTTTTTCTTTCTCGGCTGATTGGTCGCGCAAATATCAGCCAAGATAGTCCCCAAACTTCTTTCAACTAAACTAGCTTTCATTAGCGATTGAAACTTTTTAATCCTCAATTTTGACGCAACCACACGGAACTTATCTAACCAGTCATTGATTCCTTCCTTCCATTTATTATAGGGCAAATTTTCGTTAGAAACCATCATCCAATCAGCCCAAATAATCAAGCCTAACTCGTATCCTTCCGGATACATTTTAGTATGGCCAAAATCAGTTAAATAATAAACATTTCCCGGCGCTTGAAAAACCTGGTTGGGCTTAAAATGTCCCTGGCACCAAATCATTTTCCTGTTTTTGAATTCCCGGCGAATTAAATTTATTCCTTTTTTAAATCTGGGAATAAATTCCTCCGGCTTAAGAATCGGTTTTTCTCCAATTGCGGCTATTTCTAATTCTTTATCATTAGCTAATTGAAACCAGCGATTTATTCTATAAATATGGAATTCATCAGCCGACAAATTCTCTGATAAAGTTAATTTTCTGGTCGGTTTGCTTGGAAAAGTTCTCCGATATTCTAAATAAAGATTAATAAATTGTTTTCGCTGATTTGGTTTAAGCGGCGACTTGAAAAATTGGCCACTTCCAGGGAGTTTTTCCATTATTAGCCAACCTGTTCGGGGCGAGATTATTTCATCCGCATATACTTCCGGCGCTTTTAAAATCTTGCTTTTATTTACTCGATTAAAACTATTCAAAGCAATCGGTTCATCAATAGGGTAAGGATTATTATAAACCTTTAAAACAGCTGGCTTATTTTGATAAACCCCTTCAAAGACAAGAGACCGAACTTTATCTGGAGTATAATAATAGGACTGATGAACTTTTCTCCTAAGAACAAACTTTGTTTTTTTGATAGTTTCCTGAACTAAATTGTCTAAATATGTTTTAGCCATATTCCTATTATCTTATTTATCTTATCTTTATTCGGTTTATTTATACTCAGCTCTAACCTTTATTTTATGTATTATACTTACGCTATATATATGATAAATTATATCTTATATACTTGCAATAAGCAAGTTTTTTAAAAAATTAAGCCTTTCAAAAAATAATAAAACAAAAATTCCCACAATCTAAGCGATTACTGAGTTTTTGAAGACATCTAATCATAATTCGATTACAATTAGATTGAACTGATTAATCTTATCTTTGATTACTATTTGACATCATTTAAAGAAAAACTATACTAAAAAGTATGAATTACAATGGAGCGGCGAAGAAAATTTGGCTGTTAGAAGTTATTCCACTAACTAAATCAAGCCGAGTATTGAAGGATCCGCTCCTTTATTATTCTCTAGAAAATAACTTTCAAGAAGGATCGATTATTCTAATTTCTCTCCGAAGAAAAATTATTCCGGGAGTAGTTTGGCGATGTCGACCGCCGCAAAAAATGTTTTTACGGCAGATTGGTTTTCAAATTCAACCAATCCATAAGGTTGTAATTGCTCAATCGGCTTTCACCACCGCCCAGATGAAATTAGCTGACTATTTGGGAAATTATTATTGGATTTCACCGGGAATTTTTCTTCAAATGATGTGGCCATTCAAAAGCGCCTTGAAATCAAAAAAATCTATTGATAAACTCTTAATTCAGATTGGAGGCCTTTCTACTAAACAGAAAAAAGAGCAGAGATTAATTCTCTTTCCTCAAATTAACCAAGCGCAAAAATTTTTGGAGACAAATTCATTTGATCTGTCCTCGATAGCAATTTTCCACAGTGGATTAAAAGCAAAAGAGATAAAAAATAATTGGATTAAAGTCAAGACAGGCCAAGCGCAAACAATCATTGGCGCGCGACAAGCAATTTTTCTTCCCTTTACTAACCTTCGGGAAATAATTGTTAATGAATCCGAAAGCCGACACTATTCTTCTTGGGATATGTGGCCGCATTACTCAGCCAAAGTAACTGTTGGCTACTTAGCCAAAATTTTTCAGGCTCATCTAAAATTCATCTCTGAAATCCCGACGATCAATGATTATTATCTCAAGCAACAAAAAAAATTAAAATTGGAAATACCGCCAGCTAACTCATTAAGCGCGCGCTCAGCGGTAAAAATAATTGACCTCCAAGCAGAATTAGCTCGGGGAAATTTTTCAATTTTAAGCCGGGAATTAGAAGATAAATTAGCCGAAATAGTTAATCACCAACAACAAGCCCTGTTATTTTTAGGTCGGCGCGGCTTTTCCACAATCGTTGTTTGCCAAAATTGCGGACACCTTTTTACTTGCCCGCAATGCGGCATTCCATTAACCCGCCACATAACTAAATCGGCCGACAAAACTTTGACTGAAAAATTAGTTTGTCATCGTTGTGGATGGACTCAACCTAAACCAAAGAATTGCCCAATCTGTCATAGCCATCAAATCCGGAATTCAGGAAGCGGAACCCAGAAATTAGAATACATTTTAGAAAAAACATTTCCCGGAGAAAAAATTGCCCGTTTAGATAGTGATTGTTCAGATAATCAGATCACTAAAACACTCAATCAATTCCAACAAAAGAAAATTAGATTTTTAGTCACAACTCAGAAATTCCTTTCCTACTCTAATTTAATCCTTCCTCAAATTAGTCTAGCGGCTGTTGTTTCAGCTGACACTTTTCTTTCTTTACCTGATTTTCAAGCCGCCGAAGAATTATTCACTTTGATTCAAAAAATCAAACGAAAATTAAAGCCTAATCAACAATTTTTAATCCAAACCTATTCGCCGCAAAATAAAGTTATTCAATGGGCTACTAACAATCAATTTGAAAAATTTTACCAGAGTGAAATTGAAAGTCGCCGTTTGCTTAATTATCCCCCCTTTGCTTTATTAACTTACTTAGAGTTCCCCCATCAAAATAATTCAACATCTCTTCAGTTAGCCGAACAAGAAAAAAATCGTTTAGAAAGCCTTGTTAAACAATGGAAACTATCGTCAATTGAAATTCTTGGCCCAATTATTGGCAATCCGCCAAAACAAAAAGGATTATTCATCTGGCGATTGCTAATTAAGGCAAAAAATCTATCTCAGCGAAATCAAATTCTTTCAGCAACAACCGGGAAAGTAGTTATCCAATAGAAAAATCAACTCAGCTCCCTGCGCGGCGCTGAGTTGGTTTTTAACTTTATTATTATGTTTATCCTCATCAACAAGCCTAAAGGAATAACTTCCCACGATGTAATTGATTATTTAAGAAAAGTTACCGGAATAAGAAAAATTGGCCATTCTGGAACATTAGATCCATTAGCCAACGGGCTTTTGATTGTTGGCATTGGACGCGAATCGACCCGCCAGCTTGAAAAATTTCTAAAATTACCAAAAACTTATTTGGCTGAAATTTTTCTGGGACAGGAGCGAGATACCGATGATGCTGAAGGTAAAATAATTTCCGAAAAGAAAAATTTACAGCCATTCCCCGTCGAAAAAATAAAAAAAACCCTATCCAAATTTTTAGGTGAACAAAAACAAATTCCGCCAAAATTTTCTGCAATTAAAATTAAAGGTAGGAAAGCTTATCAATTAGCTCGCCGAAAAAAAGCTTTTCAACTACCTCCCCGTAAAATCACTATTTTTCAAATAGATTTATTGAAGTACCAATTTCCCTATTTAAAAATTAAAGTTAGATGTTCTAGCGGAACCTACATTCGCGCTTTAGCCCGAGATATTGGCTACCAATTAGAATGCGGCGCTTACCTTAGCAATCTTTGCCGATTAGCTATTGGCGATTTTAATTTAGATCAAGCAGTAGAAATAAATAAAATAGACAATATACTAAAAGATGAACACTAACCAGTTTACGATAATTAAATATAATCAGACAAAATTAGAAACACACCTATAGAAACAAAAATAATGATTAAATAAAAATTAAACGAACTTATATCAACCCGCGGCGATTAAAATAAAAATTTTGTTATACCGCTTATAATATTAGCTTTCCCCTTCGTTGACCATCTTTTTAACTTCCTGAATAAGTTCCTTAACTAAGTCCTTCTCTTTAACTTTCCGAATAATTTTTCCTTTTTTGAATAGAATTCCTATTCCATCTCCTCCGGTAATGCCAATATCGGCCTCTTTGGCTTCACCAGGTCCATTAACAATACATCCCATTACCGCTATCGTTATAGGTTTTTCAACCCAAGACAAAGCATTTTCCACTTCTTCTGTCAATTTAATCAAATTAATTTGACAACGACCGCAGGTCGGACAACTAATTAAATTAATCCCCCGCCGACGAAGACCAACTGAGCGAAGAATTTCATAAGCAATTCTCATTTCAATTACTGGATCCGCAGTAACTGAAACTCTAATCGTTTCGCCAATTCCTTCTTGGAGAAGCGTTCCTAACGCCACTGCTGATTTTACCGCGCTCCGCAAAGGAGGTCCCGCCTCGGTAACCCCGAGATGAAAAGGATAATTAACTTTTCTAGCCAAGAGACGATAAGCGGCAATTGTATCTAGAACATTAGATGATTTTAAGGAAATTTTAAAATTAAAAAATTTTAATTTTTCGAAAAGCGCAATCGCCTTCATCGCGCTTTCAACCATTGCTTCTGGTGTCGGACCGCCATATTTTTTTAATAATTCTTTTTCAACTGAACCTCCATTAACTCCAATCCGAATAGCTGTTTTTTCTTGGCGAGCCTTTTTAATAATTGCCTCCACTTTTTCCGCTGAACCAATATTCCCCGGATTAATTCGGATTCCATCGGCTCCATTCTCAATAGATTTAATTGCTAATTTATAATCAAAATGAATATCAGCGATTAAAGGAATATGAATTTGCTTTTTAATTTGCGGCAAAGAGGCAACTGCTTTTGTATCCGGCACTGCCACTCGAATTATTTCGCACCCGGCATTTTCCAACTTTCTAGTCTGTTTAACCGTCTCTTCAACTTGGGCCGGATGAGTAGTGGTCATTGATTGAACAACCACTGGCGCCCCGCCACCAATTTGAACCGAGCCAACAAAAATCGGCCTTGTTTTTCTCATTTTTATTTTTATTCTTGTCAGCATTATTAATAATTGACAATCAACAATCCATTTTAATTTTACTTCCCCACTGAAATTTTTCCTCCTGAGCGTTATCTAATTTTCTAATGGGTTGAACTAATTCAGCAATATGCTCTTTTTCTTCGTCGCGGATATGCTCTATAATATGTTTAATTTCTTCATCGTTAGACTGGCTAACGCGCTCCTGATATTGGTTAATGCTTCTGATTCTCCGATCAAATCTTTCCTTAAGTTTCCCAAACTTTATCCATATTTTCACTATTGCTTATAAGCAAACGCTATTCTTAAATATTTTAATCTAAACCAACTAATTAGTCAATCTATTGTTTTCAAAATAATATATTAACTATCAATGATAACTTTTCAAAAAATCCTGCAACCTCTCTAAAGCAATTCGCCGCATTGAGATTTTATTCTTCTCTACCCCCATTTGAGCAAATGTTTGACAATAGCCATCTGGAATAAAAACATTATCCCAGCCAAAATTAGTTTTCCCCATTGGCTGATTAGCGATTTTCCCAATCACCTTGCCAGTAAAACATTGATAAGTACGCCCATCATAAAATCCAACCGCCGTTTCAGCTTTAGCCCGGCGATTTTTCCCAATCATTTGGCAAATCCGTTCATAACCAATGGTCTCCCCCACCCATTTAATCAAAGCTCCGGGGAAGTTATGCCATTCCTCGATATAAAGACCGGTATCCTCAACAAGTAATGGTCTTTTAATTAAATCATATGCTTGTTTCGCTTTATGTCGGACTACTTTCTCAACCTCAATTGCTTGAATTTCATCTAAATCCAAATTAACCTGGGCTAATTCCAATCTTAAAATTTGGCTAAATTCTTTGACTTTATTAGGATTACTAGTAACTAAAAACATTAAAGTGGTTAAGTAATTTCCGCCAATATTTTTTGAAGAGCCGCGCGGGAAGAACCAATTTCTAACGGCGGCCGAGTAATCGGGCGGCCAATGACTAAATAATCAGCTCCAAGTTCAATTGCTTCCCTTGGAGTAACTACTCTTTTTTGATCATCTTTTACTGCCCAGCGGGGACGAATTCCAGGAACAATAACCAGAAAATTACTTCCGCAGGTTTGGTGAACAATTTCAATTTCCTGAGGTGAACAGACAACTCCGTCCAAACCCGATTCTTTGGCTAAGAGAGAAAGTCGCTTAACTAATTCCGCAGCCGTTTGATGAAAGCCAATTTTCAAAAGTGAATCATTGGTCAGCGAAGTTAGAATGGTTACTCCAATAACTAGGGGTGGGTTAATGGCTAATTCAGCAGCTCGTTGATGAACCGCTGCTACCGCCTGATATATCATTTCCCGGCCGCCGAGACAATGAAGATTAATTATTCTAACTCCCGGTTGAACTAATGGCCGAATTGCTTCAGCTACCGTATGAGGAATATCATAAAGTTTAACATCAACAAAAAGATCTTGATTTCGACCCAGAACTGAGATGACCCTTTTGGGACCTGCTGAATAAAGAAGCTCCAAACCAACCTTAAAAATTTTTATTTCCGGTTTTAATTCATTCACTAATTGCTCAGCTTGGGATAATTCGGGAACATCGAGAGCAACAATAATTTTTTCTGATTGGTTATTCATTTTTAGGAGTTATTAATAAATTTTTCCCAATTCTTTTTAGGTTTTAGAGCCTGGCTTCCTTTTTGGCAAAGCGGGCATTGTTCAACAGACCAAGTATGAATTTCTAATTCAATAAGAGAAATAATTCGGTAATCGGAATATAATTGCGGTAATTTCTTCGGCCGATGAACTAAGCTCAGAACAATAATTCTGCCTTCTTTATCTCTCAGAAATTCTAAGGTCGGATTGTTTTCTTGGATCGCTTGAGTAACTTGACGGGTGGTTTTGAGAGTTGTAATCAGTTCTTCTACTTGAAGAACCCGCGCCCCATCAGGGATTTCAAATCTTTTTAATTTTTGAATTTCGTTAACCTTCTCGGTATAAGCAAAAGCTGCCGACAGAATAGAGGCTACTTTATCACCCAAAGTAATCGCCGCCATTGAAGAAGAGACTACATAGTCAATAGATCCTTTCTCAATTGGCTGAAAAGATTGTAATTTTTCAATCAACTTTTGGGCAAGAAAATTTTTCAGATTGGGAAATTTTAGAACTTGAGAGCAGTTGACATACCCATCGCTGTGCTGACCACTGGTTAGAAGAGCGTGAGGTGAATTCGAACTTTGGTTGAATAGCCAAATTGCTTCGGCTAATTTGAAAACATCTAAATAGCTAATTTTCTCCAACTCCGAAGAATTTATTACTCTAATCTTCTTTTCTTGTTCTAAATTCATAATTTATCGATTGTCTCCACTGCCGCGAAGCTTACCTCTTAATTTTCTTGATTGTAATTTTTCAATATTGGTTTGAGCAATATCGTCTAATGATAAATCTAATTCGGTAGCAATTTGGGACAAATACCAAAGAACATCCCCTAACTCTTTTTTGATTTCTTCTTTTTTCTTTGGAGTAATAATTCCCTGCTCATCTCTTAAAACTTTTTTAATCTTTTCGGCTACTTCCCCACTTTCGCCAACTAATCCTAATACAGGATAAATAAAATTGCTTCCTAAGTCGGGATAAATGGCTGTATTTCTTGATTTCTTTTGATATTCCTCAAAAGTCATAAAGGTTAAATAATTAATTAAACCAGAGCCAAAATCCGATTAATAACATTAAAACAGCAACAATAAAATGAATTAAGCGAATATTTTTTTGGCGAATCTGCTCAGCTTTCTGAGTATCCAGTCCCCAAAATACCGCTAAGGTAATCAAAATCATTGGCAAAATAAAAACCAAATTATAAATCAATAAATAGAAAATTGCTCGAGCTTGAGTTGTTCTTTGGCTCAACATTCCTAATATAGCAATATAAGGACCGGATGTGCAAGGAAGAAGAAATAAACTAACTGAAAAACCAATTAAGAAAGCGCCGAAAGGCGAAGTAATCGATTTAATTAACGCTTGCAATTTAGGCCGCCAACTAAACGGAACTTCCATAACAAAACCTTTCCCATACCAGAAAACATCTTTTAGATTGGCTAAACCAATTAGAATAGCCAGCCCGGCAATAATTTTGCTTAAAATCATTGATGATTTTGCCGTCGCTAAAGCATAATAAACCCCTATCCCCATTAAGAAATAAGAAATAAACACAGAAGAAGTAAAAGCTAAGCCAGCCCAAAGAGCTCGCCGACGGTTGCCGGAAGATAAAATAGTGGTCATTAAAAGAATCAATACTGCAAAAGCGCAGGGGTTTATCGAGTCCGCGCCAGCTCCGCCAATAACCGCTAATAAATTAATTCTCGAAACTTGATTATAATTTTTCTGATCTTCATTCCGCTTTGTAATATTTTGACCTTTAACAATCTGATTAACAAATTCAATAATCGGCTTATCGCCAATCACACATTTCCCGTGATAAAGAAGCATTGGAACACCGCGTCGATCTTCAGAAATATTCTTTTTTTGGCAAATTTTCAAAAATTCTTGAAGGTTATCCCGGTGAAAACGAATCTCTTTTTTATCTAAATTTAATCTTTGAAAAAGATTTTCGCTTTGAAGATAATTAATAACCTTCTCGCAATGAGAACATCCACGACTGTAAAATAAATAACCATCTGAAACAGCCAAAGCAGAACGGAATTGACCGAAAACAATCAAAACAAAAGTAAAAATAAAAAGAATCACTCGAGTTATTTTAGACATAGAATTTAGTCTTCATTATTTCCTCAGCAATTTTTCGAGCCGCATCTGGATAAACAAACTTTCTAACATTTTTAATCATTTCCTCACACCTCTCTAAGTGATCAAGTAGATAATGAATCTTTTCCAAAAAAAGGTGGGGAGTCAAATTTGTTTGATCCAGAACTAAGGCTGCATCAGCCTGGGCTAATATATTAGCATTTTTGCTTTGATGTTCATTAGCCGAATTAATTAATGGGATTAAAATACTAACTTTTCCAGCGGCGGCAATTTCAGCAATTGAACCAGCCCCAGCTCGAGAAATAATCAAATCAGCTTGAGAAAAATATTGCTTTAATTGATCTTCGTCAAGGAATGAAAAAAGACGGTAATGATCAGGATTAGTAAGTTTTACCTCCTTAACCAATTCGTTAACCTCCCGAAAGTTATTTTCACCACACTGATGAATAACTTGATAATTCTCGACTAAAGCCGGTAGAATTTCTAAAATAATTTGGTTGATTGCCTGAGACCCCTGGCTACCGCCAATAACTAAAATTGTTCTAGTCGCTTTCTCCTCAATTAATTTCTCTCTCTGGCCAATTTGAACAAAAAACTCCCGAATTGGATTTCCGGTAACAACAACTTTTTTACTTGGAAAATACTGACTGGCTTCTGAAAATCCCAAAAATATCTTCCGGGCTAATTTACCCTCCAGAAAATTTGCCAAACCAGGAACAGCATCAGATTCATGAATAAATAACGGAATCCAATAAAGCCAAGAAACAAAAGATGCTGGTAAGCTGCCGTAGCCCCCCTTAGAAAAAACAATATCAGGCATAATTATCAATAAGTACCAAAGAGAAGCTATAAACCCACCAATAAATCTAAATAAATCTAAAAAATTATTCAAGTACTCGCCAACTCCCTGCTGTTTGCCATATCTTCGCCATTTACCAGCAGAAATATTTTTAATTTTAACTCCCTCTTCAGCTAACTTTTCTTGATGAATAGTTCGAGGTCCAACAAAAAAAACTTCCAAGTCAATGTTTTTCTCTTGGGCAATTTTTTTGGCTTGGCGAACCACTGCTAGTAATGGAAACAAGTGGCCGCCAGTTCCTCCACCAGTCAACAGTAAACGCATAAAATTATTTCAAGGAATCAAAAACAAAAATCAAAATAACAATCTAAAACAATAAATTCTTCTTAACTTTTAATTTATCGACGGCTAACCCAAGGATTATCTTTAATATAAAATCTGAGTTTTCTTCGGCTCCAATATAAACCAGCATAATCTATATTAATCCGAGAAGTGGAAATAATCAAGGCTGAATTATCTTTTTCACCTTCTTCAAGCCAAATTCCTTTACCTTGACAAAGATCCCAACCATAAAATGATTTATCTAAATTAAGATACTTGCACAACTTTCCTGGACCATTAGGTAAAATTTTAACTTCATCTGATTTCGGCTGAATTGGTTCAAGCGCCCGAATAAGTACACATTCTGGCTGATTAATCCAGCCGGTAACAAAATTGAGCTGCCAATACATCCCGTAAACCAGATAAATATAAATATAGCCACCAGCCCCATAAACAATTTTATTCCGCGGGGTAATCTTTCCCCCAAAACTATGCGCTGCCCGATCCTGTGGACCCAAGTAAGCTTCTGTCTCAACAATTTTACCAATAATTTGTTGGTTATCCTTTAATTGGCGAACAATGTATTTTCCGAGCAAATTTTTTGCGACCTGAATTGCTGGTTGAGTAAAAAAAGATCGGCTTAACATAGAATAGCAATCTCACCTATTTAACTTCATTCCTAAATCAATAAAAACCAAGACCAATCCAACAATTGCTGTAATCCAAGAAATTATCCAAAATCTCATTGTTATTTGAGATTCTGGCCAGCCACGACCTTCAAAATGATGATGAATCGGAGTAGAAAGAAAAATTTTCCGATGAAATAACTTTTTACTTATAACTTGGATAATCACTGAAGTCGATTCCATCATTGGAATAAAAGCGATAAAAACCAAAGCAAAAAATTGATTTGTCAACATCGCAATTATCCCCAAAGTAATCCCCAAACTCATTGCTCCAGTATCACCCATAAAAAATCTGGCTGGATGAATATTAAACCAAAGAAAGGCTAAAGTAGCTCCAAGAATAACCCCACAAAAAGCCGCTAAATCATATCGTCCTTGGAAATAAGCAATAAGCGCATAAGCGCCAAAAGCAATAACTAATATTCCTCCAGCTAAGCCGTCCAGACCATCGGTTTCATTGATTGAAAATGCTGTTGCGACTAAGATAAATATAAAGACAAGAATATACCACCAGCCAATATTAAAATCACCAATAAAAGGCAAATGAATAATTTGCCAATCAAGTTTGAAATAAAACCACCAAGCGCCAAAAACAGCGATTATAGTATAAAGCAAAAGTCGGATTTTAACCGTTAATCCACCCCCTCGAGCCGGACCAATTCTTGAAATACCAATTAAATCATCAGCGAAACCAACCAGAGCTGAAACTACCAAAGCGCCCAACGGCAAGAAAGTTTCCCGCCGGCTAAGAAAATTCAAATGACCAATAAAATGATCTAGACCAATTTTCTGAAGAATAAAAAACAGCAAAGCCAATAACAAGACCGTCCCCCAAATTACCACTCCTCCTCCTGTTGGTGTCCCTTCCTTTTTTTTGTGAAATTTAGCATAAATTGGTGTCCCTTCGGTCCTAATTTGCTTTCCGAACCGATATCTTTTCAATAACCTTATCCAGAAAGGAATAAAAAAAAGAGCTACCAAAAATGAAAGCGTCGACAATCCCAAAATGCGAGCAATCTGATAAAGATGAAACATAAAGATAAGTTACTGAAAGAAAGATACACTTTCTTCAAATCCGAAAAAATAATCTCAAATCTCAAAAATCAAATCTCAAAAATACAAATTAAATCTCAAAAATCAAACAATCCGACCTATTGGTCCTATAAGCCCTATAGGTCCTATTAAATCCGAAATTCTAA
>OCNB01000039.1_pt1 | contig 13351 bp, 12 predicted proteins | sample 1539011 | NCBI WGS metagenome assembly OCNB01 (sample SAMEA3143271, study PRJEB22397) | metagenome | biome: marine; feature: hydrothermal vent; material: diffuse fluid | place: Pacific Ocean | collected 2013-09-14 | depth 1530 m
TCATCAGGAAGCTGAACAGGGAAACATTATAGATTTAGCCCGAAAATTGGAGGGAAAAATTGGAAGTTTACGCGAAAAGTTAATCCAAGAGGGAAATTCGGATGAGAAAATAATCAAAAAAATTAAAGAATATCCGCGAGTAAGAAGAATTAAGAAACAAATTATTTACCGAGAGATTCCATTAGTAATTAAAATTGCCAAAGGATACAAATCAAAAAACAAAAATGTGGATATGGAAGATTTAATCCAGGCAGGAATTGTGGGACTAGTTGAAAGTATCAACAATTGGATTAAAAAAAGCGCCAAAGGAGAAAAAACAAACCTGGCGGGCAATTATTTGGAGGGAAAGATTAGATCAGAAATTAGAGACAAATTATCCTCTTACAAATTAGGAAGGCTTCAGATTTCTAAAAAACTTATGCTTTCTAAAATTCCTGAATATAATCAGGCTAAAGGAAAATTATCTGAGAAGTTGGGTCGGGAACCAACTCTCGAGGAAATAGCTCAAGAATTGGGCTGGAATGAAAGAAAAATTAAAAGAATTATTAGCGCCATTTTGACCCAGAGAGGTTATATCTCCTTAGATGCGCCGATAGAACCCTCCGGGATAAGTGCGAAAAATATCATCCCAGATCCAAACGCCATTTCTGTAGAAGAAACAGTTATATTAGCTGATTTAAAAGAAAAATTATTAAAGATGATGAAAGAAGATCTTTTTACTGAAAAACAAAAGGAAGTTTTGGAAGGAATTTTGGCTGGGAAAAGAACTACTGAAATTGCAGAAGAGATGGGAGTTTCCTCCCAGGTTATTAGTACTCACAAAAGAAATATTATTGCCAGTATAATAAAAAAACTCCATATCCAAAAAGATTAAATAGAAAATGATGATAGATAGCAGCGATTGAGGTATTATTCTCTTTGGAATACTAATTTATTGATAATTTAATGAAAAAAGAATGTCATCTCTATCAAAAATTGGACAGCGGAAAAATTAGGTGCTTTAATTGCGCTCATCATTGTTTAATTCCTTCGGGGCAGAAAGGAATTTGTGGAATTAGAAAAAATATTAATGGAAAACTGTATTTATTGGTTTTTGGGCGAGCGATAGCTGAAAATATTGACCCGATTGAAAAGAAGCCATTTTTCCATTTTCTACCGGGAAGTTTAACGCTATCATTGGCAACCGTTGGCTGTAATTTTCACTGTGACAACTGCCAGAATTGGCAGATCTCGCAATTTCCTCACTTAGAAAGAAATGATCAAAAAATAGAAAGCAGCGGTTTTAACTTGCCACCAGAGAAAGTTATTCAAGACGCATTAGAAAATAACTGTCCATCAATTGCTTACACTTATACCGAGCCAACTGTTTTTTCTGAATATGCTTTAGCAATAATGAAATTAGCTCGAAAAGCCGGACTAAAAAACATTTGGGTCTCAAATGGTTTTCAATCCAAAGAATTGGTTAATTTAATCGCGCCTTACCTGGATGCAATTAATATTGACTTAAAATCATTTTCGGATAAAATATATCAGAAGCATTTTGGTGGACGCTTAAAACCAGTCCTGGAAAATCTTAAAATGTTTAGAAATTTAGGAGTTTGGGTAGAAGTTACTACTTTAGTCATTCCAACAATTACTGATTCAGAAGAAATGTTTCAAAGAATTGCCAAGTTCATAGCCAATGATTTAGGCGCGGAAACACCTTGGCATATCTCTCGTTTTTCAGGATTTCTTTCTTGGAAATTGTCAAACTTGCCAGAAACACCAATTAAAAAATTAGAAGAAGCAGCCCGAATTGGTCAGAAAGAAGGATTAAAACATATTTATATTGGCAATGTGTAACAATCCAAATTATATCAGCCACCAATAATTAACTGCTGATTATCAGGCTAAAGATAAAACCGAGAATTATCTTGGCTCGATAAACTTCATTCAAAAATAGGAAATTTGATAAACAATAAAATTTACTACTTACTAAAATATGTTTCTTGGCGGAATTCAAAAATTCAGTTTAATTGATTATCCTGGAAAAATAGTTGCGACAATCTTCACCGTTGGCTGTAATTTTCGTTGTCCGTTTTGCCATAATCCAGAATTAGTTTTGCCGGAACAAGTTGAAAACCAGCCCTTGTTCTCCGAAGAAAAATTTTTCAGTTTCTTAGCGAAAAATAAAAAACTTTTAGATGGCATCTGTATTACTGGAGGAGAACCAACTGTTCAAAATGACTTAATTGATTTTATTCGGCGGATTAAAAAGGAAGGATATTTAGTCAAATTAGACAGCAACGGTTCAAAGCCAGAAATTTTGAAAGAACTTTTAGAAAATAATTTAGTTGACTATTTGGCAATGGACATAAAAACATCGCCCCAAAAGTATTCTTTAGCCGCAGGCCGAGAAATTAAAATGGATAAAATCAAGGAAAGCGCTGATTTAGTCCGCCAGTTTCCAAACTATGAGTTTCGAACAACAATTGTCCCAAAAATAGTTACTGAAGATGACATTTTAAATATTTGCCAGTGGCTATCAGGATCCAAACTTTATGTTTTACAGCAATACCATTCAGATAAGACAATTGATCCAACCTATGAAAATTTATCACCCTATCCAGATGATGTTTTAATAAAAATGAAGGAAATTGCCCAGCCATTTTTTGATAAAATAGAAATACGGGGAATAATTTCATGATTAATCCCAAGATTGTTAAAATTTTCGATCAAATTGGTGATTATTATCTAATGGAAGATACTCCGTTCAAGCCAGCGGCTTACCATCGAGCAGCGCGGATAATCGAGTCGTCAAATGTTGATTTAGAAGAAGTATACCAAAAGGGAGGGATTAAAGCAGTGGCTGCCCTGCCGGGTATTGGACAGTCAATGGCTAAAAAAGTAGAGGAATTCATTAAAACCGGACAAATCCAGGAGTTAAATGATTTTCGCCAAAAGTGTCCAGTAGATCTAATCGGCTTGACTTCAATTGAAGGCGTAGGTCCAAAAATAGTCAAAATTCTTTACCAAAAGTTAGGAGTAAGAACAATTGACGATTTAGAAAAAGCTGCTCTATCTGGAATGGTTCGCCATTTGCCGCGATTCGGAGAAAAAACTGAGCAAAATATTCTGAAGGGAATAAAATTTTTACGAGAGCATCAAGGAAGATTTATTTTGGGCTTCGTTTTACCTTTTATTCGTCAGATTGCTCAACGGTTGCGAAAATTACCAGCAGTTGAAAGATTGGAAATTGCCGGTTCAACTCGGCGATATAAAGAGACAATTGGAGATATCGACTTGTTAATTATTTCCAGCCAGCCAGAATTAGTAATGGACTATTTTTGTTCGATGCCAGAAGTAGAAAAGATTTATGGGAAAGGAAAAACCAAATCATCAGTTCATCTTGATTTAGGAATTGATATTGATTTAAGAGTAATCGAGAGAAAGAGTTTTGGGGCTGCTTGGCAATATTTTACTGGAAGTAAAGAACATAATATCAAATTGAGAAGATTAGCCATTGAAAGAGGATTGAAAATTAATGAATATGGAGTTTTCCAGCGAAAAAATAATAATCAGGGAGAGAAATGGTTAGGCGGTCGAGAGGAAAAAGATATTTATCAAAGCGTTGGCTTGCCCTGGATCCCACCTGAAATAAGAACCAACCAAGGAGAAATTGAAGCAGCCCTTAAAAATCAGTTGCCAAGAATTGTCGAGTATGATAAAATTTTGGGAGATTTGCATAGTCATACTAATTGGTCAGATGGGTCTGGGACAATTGAGGAAATGGCTCGAGCAGCAATTAAATTGGGCCGAAGATATTTGGCAATTACCGATCATAGCGCGGGACTAAAAATCGCTCATGGTTTAGATAAAAAGAAAATTTTAAGGCAAATCAAAGAAATAGATCAAGTTAATGAAAAAATAAAAAGTGAAGGAATAAATTTTCGTTTATTAAAAGGGGTTGAATTAAATATATTAGAGAATGGACAAGTTGATTTACCTGATGATATTCTGGCAAAATTGGATGTAGCCGCCGCGGCAGTTCATCATAAATTTAGAATGTCCAAAAGCGAAATGACCGAAAGAATTTGCCGAGCGATGGAAAACCCTCATATTGATATTATTGCTCATCCGACAGGACGCTTAATTCAGAGCCGAGAAGGATATCAGTTAGATTTTGAAAAAATATTCAATAAAGCATTGGAAACAAAAACGGTTTTAGAAATAAATGCCTGTCCTAATCGGCTTGATTTAAATGACGAGCATATCCGCCAAGCAATTAAGTTAGGGGTTAAGTTGTCAATAGGGACAGATTCGCATAATTTAAATCAATTATGGCATTTAGAGTTAGGCATCGCCCAAGCTCGCCGTGGCTGGGCAGAAGAAAAAAATATTATTAATACTTGGTCAGCGGAAAAAATTATTGAATATTTCAAAAAATAAGTTATGTCAAAAAAAGATAAATTTACCTTAATCGATGGAATAATTGCTTTAGCTATCGGCGAAATGTCAGCTTGGCTGTTAGCGCCAATTTTTGAAAATTTATCTATTAGAATTAGTATCTGGTGGGGAGCGGTTATTTTACCGATCATTTCTTTGGTGGGTCTCTTCGTCTGTTATCTCTTGAGCTACCTTTGGAGAGTATTTTATCAATTTGGCAAATTTGGATTAGTTGGTGTCTTAAATACTTTAGTTGACTGGGGAGTTTTAAACTTTCTAATGTGGTCAACAGAAATAATGGCTGGAGTAGGATATGGCTTCTTTAAAAGCATATCTTTTATTTTAGCAACAACTAATAGTTATTTTTGGAATAAATTTTGGGTCTTTCAAAAAAATGAAACCAAATTAACCGAGTGGGAAGCAAGCAAGTTTTTAGCAGTAAGCGTGGTGGGATTTTTAATTAACGTTGGAGTAGCCAGTTTAGTAGTTAATTTTGTTCATCCTTCTATTACTTGGAAATTATTGGGACAAGTAAATATAGCTGCTTTTTGGGGGAATATTGGAGCGCTAATCGGGACAATAACAGCAGCGCTTTGGAATTTTATTGGTTATAAAGTAATTGTATTTAAAAAATAAATTTATGCCTTCCTTTTCTTGGCAAGATTATGAATATCCGTACTACCCTAAGAGCGCTTATTGGATGGCTATATTTGCCTTGATAGTGATTATACTTTTAGCCACCTCTATTTTTTGGTTGAAAAATTATTTCTTTTCATTGCTAATATTGGGCGCCGCAGCGCTAATCTATACTTTTGCCAACAAAAAACCAAAAAAGATAACTTTTCGAATTAACGAAAATGGCATTGAGGCCGGTCACTCATTTTTTCCATATAAAAACATTAAATCATTTTGGATTTTTTATCATCCGCCGGAAATAAAGGAAATTTCCATCAAAACAAAAGCTTTAATAAATCCAGAAATAAAAATTCCTTTAGGCGACCAAGATCTGGTTCAAATTCGGCATTTTTTGTTAAAATATCTTCCAGAAGAAGAACACGAAGAATCGTTGCTGGAAATTCTCCTGAGAATAATTAAATACTAATCGGATTATTAGATGTCTAAAAATCAGAATCTAATAATCAGAATAATTTTGAGCCGTATTTCAATTTTTTAGGATTATGATGTTTATCTATTTTTTATTTTTTATTTTAGGAACTACAGTTGGTAGTTTTCTTAATGTCGTTATTGATCGATGCCCAGCAAACAAAAAATTAACCGGGCGCTCACATTGTGATTATTGCGGCTATCAATTGAAATGGTTTGACTTGATTCCAATCCTTTCTTTTTTATTTCTGCGAGGAAAATGCCGAAAATGTCAGCGGCGACTGTCTTGGCAATATCCATTAGTCGAATTATTGACCGGATTGGTTTTTGTTTTGTTATTCAAAAACTTCCTAGCGGCTAACTCCGTTTCTTGGTCTTATATGTTCTCCTTTATTTATTATTTATTAGTATCCTGCTTATTGATAGTCATTGGAATTATCGACTGGAAAACATTTTTAATTTTCGATTGGATGGTTTATGGAGGAATTATCTTAACTTTAATTTGGCAAGCTTTTAATGGTAATTTTTGGAACCATTTTTATTCAGCCCTATTAGCCAGCGCTTTTTTTTGGGCTTTGGTAATTTTTTCTCGGGAAAAGTGGATGGGGATTGGAGATGCCAAATTAGTTTTTTGGTTAGGATGGCTTTTAGGATTTCCCCAGATTTTGCTGTCGCTTTTTTTAGCTTTCTTTAGCGGAGCAATAATTGGAATAGGCTTAATTATTTTTAAGGGGAAAAATCTTAAAACCCAGGTTCCCTTCGGACCATTTTTATGCTTTTCCACTTTAATAGTATTGCTCTGGCAACCAACAGTTCTTCAAATGATGTATTTTATTTATTAAAAAAGAAGAAGATATGAGCAATTTTTGGGAAAAATTGGAAAAAATTATCTTTTATTTTTTCCTTTTTATTATCCCATTTCAAACAAGAAAATTTATTTGGGCTAAGCAGTGGCCGATTAACGAATGGACTTCAATTTGGTTATGGGGAACAGATATTCTGATTGGAGGACTTTTACTGCTTTGGTTTTTAGATTTGAGACAGCAAAAAAGACGAGCTGAATTTTGGAGAAAAAACAAATTATGGATTATCATTAGCGGAATCTTTGGATTGATAGCCATTCCTCCGCTATTCCACAATTTTAGCTATTTAGCATTTTTCCATTGGCTAAAACTATCTGAAATAATTCTTTTTTTACTTTATCTAAAAGATCTTTCTTCAAAAAAAGTTCTCTCAAAATTATGGATAATTTCGATCCTTTTAATTAGCGGATTATTCCAATCAATCATAGCTATTAGCCAATTTTTTAACCAGTCAAATTTGGGACTAAGAATTCTCGGCGAGGGAATCTTGGGACCAAATTTAGCCGGGGTAGCCAAAATTAATTTGAATGGATTAAAACTAATTCGGGCTTACGGCACTTTTCCTCATCCAAATATTTTGGCTTTTTTTCTTTTGGTAATTATTTTAATTTGGCTTAGTTATTTATTAAAGAATCCTCATTGGCTGAAGAAATATCGTTTAATCTTTTCTTTTTCGGCTCTGGCTTTACTCTGGCTGGCTTTATTTTTATCTTTTTCCCGAGCAACTATTACTTTAGCTGTGGTTTTAACTCTAATTTTTTTGCTTTGGCAAAAAAAATTTTCTCTTCTTCTTTGGCAAATCCTCCTTTGGGTTTGTTTAATTCTCTCACTTTGGCCAGAAATTTCTATTCACTTTCTGCATTTTAGCAGTTACCATCAATCAATTAGTTTGCGGCTCTATTATCAAAATATCGCCAAAGCAATTTTCTGGTTTCATCCTTGGATAGGAGTCGGTTGGGGGAATTTTGTCAATTATTTTATTAGCCATTATCCATCTCAGGAAAATTGGGTTTATCAACCAGTCCATAGCATCTACTGGCTAATTTTATCTGAAATGGGAATATTCGGCTTTTCCATTTTTATCTGGATTTTAGGAAGAGTTTTTGGGGGATTATTAAAAATCAAGAAAAAAAGTTTAATCCAATTTCAGTTAGGATTGCTTTTATTTTTAGCCTTTCTAATTATTGGATTAGAAGACCACTCGTTCCTAACAACCCAGCAAGGATGGCTAATAATAGGAATAATGATAATCGGGGTTGCTAATTAGCAATGTTAATAATCAAAATTTTTCTGCTTTTTCACTTATTATTTTCCATATTTGCCCTCACATAGTTTGACATTGCTGGCGGGGTTTGATAGGATGGGAGGAAGAAATAAATAACACCGAGTATTTATGATTGAGTTTTCATCTATTCCGACAGAAGTTTTGGAAATTCTAGCCCAGTTAGAAAATAATGGCTGGGAAAGTTTTTTAGTTGGTGGTTGTGTTAGAGATTTACTTTTACAGCAGGAACCAAAAGATTGGGATATTACGACTAAAGCTCAACCCGATGAAATCCAAAAAATTTTTCCGGATAGTTTTTATGATAACCGATTTGGAACAGTTGGAGTAAAAACAGAAAAATTGAGAATTATCGAGATAACTACTTTTCGAGCCGAGGGGGAATATACCGATGCGCGGCATCCAGACAAAATTAAATGGGCTAAAACATTAAATGAAGATCTTTCTCGAAGAGATTTTACAGTTAACGCAATCGCAATAGAAGTAAAATCAGAAATTCAGAATTCAAAATTTAAGACAAATCCAAAATTGATTTTAATTGATCCATTTGAAGGGCAGAAGGATTTGGAAAATAAAATCCTCCGAACAGTTGGCGATCCAAATAAAAGATTTGCGGAAGATGCTTTAAGAATGATGCGCGCGGCGCGATTAGCAATAGAATTAGGCTTTCGAATTGAAGCAAAAACATTTGAAGCAATCAAGAAAAACTCTCCACTAATTAAAAATATCGCCCAAGAAAGAATTCGAGATGAATTAGTAAAAATTTTGACAACTCCCCGGGCGGCTGAAGGAATTGATTTGCTTAGGGAAGCAAACCTACTAAGATTTATTATTCCGGAATTACTAGATGGATACGGAGTTGCACAAAATCTTCATCACATCTACGATGTTTATACTCACAATTTAAAATCCCTTGAGACAGCCGCGAAGAAAAATTATAATTTAATTGTTCGGCTGGCAGCTCTTTTGCATGATATTGGCAAACCAAAAGCAAAAAGAGGAGAGGGAGAAACATCTACTTTTTATAACCATCAGATTATTGGAGCAAGAATGGCCAGAAAAATTTTAGAACGGTTAAAATTTAGCCGGGAAGTGATTAGAAGAGTAATACTTTTAATCAGGAATCATATGTTTGTTTATGATGTTGATCGGGTTAAAGCATCCGGAGTGCGAAGAGTAATTAGAAAAGTCGGCTTGGAAAATATTCAGGATTTGATTAATTTGAGGGTGGCTGATCGATTGGGTTCAGGGTGTCCAAAAGCAATTCCATATAAATTGCGGCATTTTCAATATATGGTTGAAAAAGTTTCTCGCGATCCAATTTCGGCTAAAATGCTTAAGATTAACGGGGAAGATATTATGCGGGAGTTAAAAATTCCGTCGGGACCAAAAATCGGCGCGATTCTTGATTTGCTGTTGGCGGAAGTTATTGACAATCCGAAGAAAAATAATTCAGAATATCTTATTCAAAGAGCCAAAGAATTGTTGTTAGAAAATAATTTATTGGATCAGCGGGGAAAAGCCCAACAAAAAATAAATCAAGTTGAGGAAGGAGAGGAAAGGGAAATAAAAAAGAAATATTGGGTAAAATAGATTTTTGTTTCGGGGTGTAGTCTAATGGTAGGACGCGGGCTTCGGGTGCCTGTAATCCGGGTTCAATTCCCGGCACCCCGACCAGATGATTTTCTGCGCTAACTGCGGGATTGGAGAAAAAATACAAGAGAACTTGAAAAGATTCTTATAAAAAATAAAAAAGAAAAAATTTATGCTTTTATAGATGGAAATAATCTTTATTTAGCCATTAAAAGTTATGGCTGGAAATTAGATTTTGCCAGATTTTATATTTATCTTAAAGACAAGTATAAAGTAGAAAAACCTTTTATTTTTATTGGATATCTACCAGAGAATGAATTTAGTTTTACATACAATGATTGAATATCCAAGCTATGATAAGGCAATAATAGTCAGCGGAGATGGAGATTTTTATTGTTTAATTGAATATTTAGAGAAACAAGGAAAATTAGGAAGATTATTAATTCCAAATAGAAAAAATTATTCTCGTTTACTTTGGAAATTTAGAAAATATATGGATTTTGTTAATTATTTAGAGAAAAAAGTAGGGAAGAGACAAAACAGAAAAAATTTCACAACACAGACAAAAAGTTGATAAAAAGCAGGTAAAGGAGTAGAATAAATTTAATATGACTAATTCTTTTACCCTTCATGACTTACCTCGAGAAGAAAGGCCTCGGGAGCGGCTCCAAAAAGTCGGCGCTGATAATTTATCTTTAGCCGAACTTTTAGCTTTGGTGATTGAAAGAGGAAGAAGAGGAGAAAATGTTTTAGCTATTGCCCAGAATTTGATTTCCCATTTTGGCAATCTGGCAAAGATGAAAGAGGCAACAATTGAGGAACTTCAACAAGTTAATGGAATTGGTTTTGCTACCGCCTGTAAATTAAAGGCAGCTTTTGAATTAGGAGAAAAAGCCCAAACAACGGCAACAGAATACGGACAGAAAATTGAATCGGCAAAAGATATTTTTAAACTTCTTAAAAATGATTTGGGGAATAAAAAGAAAGAACATTTTAAAGTTTTATCATTAGATTCCAGAAATAAACTAATCAGCATTGACAATGTTTCTGTCGGCACAATAAATACCAATTTAGTCCATCCAAGAGAAGTTTTCAAGACGGCTATCCAACATTTAGCCGTTTCCATAATTTTAGTTCATAACCATCCTTCCGGCGACACCGAACCATCTGAAGCGGATATTGAAATTACCAAACGTCTTATTGAATCCGGCAAAATTATGGGCATTGATATTTTAGATCACATCATCATCACCAAAAACAAATTTTTTAGTTTTAAAGATAAAGGGTTGATTTAAATTGGAGGGAATTTATCTAAAATTCAAATTTAAAATAGTTGACACTTGACAACCATCTTTATTTGATTATAATAGGAATATATGATAAAAGAAAAATATATTTCAACTGCAGATTTAGCAAGAATTTTTGGCGTAACAAGACAAGCAATTCAAAAGCAATTGGCTAAAAATTCGGCAGTAAAAATCAAGAAAGTCGGAAGTAGTTTTTTGTATGAAATAGATTCTCTGCCTGCAAAAATAAAAGAAAAGATTAAAAAAGTTCAGAAAGACACAGCAGAGAAAGTAATCAAAGCGAGTAAAAAAGGAAAAGAAATCGATATAAAAAAGGAATTATGGGATGCCGCTGATAAATTAAGAGGTAATATTGATCCTTCTGAATATAAATACATTGTTTTAGGACTTATTTTTTTAAAGTATGTTTCTGATGCTTTTTATCAAAGAAGGGAAGAGTTAATAGAAAATCTTAGCGGAGCGTCTTTTATTCGTGACGAAAGTACTAAAAACTATTATCTTAATCAAAAAGACCCTTACAAGGCCGAAGGAATTTTTTATATTCCAGAAAAAGCCCGCTGGGAATTTTTGCAGTCCAAGGCATCACAGCCTGATATTGGAAAATATATTGATGAAGCAATGGAGGAAATAGAAAAAGAAAATCAGGCGTTGAAAGGAATTCTTCCCAAAATTTATTCTGCAACTCCACTTGATAGTTATGTTTTAAATGAATTAATCAATATCTTCTCAAAAATTAAATTTGACCATAATTTGCAAAAAGAAAGAGATATTTTGGGTGAAGTTTATGAATACTTCATTGGACAATTTGCTTCGGCAGAAGGGAAAAGAGCAGGAGAATTTTTCACCCCTCGCTCAATTGTTAAATTACTGGTCGAAATTTTAGAGCCATATGAGGGAGCAAGAGTTTTTGACCCGGCTTGCGGTTCAGGAGGAATGTTTGTTCAGTCAGGTAAATTTTTAAGAAATCATAAAGGAGATCCCAACAAAATGATTTTTTATGGCCAGGAGTTAAATGTTAATACTTGGAAACTTTGCAAAATGAATTTGGCTATCCGAGGAATGGAAGGACATATTGAAGGCGGGGACAACTCTTATTATGACGACAAATTTTCTGATTTAAGAGTAGATTTTGTTATTTCTAATCCTCCATTCAACGCTAAGTGGGATCCGGACAGATTAAACGATAATGATCCTCGCTTGAAATATGGAATTCCGCCTGCTTCTAATGCCAACTTTATGTGGATTCAGCATTTTATTTATCATTTAGCGCCAAATGGAATGGCTGGGTTTGTGATGGCAAATGGCGCGTTAGCGATGGGAGGCAGAGAAGGTGAAATTAGAAAAAGAATTATTGAAGATGATTTAGTTGATGTAATTATTGCCTGTCCGCCAAAACTTTTCTTTAATGTAACACTTTCGGTCTCGCTTTGGTTTGTAACTAAAAATAAAAGAAATGGAAGATTTAGAAATAGAGCAGGCGAAACTTTGTTTATTGACGCTAGAGAAATTTATACACCGATTTCCAGAAAGCAATATACTTTCACAGATGAACAAATTCAAAAAATTGCGAATACTGTCAGGGCTTGGCGGGGACAAAAAGAATACGGAGAATATAAAGACGAACCCGGTTTTTGTAAATCAGTAACTTTAGATGAAATTAGAAAAGCAGGTTATGTTTTAACTCCGGGAAGATATGTAGGAATAAAACCCGAAGAGGACGATGGCATACCTTTTGAAGAAAAAATGAAGAAATTAACAGCGGAATTAGAAAAATATTTTAAGGAAGGTCAAGAGTTAGAAGTTAGAATAAAAGAAAACTTAAAAAAGATAAATTTTTAATTATGGCAAAGAGAGACTTTATTTTTATAGACGAATCAGGAGAACCAGGAGAAGAAACTTCTTATTATATACAGGGGTTACTCCATGTTACAGACGAATCACTAAAAAAGATTAACATCCATCTCGGAGCTTTTAGGTATTTTGGAAATATCAGGGGAGAGTTAAAGTCAACAAGATTAAATAAACTGCAAAAAGAAAAATTGTCAGATATTTTAAAATATTCAATTGGAGATAATAATTTTGTTAAAGCGAGTTCGGTCTTTATGAATAAAAAAAATTATAGAGGTGATTATTTAAAAGAAAAACCAGATACACCAAAAGATGCCACACGTTTTAGGCACTTTATAATACGCAGATTATTAGAGTTTCATTTTCAAAAAAATAAACCACAATCCAACGAAATTGAGATAGTTATTGATAGGTTTCATTCCGGTGAAGTAAAAGAACAGCAAATGAAAAATTACTTAAGAAAATTAAGCTATCTTTCATTTTTGCCGAATTTTTTACATATAATTCAGGCAGATTCACGTTATTTGGAGTTGTTGCAGATTGTTGATTGGATTGCCGGAAGCGTAAAAGAAAAATACTTTATTCATTCTGATCGTAAATATGACGATTTGTTTAAATATATCAATGTAAAGGAGGTTGTAACTTAAAAGGACCGGTGCTCGTACGAGCCCAGTCCTTTTTATCGTCCATTTTTATAATAGCAAATTGACATCCTTTGTCAAGTAAGAGTTATCCACAATTGGAAAATTTCAAAGTCAAAAATGAAAAAGTCAAAATTAAACTCATATGGAAATTTGGGTAACAATAACAATTTCAGTAATTTCTGCTTTGGTAACTAGTTATTTTACATATTTCTTTGGATTTCAACAATATTTAAAACAGAAAAGAAGAGAAGAAATAAATAATTATTATATAAAAAATGGAATTGA
>OCNB01000040.1_pt1 | contig 13046 bp, 13 predicted proteins | sample 1539011 | NCBI WGS metagenome assembly OCNB01 (sample SAMEA3143271, study PRJEB22397) | metagenome | biome: marine; feature: hydrothermal vent; material: diffuse fluid | place: Pacific Ocean | collected 2013-09-14 | depth 1530 m
AAAAAATTCTTTTTAATTCTCTTAAATTTTTCCGGAAAAGTCGAAAATTTCTCAAAACCTCTTTATTTTATACAGACAATATCTAAAAAATCAAACATTTGAAAGGCATTATCTTCTCTATAAGTTCTAAAAAGCAATCAGAAGAATAGATAAAAAGAGAATATCTATTTGACATTAAAAACAAAAGGAGTTATTATTAAGGATAGAAGTAAGTAAAAAATAAGTAAGATAATCTTATGTCTATAATTACTATTATCTCAATTATTTTAGCAGTCATTGTTTTAGGAATAATTTTTATTTATAATCGATTTGTTGGTTTACGCAATCAAGTTCAAGAAGCTTGGTCAGATATTGAAGTCCAGCTTAAGAGAAGATATAACCTTATCCCTAATTTGATCAATACTGTTAAAGGATATGCCACTCACGAAAAAGAGGTTTTTGAAAAAGTTACCGAAATAAGGAACGAAGCGATGCAGGCTCAAGGGATAAATGAAAAATCAGCCGCTGAAGGGGAATTGAGCAATGCTTTGAAATCTCTTTTTGCTGTTGCCGAGAATTATCCTCAACTACGAGCTTCCGAAAATTTTCAAAAACTGCAAGATGAACTAACTGATACTGAAGATAAAATTCAAGCAGCGCGAAGATTTTACAATGGCATAGCGCGTGATTACAATATTGCTCAACAAACATTCCCTAATAACATTATTGCCCAGCTATTCCATTTCAAATTGGCTGAATTTTTTGGCGGAGTTAGCGAAGAAGAAAAGAAAGTTCCGGAAGTAAAATTCTAATTAGATTGACAAAGGTTTTTGCGCTTTCTAAACTATGCCTCCATTCCTTCATAAAAAATCTATCTGGATTTCTCTTTTTATTTCTTTAGTAATCATTATTCTCAGTTTTTTTTATTCCCGGGGTTATTTAATTCGTCATCAAAAAAACTACTTTTCACCTAAGCAATATCAGCAAATTTACCAATCAACAAATAACGGTCTCATTATTGGCCCCGATGATGCTCCAAATAAAATAGAAATTTACAGTAGCTTGCTTTGTCGCGCTTGCGCTAATTTTTCACTCCATCAACTCCCAGAAATAATTAATCAATACGTAAAATCCAATCGAGCAAAAATAATTATTCACCCGATGCCCCCAAGGGAAACAATGAAAGCATCCATTTGCGCTTGGCAACAAGGAAGATTGTTAGAATATGAACAATACTTTTTCAATCACCAACAAGAATTCTTCCACGATCAGAATAGCCAAGAAATTATCAGCTTTAGTTACCAAACTAAATTAAATTCTGATTTATTTAAAAAATGCTACCAAGACCAAAATCAAATCTATAACAAAATTATCCAAAACTGGCTTAACCAATCGGAAAAAAATAAAATTAAATATACTCCAACTATTTTTGTTAACGGAAAAGAAATAATCTACGATGGCCGTAGTGAAATTATTGATCGAATTGGAGAAAAACTAAAATAAATTCTCAAACCATTAAGTGCCAGTATTATAATTAAAGGAATTGATTACTCCCAACGATTATTTTTACCCTGCTTTCTTGCCAAAACTGAACAATAAGGTTATAATGCTTTATATGAAACTAATCATTAAAACAACAAACTTTACACTTACTCCAGATATAAAAGAATATTTGGAAAAGAAAATTCAAAGTGTTGATAAATTTCTAAAAAAGAAGAATTCTGATCCAGATTCAATTGAAGCCCGAATAGAGATTGGCTTACCTAGCCAACATCATCATAGTGGAAATATTTATTATGTTGAGATAAATATTTCTTTACCCGGCCGTCTAATCCGATCCACATCTCAAAAAGATGACATCAAAACAGCCATTGTCGATGTTAAGAAAAAAATACAAAGAGAAATTAAAAAATATTATCATCAGCCAATTTCACAACGAATCCGAAATTGGTTTAAAAAAGTTAATAATTAATAATAAGTAATTTAAGCATATGATAAGAAATATTATATTATTTACAGCCGGCTCTTTACTAATCGCTTTGGCTATTATTACTGCTCCTTTGGCTAAGGCGACTTATTCAATAAGTGATCTAGGAGCTTCAATTGGCGCAGTCGCCACATCATCAACATCTTCTCCTGTTTTATCTTCTGCTTCAACCACCACTCCTAATGAACAAAGCGCTCAGACATCAACCTCAACTCAAACAGAAGATGAATCAGATATTACCCCCAGTGATTTAGGCGTTTCTGATCCAGTTCTACTCCCAAATAGTCATTTTTACTTTCTTAAGAACTGGTGGCGTAATACTCGCTTACTATTTACTTTTAATCCGGTCAAGAAGACAGAATTGGAAAACAAGTTTGCTAATGAAAAACTAATCGAAGCCAAAAAATTAACCCAAAAAACCAAAAACCCAAAAATATTAGAAAAAGCAATTAAAAACTACGAAGAATCCATTGGAAGAATCGAAAACCAAGCTCAGAAATTAAAGGAAAAATCAAAAAATAATCCGGAACTTAATAAATTCTTAGATAAATTTACCCGTCAGCAAATTCTTCACGGAGAAATTTTAGACCGACTGGAAAAGAAAGTTCCACCAAAAGTTCTCCAACATATTAAAGAAGCTCGAGAAAAACACCTAAATGTATTCAGAGATGTAATGACTAAATTAGAAAACAAAGACCAAATCCCGCAACGATTGGAAAAAGCAGTTGAAAGAATTAAGCGTCTTCATTTCCCTGAAGTTAGAGCCTTGCAGATTCTTAAGAGAATTGAAGAAAAATCTCCATCCACAACTACCAAAGAAAAAATTGGAGAAGCTGAAGATAGAATTATTCATCGCCTCCAAAAAAGAGTTGAAAAAGCCAATCGGCATCAACGAAAAATATTTGAAAAAATAATTAACCGAGTTGGAAATAACAACCGGACCAAAGTACTGGAAATTATTGGAAAATTACAAAATGGAAAATCATCTACTTCAACTCGCAGTTTTTTAAATCAGGTTAAAAGAGGCGTCATAAAACAAATATTTCAAAAAGAAATACAAAAAATAAAGAAACAATTTACTCCAGCTAAAATCAAAGATATCCTAAACCATCCTGAAAAATGGATTAATAAAAAAGTAAAAGTTAATGGAAGAATTGTAGTTTCCCAAAAATTAACTGTCAAAGGTTTGCCAAAATCACCCTTAATTAACTACTATCTAGAAGATGAAACCGGCAGAATAGGCGTTATTGGCCATCTACCCCATCCGATTCCGATAACCCCGCTATCAAAAATCCAAAAATGTGTTCCCGAAGGAAGTAGTTTGGGCGCGGTAACTCCCAAAAATAAATTAGAGTGCTGTCCGGGACTAATTTCTTTTATTCCGCATGGACTTCTGGGAATAAAAGGATATTGTATTAATCCAAATCATTACTTAATTGTCTTAGGCGAAGTTAAAAACAAAGGATTGATTAAATCAAAATCAACAATTAATAACAATTTTTCTCCCTACATAGTTGCTTTCCATGCCCAATGGAACCCGCCAATTAGAACAATTAAAAAAGTTAAAAAAATTATTAACAACATTTCAAGTAGTTCCATCCCTCATGTAAAACCGATTCTTCATCGTTATCACCAATATATCAAAAATAAAAAAGATGAACACGGTGTCTGTATTCAGGTAGTAACACCAGCCCAAAATCCAAAGACAGGACAAGTAAAAAGATTCCCTACTCCTTGCGATGTTCCAGAGGGATGGATTGTTTTGCCCCAAAAAAATTCCCAGCCAAACATTAACCAGCCAAATTCATCCTCAAGCCAGCCACAAAGTCAGAAAAAATCAATTCGGAAATATGAAAACTTTTTACATCGTCACCTCCGGATGTCAAATGAATAAGAATGACTCTGAAAGGATTGCCGCTAAATTAGAGCTTAAAGGATACCAATCAGCCCCTGCCATTGTCGGGGCTGATTTAGTGATTTTCAATTTGTGCTCAGTCCGACAAAAAGCAGTTGATAAAATGTACCAAAAAATTCAGCAAACTCGAAAACAATTCCCCAAAAAGAAAATTATTCTTACCGGCTGTCTTCTTCAGGAAGACAAATTAAAGTTTAGCACGATTGTTGACGAAATTTGGCCAATTATCAATTTCCGTCAACCAGCCAAAAATGCTCCCGGAAAGTCAGCTTTTATCTCAATTATGACTGGCTGCAACAATTTTTGTACTTACTGCGTAGTCCCCTACACCCGCGGCCCTGAAATTTCCCGCCCAGCCGAGGACATTATTCAAGAAGCCAAAAAACTAATTCAACAAGAATATCAAGAATTGATCCTCTTAGGTCAAAATGTCAACAGCTACTCGTCAAAAAACACTAACTTTTCGCAATTATTAAAAACACTCAATCAAATTCCCGGCAATTTCAAAATTCGCTTTTTAACTAATCACCCCAAAGATATGAATGAAGAATTAATCGAAACCATCGCCCAATGTAATAAAGTTGAAAAATATATCCACTTACCCGCTCAATCCGGCAATAATGAGATCTTGCAAAAAATGAATCGGGGATATACTATTGAGCAATATCTCCAAACAGTTGAAAAAATACGGAAGTTAATGCCCACAGTAAAAATTTCCAGTGATTTTATTGTCGGCTTCCCTACTGAAACTGAAGAACAATTTCAATACACCGTCAACCTAATTAAAAAAGTTCGCTACAACCAAATATTTGTCGCGGCTTATTCTCCTCGACCGGGAACATTTGCCGCAAAAAATTTCCCCGATAATATCCCTTTAAGTGAAAAGAAAAAGCGGCTAAATGTTTTATTAAATGAATGGAGAAAGACAAGAAAGTAAAATCCTTACTATCAAGTAAATATGACTTTTCAAAATAAACAAAACCATAAATGGATAATGGCTTATAATGAAATTACCGGTGTTTATGATCAGCGAGCCAACAAAGTAATGCTGATTGAAGACTATGGTCCCCAAAATGGATTTTTTATTGAAGGCTGGCGATCATACCATTTTCCTAAAACATCTTCAATCGTGGAAAAATCCTATCGTGAAGGCGGAAAATCTATTTTTATCATTAAAAACGGGCGGACCAAATTAAAACTTGCTCCCCCTTTTGCGCCAATTGGCATCTCTGAGTGCTCAGTAAAAAACGGCAAAATTCATATCACTTATGAAGGATATGGCGGCGGTGGAGTTAGCGCCGCTTATTCGCGCGGATTAGCCCGAGGAGTAATTAAGGCAGATGTTATCCAAAGCGGCGGCGGGAAAAAATTAGGGAAAGGACAAATAACTTTGCCTATTTGGAAAATGCTTTTAATCGGAATTGATGATACTGACAACCAGGAAGAAGGCGCTACTTATGCTTTGGCTCACAATTTAGCAACAGAAATAAGCAACGGAAAAAATATTCGTTATTTAATTCATGGAAATATCCAACTATATCCTTATAACCGCTATAAAACCAGTAATTGTTTTAGCACGGTAATAGGTTTTATATATAAAACAGCCAAAGAAAAGAATAGCATTATCCGCCATTTTCAAACTGGACTCAAAAAATATTCTTTAAGTAAAGAAACCGCTATGGCTACCTATGAGGGGTTTTACCTACCTCACAAAATCAAAGATTTGTCTTCCGCCTTGAAATTTCATTTCTTTGATGACATTGACTACATTAAAAAGATAGCCGAAAAAAATAATTTAAAAACTTATCCAATCACCGGCCGCCGGGGAATTATTGGCGCTGTCGCCGCCATTGGATTATATGATGATCCTGACTTCGCATCCGGCTTTCCTGAAACTATGAGTTCTCAAATCTTGGCAAAACACTAATTCGCTTTCATACTTATAAATTTTATGCTGATTGTTGTCCTTGGTCCAACCGCCTCCGGAAAAACAAAAATAGCCATTAAATTAGCCAAAGATTTTAACGGTGAGATTATCTCGGCCGACTCTAGACAAATTTACCGCGGAATGAATATCGGCACTGATAAAATATCCCCTTTGGAAACTCAAGGTATTCCCCATTATCTGATTGATATTGTCAATCCCGATGAAGAATTCACCTTAGCCCAATATAAAGAATTAGCAATTAAGACTATTCGTGAAATTCAAGAAAGGAAAAAACTTCCATTTTTAGTTGGCGGAACCGGTCTTTATATCCAAGCAATTACTGATAACTTAGAAATCCCAACAGTTCCGCCAGATGCGAAACTACGGAGCAATTTAGAAAGAATTGATCAAAAAAAATTAGTCGAAATGCTTAAAAAATTAGATCCAGTCGGAGCTAAAAAAATTGACCTTAATAACCCTCGTCGAATCATCCGCGCTTTGGAGGTTTGCTTAAAAACTGGTCAACCCTTTTCAAGCCAAACCCGAAAAGGGAAACGCCTTTTTAAAATTATTGAAATTGGTCTCAACCCACCGCGCGAAAAACTCTATCAAAAAATTGATCAGCGGGTTGATTGGATGATTGAAAATGGCTTAATCAATGAAGTTAAAAGTCTCCTAAAAAAATATCCGCCAAACTTACCAGCTTTTTCCGGAATCGGTTATCAGGAAATTATTCAGTACCTTCAAGGAAAAATCACTTTAGAAGAATCTATCCAACAAATCAAATTTCACACCCATCAATATGCCCGTCGCCAGATAACCTGGTTCAAAAAAGATCAAAAAATTAAATGGGTAAAAAATCTCATCGAGGCGAGAGAAATTATTAAAGATTTCCTTAAAAAAACAAATCAACAATAAATACGTTTTAACCTTTAAGCAAAATTACTTTGGGTACAATAAATTTCCGGTCTCTTCTAATACAGAAATAAAAACATTTCGGAATTATGAAGCAAATCTAACTAAAAACAACAGGCAGCATAATTTTTAAGGGAAACTATTTTCTAAAAAAATAATATTGCCAATCACAAAGATTAAAAAATATTTGACAATCCATTAAATCGCTCAAAAAGGCGCAGAGGGTGTTTTGAATCTTAAATCAGTTGTTTCAATCAGTCCTAATAGTAATTTTCTATTATATCTAAAACAAAATAAATAAGTGGAAATAAAAATATTTTGCCCAAATTTTATTTTTAAGCAGAACTAAAACATTTAAAAACACTTGTCCTACAAAACTGAAGTTCTAAATTAAACTAAAAAATTTTAAACAATAAAAAAACAAGCTTATAATTCTTGTTTTCAATTAAATTTTCTATAAATTTTTAGCCCTATTTAGTTTTTAATAATTATTTTTTAAAAACTTGGATAAGATTAATATGATGAACTTAATTGATTTCTGATAGCTGTCTTGGCTCGGACCTTTTTTAGGCGAAGGTCTCCAACTCCTCTGGTTTATAGCCCCAGAATGGCTAAAGATTAAAATGAGATATCTCGCATTTTAATCTCTACCGACACTTCCTGAAACCAAAATGATTTCAAGAAAGGAGGTGATCCATCCGCAGGTTCTCCTACGGATGCCTTGTTACGACTTCGTCCCTGTTATCGAACTCGCCTTGGTTCCTGATAAACAGGAGCTTCCGGCGCTCCCGACTCCCTTGACGTGACGGGCGGTGAGTACAAGGCTCGGGAACGTATTCACCGCGGCGTGCTGATCCGCGATTACTAGCGATTCCAACTTCATGGAGTCGAGTTGCAGACTCCAATCCGAACTGAGGCCGGTTTTAAAGGATTAACTCCACCTCGCGGTTTGGTAACCCGTTGTACCGACCATTGTAGCATGCGTGTCGCCCAGGGCATCAAAGGGCCACGCGGATTTGACGTCATCCCCACCTTCCTCCCCCGATTTTATCCCGATTATAAAAAATCGGAACAAAATCGGGGGCAGTTTCCAATGACACTTGTAACATTGGATGAGGGTTGCGCATGTTACCCCATTTAAGGGAGCAGCTCACGCCACATGCTGACGACAACCGTGCAGCACCTGACCCGGCCGTCCTGGCAAAGCCAGGACTTCTGATATTTCTACCAGAATTCGACAGGATTTCAAGCCCTGGTAAGGTTTTTCGCTTATCGTCGAATTAAACCGCATGCTCCACCGCTTGTGCGAGCCCCCGTCTATTCCTTTGAGTTTTAATCTTGCGATCGTACTTCCCAGGCGGGATGCTTAACGCGTTAGCTACGCCACTGGAAGGGTCGATTCTCCCAATAGCTAGCATCCATCGTTTAGGGCGTGGACTACCGGGGTATCTAATCCCGTTCGCTACCCACGCTTTAGTCCCTCAGGGTCAGCCTGGCCCTAGCCAGTTGCCTTCGCTTTCGGTGTTCCGGACGATATCAACGGATTTCACCCCTCCACCGTCCGTTCCACTGGCCCCTGACCGGCTCTAGTCAATCAGTTTCTGAGGCAGCACCGGAGTTGAGCCCCGATATTTAACCTCAGACTTAATTGACCCCCTACGGACGCTTTACGCCCAGTGATTTCGGATAACGCTTGGGGTACTCGTATTACCGCTGCTGCTGGCACGAGTTTAGCAACCCCTTATTCAATCAGTACTATCACCCTGTGTTCCGCGCGAGAAATTCCTAATATCCAACTACTCTAACTATCCTAATCAACTTCTAATAATTATTAAAAATTCTAAATTCTGATTTCTAAATTCTAATCAATTCTTTGAATGATAAAAAACAGATTATTAGGATTTATTAAGGATCTACTTTAGAAATTAGAATAATTAGAAATTCCCCGTGCGAAGCACAAGGTTTCTCCCGATTAAAAGCGGTTTACAACCCGAAGGCCTTCTTCCCGCACGCGGCGTCGCTGGGTCAGGCTTTCGCCCATTGCCCAATATTCTCGGCTGCTGCCTCCCGTAGGAGTCTGGGCCGTATCTCAGTCCCAGTGCTGAGGGCCACGCTCTCACGCCCCCTACCCGTCATCGGCTTGGTGGGCCATTACCCCACCAACAACCTGATAGGACGCAGGCTCTTCCATAAGCGGAACCAAAGGAACCTTTATTCTAATAACCAAAGTTATTAGAAACTATCGGGTATTAATCCCGATTTCTCGGGGTTATTCCCGTCTTAAGGGTAGATTACCTACGCGTTACTAGCCCGTTTGCCACTAATGTAGCTACCGGCTTCCAGCCTCCAGCTTCCAGCCCTTTTAAAGATTAATCAATTATTGGCCTTTTAATCTTTTAGAAAAAGCACCTAATTGATTAGAAAGAGATTCACATTTTTCTAGAACAAATTCAAATTCTTTTTTAGTAATTATTTTCTCTTCTAAAGCAACCTCTAAACAAGCCACTAGCTCATTTAAGGAACCTAAAGAATTTCCTATATATCGATTAAAATCTTTATCAGAATTTTTCCCTGAACCTTCAGCGATATTTAAAACTACCGAAAGAGAAGCTCGACGCGTCTGGTCTAATAAATAATAAAACCTTTGAGGAAAATCGCGCGTCAAGCGAACAATTATTTTATGAAGAATCTTTGCTCCCTGATAGATTTTTAAATTTTTGAATCTAAAAGGCATAAATTTGCTGGTAGCTGGCTGCTGGAAGCCGGCAGCCACATCCGTTCGACTTGCATGCCTTATCCACGCCGCCAGCGTTCATCCTGAGCCAGGATCAAACTCTCAATAAATAGAGCCAAGACAACTATCAAAAATCAATTTAAGTTGTCTTTTATCTAATTTATTTAATTTTAAACGAACCACTTTTTCTTCCACGTTATAATAATATAACCAAAAAATAAAATTTGTCAAATTTTGTCTTCATCTATGATATATTAATACAATATATTAAACTCTTTGGTGGTTAATTTTCTAACAATGTATTGCATAATATATTATGAACATATACTTTCCCTCTTGCCAAAATTAAATTTTTCTGATATTATATTTTCAATGAGTGTTCCAAAACAAAGACATACCAAATCAAGAAGAGATAAAAGAAGATCACAGTTAGGATTAAAAAAGTTAAATTTAGTCCCTTGTCCGAATTGTCACACCCTAATTTTTCCTCACCAAGTTTGCCCAAATTGCGGTTACTATAAAGGCAAAGAAATTATTGATGTCCTCAAAAAACTAACCAAAAAGGAAAGAAAAGAAAGAGAAAAAGAAATAAAAAGAGAAAAAACAGAAAAAGCAAAATAAAAAATTATCACTTTTAGATCTTCGACGTTTTACTTATGTCTAATCGACACCTTCTAAGGTCTGTGGCAATGCAAACTCTTTATGAATGGGATTTTCGCCAAGGGAAAGAATCTCTTGGTGAAATTTTGGATAGAAATCTCAAAAATTTAGCAGCTGGCGCCAGCGATAATAATTTAGCTCAAAAAATTGTCAACGGAGTCAAAAAAAACTTATCTCAAATAGATAATATCATTCAAAAGGCAGCGCCTTCCTGGCCAATAGATAAAATGAATACATTAGATCGGAACATTCTCAGAATTGGCGTCTATGAATTAGTTTTTGAAAATGACGATCCCGTTCCACCAAAAGTAGCAGTTAATGAAGCAATTGAATTAGCAAAAGCTTTTAGCGGCGAAACTTCGGGAAAATTTATTAACGGCGTTTTGGGAACAATCTATAAAGAATTAAAAGAGATTGATAAAAATAATGAAAAATAGTCAAATCACCAACAATAAACCGCAAGATTTTCTTATTTTAGAAAAAAAACTTGGTGTTTGTTTTCAAAATAAGAAAATTTTGGAACAAGCTCTCGTTCATCGGTCTTATTTGAATGAACAAAAAAAGCCAGGACTCAAACAAAATGAAAGGTTAGAGTTTTTAGGCGACGCTGTTTTAGAGCTAATTGTGACTAATCACCTTTACCATCATTATTCCAACTCAGAAGGAGATTTAACCGCATGGCGGTCCGCTCTGGTTAATACTAAAACACTGGCTAAAATAGCGGAAAATTTTTCATTAGAAAATTTTATTTTCCTTAGCCGCGGCGAAAGAAAAGATATTCAAAATGATTACAAGTCTAAACAATCTCTCTTAGCTGACACATTTGAAGCAACCCTTGGCGCTATTTATATTGACCAAGGATACGAAACGGCTAAACAATTTATTGAAAAACATCTAATTCCTTCTTTAGATGGAATAATTAAAAGTGGAACATATAAAGATCCAAAAAGTTTATTTCAAGAAAAATCCCAAGAAAAATTCAGTATTACACCTACTTATAACATTTTAGATGAATGGGGGCCGGATCACGCTAAAAATTTTCGAGTTGGAGTATATCTTGATAATAGATTAATTACCGAAGGAGAAGGATTATCCAAAAAGGAAGCGCAAGAAAAAGCCGCTCAGAAAGCGCTAGAAAAAGAATTTTCAGAAATTATTCCTCCTCCGACTACCTGATCATTCCGGTAAAAAACTGCCGATTGTCCCGCTGGAGCAATTAATTGAGGTTCTCTAAATCGGATCAATAATAATTTTTCTGATTCTTTTTTTATTATCCTCGCCAAAACTGATTGGGCTGTTGATCTTGTTTTTACTTCTAAATTAAGAGGAAATTTTGTTGGCCAATCAATTAACCAATTTAAGTGATGAACTAAAACTTTCTGAATAAATAACTTGCTTTTGTCTCTAGTTACAAAAAGATTTCTTTCTCGAGAATCGATTTTGATTAAATACCAAGGACCGCCCCCTAAACCAAATCCTTTTCTTTGCCCAAGAGTAAAAAAGATTCCTAAACATTCTCCTAAATATTTCCCGCTCTCAAACTCAATTAGTTTCCACTGATAAACAGAAAATAATTTACTTTGTTTATTTAAAAAGGGCTGATTACCTTTTTCCATTTGCCCCAAAAAACAAAAATCTTGGCTTGGTTTTTGACAATATTTCCAAACTCCATTCTGCCGGGCAATTTTTATTACCTCTTCTTTGCTCAGATTAGACAAGGGAAACCAAATTTGTTTTAGCCAAGCTCTTTTTAGTTGCCAGAGAAAATAACTTTGATCCTGTTTTTTATTTTTAGCTCGATAAAGAAAAAAATTCGAATTATCCTTTTTAATCCAGGCATAATGACCAGTAACTAATAAATCGCGCTCTTTTCTTGCTTTATCAAAAAACCAGCCAAATTTTATTTTCTGGTTGCAAACTACACAAGGATTAGGTGTTAGTCCACTTTGATAACTATTAAAAAAATAGTCAACTACTTTTCGCTGAAACATTTCCTGAGCATCGATAATAGTCAATCTTAAATTTAATTCCTCAGCTATTTTTTGTATTCTTTTTTTTAGATCACCCTGACGAAAAAAATCCAAGAAAATCCCTTCTACTTGGGAAAAATTTTTCTTGGCTTCAATTGCAGCTACTGTTGAGTCAACTCCGCCAGAAAGAGCAACTATAACTTTTAGATTATTATTTTTATCATCCCTTGGAAATTCTTTCTGCATAATCTCCAGTTTGAGTATTAACCCGAATAACATCCCCGACTTCAATAAAGAGAGGAGTTTTAATTGTCGCTCCGGTTTCAATTTTAACTACCTTAAGCCCACCCGAAGCCGTATTTCCTTTTACCGATGGAGGCGCCTCAACAACCTTGAAATCCATTTTTACTGGTAATTTAATTTTAATTATCTTCCCATCAAAACAAAGCGCTTTCATTGCAATTCCCGGCTTTAGATATTTAGCCGTCTCTCCAATTTGATTCTCGTTCATCTCTATTCTTTGATTTAACTGATTAGTCAAAGAAAAAATATACTTGCCTCGATGTTCGTAAATAAACTTAATTTGTTCTTCTTCTAATCCCGCTTCTTCAAGTGATTCTCCCTGAGAAAATGTTTTAGAAACTATCTTTCCATTAATTAAATTTCTAATCTTCGTTTGAACCAGCGGTTTTCTCTTTTGCATCCAAACAAAATTATATTCCAGAACTTTCCACGGCTGATTATCTAAAATAAAAATAGTTCCTGGTTTTAGTTCATTATAGTCAAGCATAGATTTATTACTTTGGGCATTAGGTAACGAAATAATCTCAAATCTCAAATCTATAATAGGACCTATAGGTCCTATAGGTCCTATAGGTCCTATCTAAGCGGCAAAGCCGCTAAGAATAATCTCAAAAATCAAATCTCAAATCTCAAAAATACAAATTAAATCTCAAAAA
>OCNB01000047.1_pt1 | contig 11142 bp, 6 predicted proteins | sample 1539011 | NCBI WGS metagenome assembly OCNB01 (sample SAMEA3143271, study PRJEB22397) | metagenome | biome: marine; feature: hydrothermal vent; material: diffuse fluid | place: Pacific Ocean | collected 2013-09-14 | depth 1530 m
AGGAATTTTTACTTGCCTACTCTGTTGCGCAGGGCGCAGTGTATAAAATATCAGCTCGGGTTTTTATTTCGGCTAAAAGCAGGGTTTTGGACTGATTAGTATATTTTTGCTTCTATATTTGGCAAAATCAAGACAACAAGCTTGAACTAAATCATTTTATATTATTTTTATTGCCAAATTTTTAAAAATGATATAAGATAGAAATGGTGTTATTTAGAATAAATCGGGTGAGAGGATGATCGCGTTCCAATTTTAGTTTACTAAGATTGGAATGAGGAAAGTCCGGACACTCCCAATCTCAACGAGGTTGGAGCAGGGTAGCGGGTAACACCCGCCTTCCCGATAGAAAATCGGGAAAGAGGTGCGAACAGAGACGCCTATTTCCGCAAGGAAAAGGCTTCCTAATTATTAGGAAGAGCCCCGAGGGCAACTTCGGGGGTGAAACGGCTAAACCCTTACCTGAGCGCAAGGCCGTGTCCCGTTAAAAACGGGAAGTGCCGCTTGACTCCGATAGTAATATCGGAGCTAGATAAATGATCATCGTCCCAATTTTTGGGATACAGAATCCGGCTTATATCTCACCCGAATTTCTTAAAAATCCCTTAGCAATTAATTGATAATCACCTGATACCATATACTAACTATAATTATTAGTTTATGTTTCGAATTTTATCCTCAGAACTAAAAAATTACTTAGGAAAAGAAGTCGAAATAAAAGGAAGAATTTATAACCTGCGTCAATTGGGGCAGATTAATTTTTTGATTCTACAAGATGATAATGGATTAGCCCAATGCCTAATTGAAAAAGAAAGATGCCAATTGCCGAAAGAAAAAATAAAACCGGGCGACTTAGTAACAATTATTGGATCGGTCAAAAAAGAACCTCGCGCTCCTCAAGGAATAGAGATTGGCTGCCAAAAAATTAGTTTTATTAATCAGTCCATCGAAGAATTGCCGTTTGATTTATCTAAGAAAGAACTCCATCTCCAATTATCAACCCTTTTTGACAATCGAGCCCTAACGCTGAGAAATGAAAAAATAAGATTAATTTTCCGGATAGAGGGAATTATCTTGGAAACATACGCCAGAATAATGAGGGGATTAGGATTTCAAGAAATTAAAACACCGAAAATAATCGGCGCAGCATCAGAAGGCGGAGCAAACTTTTTCTCAGTTAATTATTTTGGCCGACGAGCCTTTTTAGCTCAAAGTCCACAGCTTTATAAACAAATTTGCGTCGGTGTATTTGGTAAAGTTTTCGAAATTGGTCCTGCTTTTCGAGCCGAAAAACATTTCACTACCCGACATTTAAATGAATATACATCTTTAGACGCTGAAATAGGATTTATTAATGACTGGCGGGAAATTATGACCGAACTAAATGGAATAATCAGAATTATCGCTCAGGAAATAAACCGAAGATTTGAAAAAGAATTAGAAAAATTCAACACATCAATAATAAAAGCGCCTGAAAATATCCCATCAATAAAACTTTCTCAAGCAAAAGAAATTTTAAAAAAAGAATACTCTCACCCAATAAATGAAAATGAAGATTTAGATCCAGAAGGAGAAAAATTAATCGGACAATACGCTTTAGACAAATTTGATTCTGATTTTATCTTTTTAACCCATTATCCTCAACAGAAAAGGCCATTTTATACAATGCCGGCCGAGAATGATGAAACAAAAAGCTTTGACCTAATTTATCGAGGATTAGAAATTGTCAGCGGCGGACAAAGAATTCACCAATATCAACAACTGATTAAAAATATTAAAAAACTTGGATTAAATCCTGATAGTTTCAGTTTCTATTTAGAGGCATTCAAGTACGCAATGCCGCCGCACGGCGGTTGGGGGTTAGGACTGGAAAGAATGGTTGCAAAAACTTTAAATTTATCAACAGTTAAGGAAGCCAGCCTATTTCCAAGAGATGTAAAAAGATTAACGCCTTAATTGTTATAAAAGTTCTATATTCCGAGTTATTATCTTAACTTTTAAGGATTTGGAATATTTTTATGCTTTCTTCTCGACAAAAAAAGCAAGCAATTATTGGATTAGTTTATTTACTAATTTTTACCGCGATTGGCTTTTTAATTTACTTTGGCTTAAAACCAAAAGCAACCTGCTTTGATGGAATTCAAAATCAGGAAGAATTAGGAATAGATTGTGGCGGACCTTGCCCACCTTGCCTGCCAAAGGTAGCTGACCCAATTATTACCAATCAACAGCTAATCAATGAAGGTAATGGATTATATGAATTTGTAGCCAAAATCAAAAACCAAAGCCAAATTTATGGAAATCCAAAAATTGATTACCAAATCAATTTCTATAATTCATCAGGACAAATAATCCAATCTATCCCACAAACCACTTTTATTTTACCCGGTGAAGAAAAATATATTGTTAAAGCAGCTATTAAACTTAATCCTCAAGAAAAAATCACCCAAGCTAAAGCCAAAATCACCCATATAGATACTTGGCAAAAGTTAAATGACGCGCTCTTTCCTGATTTAGTTGTAAAAGATAAAAAAATTAAAATAATCGGCCAGCCAACTAAATATGCCGAGGTTAGCGGAACTATTATTAGTCGAGCTAAGGTTGGATATCAAAGAGTATCAATAAATATTATTCTAATTGGAAATGATGGAAGAATAACCAGAGTTAACCAAACTGAAATGAGGACCCTAATGCCTGAACAGGAAAGGGGTTTTAGCATTTTCTGGAGCAAGCCATTCATAAACCAAAATTTCCGTTTAATCATTGAACCAACCGCTAATCCTTTTAATCAAAACAATATTTTAATTAAAAAATAACTCAAAAGGAAAATTTGACAAGAAAATTACTTTTAAGGTATAATGTAACAATCGACGAAGTAATTTTTTTTTGAAAAAACAGCTATTTTATGAATAAAAAAGGATTTACATTAATTGAATTATTGGTAGTTATAGCCATTATTGGTGTATTGGCTGGTATTATGGTTGTTAATTTCTCTAATACTAAAGGGAAATCGGCCGACACCCGAAGAATAAGCAACTTAAGAACATTAAGAGAATCCTTAGCCAACTATTATAGTGATCTTGGGGAATATCCAAATACAGGGGGAAGCAATAATTGGGAAAGTATTTGTTCAGGAAAAAATTGGATGGAAACTTACTTAGTCCCAGATTATTTAGGTATGGTTATAATTGACCAAAGAGAGTGCAGTAATTGCCAAGGATATGAATACACTTCTGATGGAATTGATTATAAAATTAGAAATGGTTGTTTTCAGACTGATAATTATACTGGGGCAGGAGATTCTTATGATGATCCAGCCCGGGATTGGCATTATGGCGCAGTTTATACTAACGGAGCCAAAAATTGGTAAAGTTTTAGTAGTTAGTAATTATAATTAGTAATTAATAGTATTATGCAGATTGATCGTTTTACTATAAAAGCCCAAGAAGCATTAAAAATGGCTCATCAAATTGCTTCGAAAAAAAGCCAACAAGAAATCGGGGTGGCTCATTTGCTTTTGGCTCTAATCACTCAAGAGGGAGGGATTGTTGGAGCAATTTTAGAAAAATTAGGCGTTAGCTTGCCTTTTCTGGAAAGTGAAATAGAAAAAGAAATAGAGAGCCAACCGGCAGTTAGCGGGCAAGTTCCATTTGGGCAAATTTATCTCTCTCGAGAATTAGGACAGATAATTAACCAAGCCCGAAAAGAAGCTGAAACACTTCGAGATGAGTATATTAGCACCGAACATCTCCTCTTGGCTATATCGGAAACACCAAGCCGAATAAATAACTTACTGAAAACTTTTAGAATCAATCGGGATGGCATTTTAAGCATCCTTAAAGATTTAAGAGGCAGTCAGAGAGTAATTGATGCTGAACCGGAGAGTAAAATTCAAGTATTGGAAAAATATACCCGCAGCCTGACTGATTTGGCTAAAAAGGGAAAATTAGATCCGGTTATTGGCCGCGATGAAGAAATCCGCCGGGTAGCCCAAATTCTTTCTCGGCGAACTAAAAATAATCCTATCTTGGTTGGAGAAGCTGGGGTAGGGAAAACAGCTATTGTCGAAGGATTAACCCAAAGAATTGTCGCCGGCGATATCCCAGAATCATTAAAAAATAAAGAAATTGTTGCTTTAGATCTTGGCTCTTTAATTGCCGGAACAAAATATCGGGGCGAATTCGAAGATCGCTTAAAAGCGGTAATCAAGGAAATAAACCAAGGAGCCGGAAAATATATTCTCTTTATTGATGAAATCCACACTTTAATCGGAGCCGGAGCCGCTGAGGGATCGGTGGATGCTTCTAATTTACTTAAACCGGCTTTAGCTCGAGGAGAATTACACGCTATTGGCGCAACTACATTAAGAGAATACCAAAAATACATCGAAAAGGATCCTGCCTTTGAACGAAGATTTCAGCCAGTTTATGTTGAAGAGCCATCAATTGAAGATACTATTGCTATTCTTCGAGGCATAAAAGAAAGATACGAAATTTATCATGGAGTTCACATCACCGATTCTGCTTTAGTTGCCGCCGCTCAACTCTCAGCTCGTTATATCGCCGATCGATTCCTGCCTGATAAAGCGGTTGACTTAATTGATGAGGCAGCTGCCTCCTTAAGAATGCAAATTGACAGCATGCCGGAAGAATTAGACCGAATGAAAAGACAATTAATGAAATTAGAAATTGAAGAAAAAGCGCTTTCCAAGGAAGCGGATAGCGAAGCTAAAGGAAGGTTAAGAAAAATAAAGAAAGAAATAGCCGAATTACGCGAAAAAAGCGGCGAATTAGAAACACGATGGAAAAACGAAAAGGAAATAATTACCCAAATCAGCAATTTAAAAAAGAAAATTGACAATTTGAATCATGAAGCAGAAATCGCTACTCGGCAAGGCGACTTGCAAAAAGCGGCTGAATTGCGATATGGGCAAGTTCCCCCATTAAAAAAAGAAATTGAGAAAAACCAAAAAAGATTAGCCGAAATTCAGAAAAAGCATCCAATTCTTAAAGAAGAGGTTGCCGAAGAAGATATTGCCAGAGTAGTTTCTCGATGGACCGGAATTCCAATTACCCGTCTTTTAGAAAATGAGCAAGAAAAATTATCCCACCTTGAAGAAGAAACTCACCAAAGATTTATCAACCAAGAAGAAGCAGTTCAAAAAGTTGCCAACGCTATTCGTCGAGCCCGGGTCGGATTGGCTGAGGAAAATCGGCCATTAGCTTCTTTTATGTTTTTGGGGCCGACCGGGGTAGGGAAAACTGAATTAGCCAAAACATTAGCCGAAATTCTTTTTAATAATGAAAATGCAATCATTCGGGTTGATATGTCGGAATATTCAGAAAAACATTCAGTAGCTCGAATGATCGGCTCGCCGCCGGGATATGTTGGACATGAAGAAGGAGGGCAATTAACCGAGGCGGTTCGGCATCGTCCTTATTCAATCATCCTTTTTGACGAAATTGAAAAAGCGCATCCAGAAATTTTTAATATTTTTCTTCAAATTCTCGACGAAGGGCGTTTAACCGATGCAAAAGGCAGAAAGGTTAATTTTAAGAACGCAATTATTATTATGACCTCAAATATCGGTAATGAAATAGTTAGGGAGTACGATTTAGGATTTACTGATAAAAAAGACAGCCAAATATCCGATGATGAAATGAAAGAGAGAATTTTAACTAGATTAAAAGATCACTTTCGTCCAGAATTTCTTAATCGTATTGATGAAATTATTGTTTTCAAGTCGCTTTCTTTGGATAATATCCTCAAGATTGTTGACTTACAATTATCCAGAGTAGAAAAAAGGCTCGCTTTGAAAAAAATAAAAATTAAGGTTTCAGCCAAAGCCAAAAAATGGCTAGCCCAAAATGGGTATAACCCTGATTATGGAGCCCGCCCGCTAAAAAGATTAATTCAATCATCTATTTTAGATAAAATTGCTAAAGAAATTATCAGTGGCAAAATAAAAGAAGGAGGAACCATAAAAGTAGATGAAGTTGGGGGAGAAATAGTAATTAAATGAATTTTGTATTCTTATGCCCGAACTTCCAGAAGTAGAAACTATTAAAAGACAACTTCAAAAAGAGATTGTTGGGAAAAAGATTATTAAAGTCGAAATCAATTTGCCGAAATTAGTTAAAACCGATCCAGAAAAATTTAGAAAGAAAGTTGAAAACAAAAGAATCAATAGTGTTTGGCGACGAGCTAAAATTATCGGAATTGAATTAGATAATAAGTACACTATTTTGATTCATCTTAAACTCACTGGCCAATTGCTTTATTTTTCCTCAATTAAAGAACTGGAACTCAAAAATTACTCCCACCTAATTTACCATCTTGACGATGGAAGTTTTTTAGTTCATAATGATAGCCGTCAGTTTGGTTATGTAAAACTAATTGAAGAAAGTAAGATAGATGAAATAAAGAATCGACTTGGCATTGAACCTCTTTCTTCCAGTTTTACTTTAAAAAGTTTTAGGAAAATTCTAAATTGCCATCCGAGAAGCAAGATTAAAACATTATTGATGCATCAGGATTTAATTGCCGGCATCGGCAACGCTTATTCAGACGAAATTCTATTTGAAGCCGAAGTAAATCCGTTCCGTCTCGCCGGAGAGTTAAATGATGATGAAATCAAAAAGATTTATCAGGCTATTAAAAGTATTCTTGCTCAAGCAATTAAATACAGGGGGGCAAGCACAGATACTTATGTTGACGCTTATAATCATCGGGGAGAATATACCCGATTTCTGAAAGTCTATCAGCAAGAAGGAAAGAAATGCCCCCGTTGCGGAACAATTATCACCACAGCTAAGATTGGCGGCCGAACAGCCCATTTTTGTCCAAAGTGCCAGAAATAAAAATTTGCCGCTATCGTCTAATGGTTTAGGACATTAGGTTCTCAGCCTAGTAATCGGGGTTCGACTCCCCGTAGCGGTACAAACTAACATCGAGTATCTGGATTGTCGGATTGCTAAAACAATAAAAGTGGGAAAAGAAATCCGCCTATTAAGATAGACAGGGTGGAAATTCTCTGTTTTTCTATGAATAAAATCCTAAAATTTAAATGGAGACAGATTTTTGGGTTGCTTCTATTGGTTATTGCGGCAACCTTGCTCTATCGCCACCGAAGCGAAATAAAATATTCATTTGATCTAACTAAACAAATTCAGCCTTTATTTTTACTGGCAATTTTATTTGTCCAATTTTTAACTTATGTTTCCGATGCCTTAGTAATTAAAAGCTTATTCAGGATTTTTCGGCAAACCAAAATCCCTTTTAAGAAATTTTTCCAAGCGGCAATAATTGCAAAATTCTTAAATAATGCTCTTCCATCGGCTGGAGCATCAGGAAGCAGTTTTTTAATTAACTTCTTTCACCGAGAATCTATTAAAAACGGACAAGCTGCTGTAGCTTCTTTAATTTTTTACTTATTCTACATCCTATCTTTCTTTTTGTTTTTATTATTTTCCCTGATTTATCTCTTCCTGAAGGGAGGATTAGGGACTTCTTATGCATTGGCTGGCGGAATTTCAATAACTATTTTTTCGGTTCTTTTGCTCTTTCTTTTCTTTCTACTGCAAAGCCAAGTAAAATTCTTCTCTTTCTTGGGACGCCTAATTTTAAAAATAAACAGTTTTTTTTACCACCACTTTAAATGGACTGTTTTTTCCTCTCCTCGCCTGCTAAAATTCTTCGAAGAAATGACTATCGGAGAAAAATTAATTACCGCAGACAAAAGAAAACTAATCGCCCCATTTGTTTATAGTGCTCTGTTTAATTTTTTCCACTACCTAACCATCTATTTAATTTTTCTATCTTTTAGTTTTCCGGTTTCAATAGAAAAAATTATTTGCGGCGCCTCAATCGCTGGATTAATTTCTTTCGTTACTTTTTTGCCCGGCGGCTTTGGAGTTTATGAAACATCAATGGCAATGACTTACTATAACTTAGGAGTTCCATTAAATTTAGCCATTTTGGTTACTCTAATTTTCCGCCTTTTTTCTTTGTGGGCGCCTATTCCAGTCGGTTTATTTCTTTATCACCGCTCAAAAGGGAAACAAAAATAAAATTGCCAAGAAAGAACAATTTAATTCTTGGAGATAAATAATATAGTAGTATTTTAAGAGATTGAAATAGATATTTAAAACAATAAAGTAAAATAAATTAAAAATAAAATTTTATGACTAAAAAGCAATTCAATCTTCAAAATTTTACTAATCAATACAGCCTTACCAAAACCTTGCGTTTTGAATTAAAGCCGGTGGGGAAGACAGAGGAATATTATAAAGAAATTTTGCCAAATGATAAAAAGCGTGATAAGTATTATCATAAAGTTGTGAAGCCAATTTTAGATGATTTGCACAATAATTTTATTGTGGACTCATTAAAAAAGGTACAATTTCCTTTGAGCGATTTAGAAGAATCAGAAAAGAAGTTTTTAAATAATGAAGAGATTGATAATCTATTAAAAAAGTTACGCAATGTTGTGACGGCTTCTTTTGATAAAACCGCCGAAGAGTGGAAAAAAATTTTTAAACAAAAATATAAAATAGAATTAAAAGGCAAGGGAGGTGAAATTTTAACTTGCAAGGAAATCTTTGGTACAACTAGGAACAAAGGACTTTTAGAATATTTATACAAGAATGACAAAGAAAAATTAGAGGCAATTAGGTATTTTAAGGGTTTTTCAATGTATTTTGCCGGCTTTAATGAAAATAGAAAAAATTATTATTCTGCTGACGAAAAGCAAACAGCTATCGCTTATAGAATTGTTAACCAAAATTTTTTGCGTTTTATAAAAAATCGAGACCGTTTTCAGAAAATTATAAGAGAGACTAAGGATCTTGAAAAATTTTCTAGTTATTTTGATTTGCAAAATTATCAGAATATTTTAATTCAGGAAAATATTGATGAATTTAATGAAAAAGTGATTGGCGAGATTAATTACTTAGTAAATTTACATAATCAAAAACATAAAACACGTTTGCCTAAGCTGGATGTTTTATATAAACAAATTGGCTCGCCCAAGAAAGAAAAATTTATTTTTGAGATTGAAGAGGGCCAGGAGTGGGAAGAGTTAAAAAATCTTAAAGCCGCTCAAAATAAAAAAGTAGAATTAAATAAGGAATTTTATAGCCTTTTGCCTAAGCTAAAAGATTTTTATCAAAGTTTTTTTAATAATATTGATAGCTTTAACTTAGAAAATATTTATTTTAACAAACAAAGCATTAATACTATTTCTTCCTATTGGTTTGTTTCATGGCAGACATTATCTGAATTGTTGCAAATAAAGCCAGATAAAAAGACAGGGGAAGCAAAGCTGCCGGCGCAAATTTCTTTAAAACATATAAAAAGCGGGTTAGAAAAAATAGAAAATGTTACAGAAAAGGAAAATAATGACAAAGAGACTTCGCTGTTTGCTTACTTTAAAAAAGGCAAAAACGGAAAATGGAAAGAAATTATTGTTAACTCAAGAAATGCTTGGCAAGCTTTTATTGGTATTTGGCAGTTTGAAGTTGAAAATAATTTTAAAAAAATTGAATATTTGGAAAATGAGTTGGAAGAGCGAGCGGAAAAAGAATTTAACAAAAAAGAAGATGGAAAATTTGTTAAAGAGCTGTGCGATGCTTATTTGGCTATTGAGAGAATGGTCAAGTATCATAAGGTAAAAGAGAATATTTTTACAGATTCTAGTTTTTATGAAGTTATTGATTTATATTTAAGCGAAACCGAATTAAATAGATATTATAATGCTTTTCGCAATTATATTAGCAAAAAGCCTTATAGCGAGGATAAGGTTAAGCTGAATTTTGAAAATTCAAATTTGCTTGGCGGCTGGGCAGATGGACAAGAAAAAAATAAGGGAGCAGTAATTTTAAAGTTGGCGGATAACAAAAAAGAAAAATATTTTTTGGGAATTTTGAAAAACAGGAGTCTTTTCCGAACTGACAAGGCAAACCCAATTTATAAAGAAGATTCTAACTGGTCTCGTTTAATTTTAAAGAAATTAGATTTTAAAACTCTTGCTGGCAAGGGATTTAAGGCGCGTTTTCAAAAAACTTTCGCTCAATTTGCAGACAAAGAAGCAGTAGAAAAATTACAGCTTTTTATTAAAGAAAAATATTTAAAAAATTACCCTTTACTATCAAGGGCAATAGATAAAACTTATAAATCTAAAAAAGAGTTTACAAACGAAGTAAATAAAATATTAAAAGAATCTTTTGATATGAAATTTAGGGGAGTAGATATTGAAAGGGTAATGCAAGCTGTTGAGAATGGTGAATTATATCTTTTTGAAATTTATAATAAAGATTATTCCGAGAATAAAGAAAGCGACTCTTCGGAAAATATTCATACCAAATATTGGAAAACATTATTTTCTAAAGAAAATTTAAATAATCCAATAATTGCTTTAAGCGCAAATGGAGAGATATTTTTTCGCGACGGACAATTAGAGAAATTACAGCAAAGAAAAGACAAAGAAGGCCAACCAATGTTTTATATTGATAAAAGAACAGGAGAAAAAAAGAAGGTTTTGGAGCATAGAAGATACGCTCAAGATAAAATTTTATTCCATATACCTATTAGTATTAATTTTAAATCTCCACGCAATTTAAAATTTAACGCAAAAGTAAATACAGAATATTTACAGAGAGATAAAACTAAAATTATTGGCATTGATAGAGGAGAGAAGCATCTTATTTATATTTCTGTTATTGATCAGAAAGGCAATATTGTTGAGCAAAAAAGTTTAAACATTTTAAATGTTGGCAATAAAGAAGTTAACTTTCAAAAGAAATTAAAACAAAGGGCTAGCAAGATGATGGACGCTAGAAAAAATTGGGAAGAAATTGGAGAAATTAAAAATTTTAAAGAGGGCTATCTTTCATATGTAATTTATGAAATTTACAAATTAATAGAAAAACATCAGGCAATTGTTGCTTTAGAAGATTTAAATACGCAATTTAAATTAAAGCGAACAGCGCAAGTAGAATACTCTCTTTATAAAAAATTTGAATTAGCTTTGGCTAAAAAATTAAACCATCTTATTTTTAAAGATAAGCAAGCCGATGAGGTTGGCGGAACCCTAAAAGGACTACAATTAACTCCAAAGATGGAGGCAGGCAATATTTCTATATTTGA
>OCNB01000052.1_pt1 | contig 10437 bp, 6 predicted proteins | sample 1539011 | NCBI WGS metagenome assembly OCNB01 (sample SAMEA3143271, study PRJEB22397) | metagenome | biome: marine; feature: hydrothermal vent; material: diffuse fluid | place: Pacific Ocean | collected 2013-09-14 | depth 1530 m
GTAAGAATTTGAACTTACACCACGGAGTTAATATATCTGATGCTTTTCTTAATGCTATTGACTACGATTTAGACTGGCACTTAATAGACCCTCATAGTAATAAGATAATAGATACTATGAAAGCTAGAGAGTTATGGGAGACTATTTTAGAGACTAGATATAGAACAGGTGAGCCGTATATTAACTATTTAGATGAAGCTAATAGAAGATTACCTAAGGAGTTTAAGCAAGCTGGTTTATCTATTAAGGGCTCTAATTTGTGTGGTGAAATACATTTAGTAACAGATGATAAAAGAACTGCTGTATGTTGTCTATCTAGTGTAAATTTAGCTAAATACGATGAATGGAAAGATACTCAGATGGTACAAGACTTAATAGTTATGCTAGATAATGTTTTACAATTTTATATAGATAATGCTCCAGATGAACTAAGTAAATCTATCTATAGCGCTAGTCAAGAAAGAAGCTTAGGTTTAGGGGCTATGGGATTCCACGATTACTTACAGAGTAAAGGTATTCCTTGGGAGTCTAGTCTAGCTATTAGTATTAATAGGAATATATTTAAACATATTAAAGATGAAGCTATTCTAGCTACTGAGAAACTCTATGACATTAAAGGTGGCTGTGAGTTTGCTGAAGTCGGTAAGCGAAATGCTCACTTATTATCTATAGCGCCTAATGCAAATTCGAGTGTTATACTAGGTTGCTCTGCTTCTATTGAGCCACGAATATCTAATTGTTATACACATAAGACTAGAATAGGTAGTCATTTAGTTAAAAATCCTGTATTAGAAGAGTTAGTGAAACATAAGAATTTAGATGCATCTAAGGTTTGGGAAGATATATTAGCTAATGATGGTAGTATTCAAAGCCTAGATTACTTTACAGATGAAGAAAAAGAGCTATTTAAAACTGCTTATGAACTAGACCAACGATGGGTTGTTGATATGGCTAGAAGTAGGCAAGAGTTTATCTGTCAAGGTCAAAGCGTTAATGTATTCTTTCCTGCAGGGACAGATAAAGAGTATTTCAACGCAGTTCATTTAAGAGCTTTTAGTTGGAAAAGTGATTTTGTTCCACTAAAGAACTTATACTATGTAAGAACTGAGAGTAGTAGGAAGACAGAGAAAGTTGCACTAGCTGTGCAGAGAGACGCGCTAAGAGATGGCGTTAATGAAGTATGTTTAAGTTGTGAAGGATAACGAGATGAGTAATAATATATTTGAGCCTAGTAAAATTTATAAGCCTATGAAATACCAATGGGCTGAGGATTACAGACAAGAGAGTGAACAGATGCACTGGATAACAGATGAAATAGATTTTAACCAAGACCTCGTAGACTTCAGAGAGAAGCTTACTGAAGATGAGCGAGAATTTGTTAAATCTATATTGAGTATCTTTACACAGAGCGATTTTGCAGTAGCTAACTACTATGTTGACTTCTTACTACCTAAGATTAAGAATAATGAGATTAGAGGTATGTTATCTAGTTTTAATTGTAGAGAATGGGAGCATCAAAGAGGCTATGCTCAGCTAAATGAAAGCTTAGGATTACCTGAAAGCTATTATACAGATTTCTTAGAGCATACAGCAACATTAGATAAGTGGAGTTTCTATACTAATAATTCAAACTATAAAGATAGCTTCGGGTTGTCAGTAGCTAAGCAAGTTCTTACAGAAGGCATAGCTTTATTTGGCGCTTTTATTATGCTTAAAAACTTTGAGAGACACGGCCTATTAATGGGCACTTGTAAAGTTAATGAGTGGAGTCTTAAAGATGAAACATTACACATCGAAGGTAACGCCAAACTATTTAGAACTTGGGCTAATGAGAACTCTAAAGAAGTTGGTGATAAATTCAAGAAAGTTATATATGATATGGCTCGTGAAGCAGTTAGTCTTGAAGAAGCCTTTATAGATTTCGCATTTAGCAAACACGAGATTAGAGACTTACATAAAGAAGATGTCAAGTTATACATTAAATATATAGCTGACAGACGAATGATCCAGCTAGGGCTTAAGCCAGAATATAATATAGAGAAAAATCCATTACCTTGGTTTGATATGTTAACTAATGGTAGTAGTTTACAGAACTTCTTTGAAGGTAGAAGCGCTGATTATGATATCGCTGGATTAGTTGGGGAGTATAAGTATGGCAACTGAACAACAAATACAAAAGAAGATAACTACATATCTTGAGTCTCTTGAAGAGTCTTATGTAGTAAAAGTAGTTAGCGCAACTAAGGCAGGGGTACCAGATATCCTTTGCTGTGTTGCTGGCAGCTTCGTTGGTATAGAAGTTAAAAAACCAGAGTCTAGAAATAATGTATCTAAATTACAAGATTATAATCTTAATCTAATAGAAAGAGCTGGTGGCTATTCATTAGTTGCTTGGGACGTTGATATGGTTAAAGAATTCGTAGAAGGAGAAATACTATGAGTATGGCGCCAAGTAACTTACAATTCGCTGGTATGCGATCTCTGCAGAACATCAGTGAAGTTATTAATCAGTTAAGTATGCAAATATCTATATTAGAGGATGAGCGAGATGAATACAAAAGAAAGTGGCTCGATGAAGTCGAAGCTAAACAACAAGTTATTAGTCAGAATACTAATAGTTAATACAGTTATCTGTGAGCAGGTTATCATTTGGTATGATATCTGCCACTGGTAGAAAGGAATGATATGAAACCGTTTAAACACCAAATAGAAAAGGCAGAAGAATGCTGGGACATACTAAGAAAAAAGGGTTACGTATACTTAGCAGGAAAACCACGAAGTGGGAAGACTTTAACAAGTATATTAGTAGCAGAAAAAAGTACAAAGATTTCTCGTGTATTGGTGCTGACAAAAAAGGCAGCTATCCCTGGTTGGCAGAAATTTTTGACGGATGTGGAGCTTGGCTTAAGAAAGAATTATACAGTGACCAACTACGAGCAAGTAGGGAAGTGGGATGCTACAAAAAGAAGAGCAAATCTAAAGCTAAAACCAGAAGATTACCAACTAGTGATAATAGATGAGTCTCATAACTTAGGTACTGTCGGTAAACCTTCTGGTAGATATAAAGCTATTAAAGCCTTATGTAATAATTTACCTCATATACATTTGAGTGGTACTGCTATAGTAGAGTCACCAAATAGTATATATCATCAGATGTCTATTAGTAAGTTTAATCCATTTAGATTTAAGAACTTTTATGACTTCTTTAGAAAATATGGAGAACCTTATTATATTAAAGCTGCTGGTAGAGATATAGCTCAGTATGATAGATTTAAGATAGAGTTACTAGATGATATAAATGCTTTTACTATTTATATGACTCAAGAAGATGCTGGTATATCTAAAGATGTACAAGCTACTGATAAAATACACTACGTAGAACTAAATAGTAAAACTAAGCAACTATACAATATATTACAGAAAGATAATATATCTAGGGTTGCTCCAGAGATGTTTAAAGCAGGCATGGAGTATGTTCCAGATATTTGCAAACGTGATTTAGTTTGTGACACTACTATGAAGCTAAGAACATCCCTATATATGCTAGAAGGTGGGATAGCTAAAGTAGATGAAGACTATATAGAATTAGGTAATACTGAGAAGATAGACTATATTAAAAGTACTTTTGGTGATACTGAAGATGTTGGTATAATGTGTCATTTCATTGGTGAGCGTAAATTATTAGCTAAGCACTTTAAAAATGCTAGTATATATAGTTCTACCTCTCATGCAGAGGGTGTTGACTTATCTCATCTTAAACATTTTGTTATACTTAGTTCTGGTTATAGTGGTAGCAAATTTATACAACGAAGAGATAGAGTAGTTAATATTAATGGTTCTAATTCTACAATAGTAAATCATATACTTGTAAAGAAAGCAATATCTGAACAAGTATATAAAAAGGTTAGTAAGAAGGAAGACTTTAACAACTCTACCTATGAGAGGGAGACTATTTAGTCTCTTGTTCTTCCCCCTTTAGCTTATTGGCTAAGTCTGCTAATCCTATAGAACCTAGCATAGAATATACGTCCCATTTCACCTTCTTACCTTTTATTGGAACTATATCTAAGATATGTAAAGTATTATCAACAGGGTTGTCCCTAAGCTTTAGAAATTCCTCTACTTTGTCTAAATATAAAGGGTGTTCTTCAACTAGTTCACTATAAGAGTTCAATCCAGTATCATCAAGGGCTCTGTCTAGATAGTCTTCCAATTTCTCTAGTTTTTTTATAGTTCTACCAACATAGCCTTTTTTACTAATCTTAACTCTCATACCTTGTTTTTCTAGTTTCTTACGTATTTCCGGTAGTATTTTCTTGTTTAAACTATCATAAAATTTAGTAACACCAGAGCTGCCCATAAGTTCATTCTCTCTTTCTATAGGTATAGCTATTCTGTTAGTTCCATTCTTAATAGCTTGATCTATAGCCTCAACTATTTGTAACTGATGATGTTTCTGTTCTGACATTGGAAAATCAGCCATTAATTTTATACTATCTGGACTATTCTTATCTGATAATTCATTAAATCTAGTATATTTTTGTTCATTATGCTTAGGTAACTCTCGCTTTAATATCTCTCTAACTTCATCATCTAAATAACCCTTCATTAGATATTCACGCTCAAAAGTTCTATGAACGTCATACCAATAGCTTTGTAATTCCTTATATTCTATCTGCTCTTCTTCTGTTCTAATATTTTTAGCTTTACTTACAAATGTGCCTCTTCCAGCTCTTTCTGTTTGAGCCCAATCTGACTGAAACTCATTAAGCACAGTAGTTTCCTTACCATTAATATCATCTATATGCGTCCTATTCCAACCTAATAAAGTTTTAGTGGGCTGGTTATCCAGCTCAGGAGAAAAATGTGGCATGGTTGGCGCGTATTCATTAGGTTTATCTATTAGGGATAAAGTCTCTTTATAAGTAGCAGTTTCTTCACCTTTATTGCTTAAAGTAATGTCATTATATTTACCTTCACCTCCCATAGTTTCTATTCTATGTTTACCATCAGATATTTTATCAAGCCAAGAATTAACAGGAATAGCTTTATTTTCTGGTATATCAAATATACCCGACTGCTTAATCTCTTTAGGACTAACTCCTCTCTTCTTTAAAAAACCTTCTAGCTGTATAGCACTAAACTTTTGCTCAGGATTTAAATCCTTTAAAGTACTATCTAGTTTATAATTAAACTTTATACCTTCTAAAGCCTCCCCTCCTTTATCTGTAGCTCTACGCATATGCTCAGATTTTAACTGCGAAGCCCTAAAATCTTTACTTTTAAGTATATCAGTAGTATTAGATAATAAATCATCATAGTAGCTTATATTTATTTTAGGCGCCGTAAATAACCTAAGTATATCTAGGAATTTCTCCCACATAGTTATCGGCTTACCCTCTACTGTTCTGTATGTTGTTTTCTTAAGAGCCTCTTTGAATTTATTATTAGTTAGCCCCCATGAGAGGAACTCCTTAGGATTATCTAAAGTATTACTACCATTAGACTTAAATGGTAATGAGGCAGTAGACCTTTTAAAGGACTCAAACAAATCTTCTAAATTTTTTAGCGCTACACCTTGTGAAGACTTAGGATATTCTCTACCATATTTCATAGCATTAGTGGTGGCTGCATGTAGAAACTCATGGGCTACTAGCTCTTCCTGATTTACTGTACTTCTACTACCTTGCTCTCGAAGTCTAACATTCACATTAAAGTCATCAATTATAGTACTGCCAGGTATATTAGGATTTATATCACTAACATACTTTGGAGTATCTCCAGGGGATAATACAGTAGCCTCAAATTTAAAGCCTTTATTCTTCATTCTATCTATAGTGTTCTCCATTTCAGATAACAAGTGCTCATCCATTACACCAGTACCATACAGTCTTTTAGGTATATCTTCAAAAGGTACATCTTTTAAGTCTTTAATATCTATTTGTGATTTACCAGAGAACTTATTAGCCTTCATATAGTCAGCTCCTGAGCTTTCTAATAAGTCTCCTTGTTTACTAGACTTAGTCTTAAGCTCAGTCTTAAGTTCCTGGTATGCGTCCTGTTTAATAACCTCTTTCTTATAGATATTTTCTACAAAGTCTAGAGGGGTTTTAGAGGTTCTTATACTCTTTAGAATAGCGGCTTGTATCTCTAGGTCTTTGTATCTACCTCTATTAAAAATAGGGCTAGCCATATCTAAAGCTACTTTAATAACTTTACTCCAAGCACCAAGTACGCCTATGCCCTCGCCAGCACCCTTTGGGGTTATTGTAGAAGCTAGAAACTTTGAGTTCTTAAACCTTTTACTAAACTCCTCAATAATAGGCTTAGCTAGGTTAACTGTGGGCCCTGATATACCATCCTTTGTGAGTTGCTTTGTAACACCAGACCAGTCTACTGCATAGTCACTCTTAGTGTGTTTAGCAATTGCTTCCCCTAGTTTATAACTATTTATAGTGTCCCTATATTTAGTAATCTCTGTCTCTACAAGGTCTTTCAATACAGGATTATCATCAACATTAAGTTTGATAAAACTATCAAGAGAATTCTTTACACCAGTAAGTATTTGCTTACCTTTTGCTGACTTCCTTATACCGGGTTTTCTTAACATATAGTTCAGGTTTTCTCTAAGATCAAGAGCCTTACTTATATCAATACCTCCCTCAAGGTCAAACTTAGCTTGCTTTAAGGCTATGCCTATACCTGATACATCAGTAGCGTAGACTTCTGCCAAATCGTCTAGTGAAGCACTAAGTCTATCAGTGTTTAAAGTGCCCTTTGCTTCTAATGCAACCTTCTGTTTCATAGCTCCATAAGTGATCTTAGCCTGAAACAGGTCAGCTTGGTTAGCAGTGAAAGGCTCAAGAATATTCTTCTCCCTCTCAAGCCACTTACCTAGGCTTGCAGCATCTCTACCGCTATCTCCAACAGCCTGTTTAAAATAGTTTTTTGCTAAGTCAAGACTCTCTGCAAGAGTAATAACTTGGTCACCCTCTGGTACACCTTCTAGGAATTTTAATGCTTGTTCTTCACTAAGCCTACCCTGGTTTATTTTGAGTAGTAATTTAGCTTGGTCTGATAACCCATTGCCTGGCATAAATAGTTTTGCCGCTAAGTCTTTAGGTAAGCCTACAATACTAAGCTTTCCTACAGGTAGTCCCATAGCCATATCTAAACTAGTGTCCTCAAGGCCACCCATTTCAACTTGTACTTGCCGTCCTGTTATTGGGTCTTTATAACCCACCAGGCCTGCAAGCTCATCACCAGACTCTAGGATAGCTTTCTGTCTATCATACCTAATAGTGTCTATTTGTTCAGATGATATATAACTAGGTGTTTCTATAGTTGGATTAGTCGTATCCATAACTACATTTGCAGTTTGCTCCAGGTCAGGAGCCTGAATGTTTTGATCACTAATGTCTATTTGTATAGCATCATCATCCAAGTTAAATGTGGGAGTGTTAGACTTTAGTTCATCTATAGACATCTCCCAAGGTGCCTTGTCCTCAATAGTATTAGCTTGTGCTGCGCTATTAATTTCAGTATCGCTCATTTCCCATGGTAGCTGTTCCATTATCTTCCTCCTTGTGTAGGCCTATTGGCCATGTTATTAGATGCTTGACCTTGAGGCATTTGACCATCAAGCTCACCACCCTGCATTTGTTGTTGCTGTTCTGGGCTAAGCATCTTAGCTGTATCCTCCAGTATCTGAGCAAGCTCTGGACTATATTTAGACTTAGTATTCTTAATACTTAGAGAACCCGCTTTAAAGTAGCCAGAAGGATTAACTTGACTAAGTAAATTACCTATAGGGCCATTCATAAACTGTTCTAGTAATTGCTGATTTTGCTGTTCATCATCATTGAAACTAACTGTGTCTATCTCTATATCTGCATCAGTAAATGTTATATCAGTATCACCTGTAGGGATAGGCGCCATTACAATATTATTATACTCATCCTTAATAGGCTTATTAGTAGCAGGGTCCATAACTTCCTCAAATACCATTCTTGTTTGTGGCTGTCCAGTATTAGGGTCTACTTGTCCTGTTGGAATTTCTAAAGGTTTATTAAGCTCAATCCATTTATGTCCTTGATAATCATCAGCAACTCTAATAACATCATTAGCTGTATAGTATTGTTTAATCAGATTTACTACGTCCCATCCTAGTAGTCTATAAAATTGCTCTATTTTACTAGTACTATATCTTTGTGCTACAGCACTAGCATTTTGTTGTAGTTTAACCTTAGCTCCGCTATCACTAGCATAAGCCATTCCAAGAAAACTATCATTAATACTTAATACTCTCTGTATTCTATCCATTGCTTTATCTATAACAGTATATTGGTCTAGTACTTCTCTAGTAAGACTTTCAATTCTAATACCTGATAAATCTTTAACTGGTATAATAGCATTTACTCTATTGAACTGGTCTGTAAAATCAGCAAGACTATCTACAGCCCCATCTTCTATAAAAGCTTTCTGAGTATTAACCATTAACTGTATCTTTAATAGTGCTTGATTAATAGCATCTTGAGTAGCTAGGATTTCTCTAAATTGCCCGTAGAACTCTACCTTATTAGAAATATTTAGTTTCTGTACTCTATAAGGGTTTTTAACTTGCTTATAAGTAATCTCTTCCTTGCTAAGAATTGTATTACCACTCCAATGTACTGAATATGATTTGTCACCGTCATGTATTATAGTATGTACTATTAAATAGTTGTCAGACCTTTTAAAGTAGCCCGTAAATTCTGTGGTATAAGTATAAGTAAATTCAGCTTCATCGATGTTAAGATGATTATAATAAGCAGTTAGCTCTTTACGCTTTGCTTTGCTATAAAGCTTATCTACCTCTTCCTCAGCAATCCACTTATATCTATGAATATATCTAGCATCAGAATAATCATCTAGTCTACTCATAGGGTCCATAAGAATTTCTAGCGAAGGTACATGATGCATATTTATATCATACTTTTCCCTACCGAATTTGTCTTGCTCACCACGCTTGGAAACATCTATAAAACTACACATAATACCCGTTAAAATACAGTCTAGTTTTATTTTATCACCCTCTGATATAAAGTTATTTGTTCTAAATACATAGTCTACAGCATCTTGAAGTACAGCGGCTGTTACTATGCTGGCTTCCTTAGTAGGATTAGTTTTAATATTATTAACTATAGTTGAATAGTAACCTAATAGCATTCTACCAAATAGCTTAATAACATTAAAAGTCTCTGGCGGTTGTCCACGACCAGCTAATACATTTAACTGTTCACTACTATACTGTCTATTATGATACATATCAAGAACTTTAAGGGCCTCATTGCGAGACTCCTCAAACACATCATAGCTAATCTTAAATGTATCTCTTAAATTTTCTATTGTAGGTTTCATTATTTAATTTTCTCCCAGTCAGTAGATTTGTTACTTGTACCATTGCCTATGTAAGTGTAGCCATTAACTATGATACCTTGCTTAATCATTGTTTGCTTAACACCCTCTAATTTAGTAAGTTTATCATGAACACTGCCAACAAAGCCTACACCTCTAAGAGTTCTACCATTATTTATTAGCTTAGTCTTAAGGTCATTAACTGTATTATTCATAAGAACTGACTGTGACTTTTCATCATAGTACTGACTACCTAATGTATAGCTAAGGGTTCTACCAAACTCACTGTCAGAAGCGGCTGTACCAGACATTTCCTTTAGCACACCTGCAATACTTCTACCTAGTGAACCTTCTAAACCTAGCTTCTTAGCTATTTTAACTTCATCCATACCCATAAAACCTCTAAGTTCTGTTGAGCTATACTTCGCTACAGTAGTTTTAAGGGTGTCTATAAACCCTGTTTTGTAATCACCAGACTTAATAGCAACCTGCAGTTTATTATTAAGCTCATTAGTAAACTTATAGTTATTATATTCACTATCAAAGGCTAACTTAGCTTTCTTATAAGTTTTATACTTATCTGTATGAATAAACGCTGCTTCTGCTTTTTCTCTTACGCTGCTTGATATTGAGTTATCACCACTATTAAGTTTCTTACCTATATCACTAGAAGTTACAATATCTTTAACATCTTTATCCTCTCTTACTTGAGATGTACCACCTTGCATACGAGTATTTATGCTATGACTAACCTCAAGCTTTTTATCTGCAGGTACCTCAGACCAATAATTATAACCGAGGTCAGCTGCCGCGGCTTCCCTTAGTTGCTTTAGTGTATCTCTTCTTGCACTACCTGCTGCTGTGGGCTTACTTTTATTAATCTCTATAGTTGCTTTAGTCTTATTCTGTATTGCTACATTCTTCCAGTCATTATAAGTCCTATCAGGATGAGCTTCTAGCCACGTATTAGCAGACTGGGCTTCTACCTGGTCAGTACTTAAGTGCTTACCTATATTAGCTAATTTATCTTTCATCTGAGTG
>OCNB01000053.1_pt1 | contig 10312 bp, 8 predicted proteins | sample 1539011 | NCBI WGS metagenome assembly OCNB01 (sample SAMEA3143271, study PRJEB22397) | metagenome | biome: marine; feature: hydrothermal vent; material: diffuse fluid | place: Pacific Ocean | collected 2013-09-14 | depth 1530 m
ATTTTGAATTTTATAAGAAGATAGGCGTTCCCGCGCCAACTCTCTGTCCGGATTGCCGAGAACAGCGTCGAATTGCTTTTCGTAATGAGAGAGCGCTTTACAAGCGAAAATGCGATTTATGCGGAAAGGAAGTTGTTTCACGAATTTCACCTGATAAACCTTATCCAATGTATTGTAAAAAATGCTGGTGGTCTGATAAATGGGATCCAATGGATTATGGTAGAGATTATGACTTCAATAGACCCTTTTTTGAACAATTTAAAGAGTTGCTTTTTTCTGTGCCTCATATATCGCTTCTTAGCGCTAATATGGTTAATAGCGACTGGGTTAATCAGGAAACAGATGATAAAAACTGTTATCTTAATGTTGGTGGTCACTTTAATAAAGACTCCGCTTACAACACTTATGAGCTTTATAGTAGAGATTGTTTTGATAATTTTTGGATATTTAAGAGTGAACTTTGCTATGAAAATATTAACTGTCATCAATGCTATAAGACTTTATTTTCCCAAGATTGCTTTCAGTGCCAAAACACGATTCTCTCTTTTGACTGTCGAGACTGTTCTAATATCTTTGGCTGTGCTGGCTTACGCCACAAGCAGTATTATATTTTCAACAAGCCTGTCTCTAAAGAGGAATATGAGAAATTCCTAAAAGAGAATCCTTTAAGTTCTTATAGAAACCTTCTTATTTTAAAAGAAAAAGCAAAAAAAATTTGGCTTTCAGCGCCGCATCGAGCTAATTATATAACTAAATCAGTAAATTCTTGGGGGAATATTATTTCTGAGTCGAAAAATGCTAAAAATTGCTGGTTTTCAGAAAAAGTGGAAGATTCTAAAAATCTCTATATTACTGCCTGGTTAAAAGATTGCTATGATTGTTCCTGTTTTGGTCACGGTGAACTTTGTTATGAAATAGCTCACTCAATTGGTTTCTACAATTCAAAATTTTCTATATTTGGTATTGGGGGCAGTGTGGGCAAAACAAGTTCCTCTAATCTGGAATATTGCTATGGGGTTTTAAACAGTCACAATTGCTTTGGGTGTGTTAATTTGAGAAACCAGGAATACTGCATTTTGAATAAGAAATATTCAAAAGAGGAATACGAGAAACTCCGGGCTAAAATTATTAAGCATATGCAAGAGATGCCTTATCAAGATAAAAAAGGCCGGATTTATAGTTATGGTGAATTTTTCCCAATAGAACTTTCTCTTTTTGGCTATAATGAGACTGCTGCTCAAGATTATTTCCCATTAACAAAGGAACAGGCTCAAGAATTAGGCTATCCCTGGAGCGACTACAAATCAAAAATAAAATATCAGTTTTCTGACTACCAGATTCCTGATGATATTAGAGATGTAAATGATGATATTTTAGACAAAGTTCTTAAATGCGAAGTTTCTGGCAAAGCCTACCGAATTATCCCAATGGAACTTGAATTTTACAGGAAAATGGGACTTCCAATTCCCAGAAGATGTCCTCTTCAACGTCATCAAGACAGATTAGCCCTACTTCCTCCACGAAAGCTTTTCTCAAGAAAATGTCAAAAATGCAAAAAAGAAATTCAGACTACCTACCCTCCAGAAAGCCCCGAGATTGTTTATTGCGATGAATGCTATAAGAGGGAGGTGGAATGAGGTGAATATGTATTGGCAACATAATAAAATAATTTTTAAAAGAGAGAAAGAAAAAAGGGGGTCTAGGAAGTCCCCCCTTTTTTAATTTGACAAAAATAATAATCAAGTTGATAATTGAGCTAATACAGATAACAAATAAACGAATTTATGCATTTTTTTAACTCTTTAACTAAACAAAAAGAGAAATTCAATCCGATCGAGGATAACCTAGTCCGAATTTATACCTGTGGCCCAACAGTTTATAATTATGCCCATATTGGCAATCTGCGCGCTTTTATTTTTGCCGATATTTTACAGCGGTCATTAAAATTTGCTGGCTATCAAATTAAATGGGTGATGAATATTACTGATGTTGATGACAAAACTGTTCGCGATTCAAAAAAGAAATACCCAAATTTAGAGCCGATGGAAGCATTAAAAAAATTCACCAAATTTTACGAAGATATTTTCTGGCAGAATTTATCTGCACTCAACATCGAAAAACCGCAATTTACTCCGCGAGCATCTGAGGTAATTGCTGAAATCCAAAAAATAATTAATTCCATCGCCCAAAATGGATTTACCTACAAAAAAGACGGATCAGTTTATTTTAACCTCGAAAAGTACTTAGAAAAATACCATTATGGCTGGCTAGTAAAATTAAATTTTTCCCAAATGAGGCCTAGCGGAAGAATCGATCAAGATGAATATAAATTAAAAGAAAACATTGCAGATTTTGTTTTATGGAAAGCAAAAAAAGAAAATGAGCCAAGTTGGAATTTTGACTTCCAGGGAGAAAATTTGCCCGGACGGCCAGGATGGCATATTGAGTGCTCGACAATAAGTCATCAATACTTAAAGTTTCCTTTTGACATTCATACCGGAGGAACAGATTTAAAATTTCCTCACCATGAAAACGAAATTGCTCAAAATACAGCCGCTTTTGGAATTAAAAAACCAATCAATTTCTTTTTGCATAACGAACACGTTTTGATTAACAACCAAAAAATGTCCAAGAGTTTAAGAAATTTTTATACATTACAAGATTTGCAGGAAAAAAATTTCTCTCCATTGGACTACCGTTACCTATGCCTAGGAACCCACTATCGAAAGAAAATGAATTTTTCCTGGACAGCTTTAACCGCAGCTCGAAATTCTCGCTTAGAGTTAATAGATTTTCTGCAGCGCGCTTTATCAAATTCAACTAATAATCAAAATCATCAAGAAAATAGTCAAGAAGTAGAAAACTACCAAAGAATTTTCCTGGCAGCCATTGAAGACGATCTAAATATTCCAGAGGGATTAGCCATTGTTTGGCAAATAATCAAGGATAATAATCTACACGAGAAAACAAAAATAGATTTATTGTTGGATTTTGATCAAGTTTTAGGACTAAATTTATCAATAGCAATTCAGGAAAAAATTCCTGAGGAAATAAAAAGTTTAATCCGGGAAAGGGAAAAATATCGCCAAGAAAAGAACTGGGGCAAAGCCGATGAAGTTAGAGCAAAAATAGAAAAAGCTGGATACCAAATAGAAGATACAAAAAAAGAAAGCAGAGTGATAAAAAAATCCTAACGAGAACATATCCGCAATTGTAGACTGAATTTAGAAACTTTTTCCAGTATTCCGCGCGGAACATTAAACTGGAATACAGTTCCGAATTGGTTTTTCCTATGATTATTGGTATTGATATTCGAGTTTTAGCTTCGGGGAGAAGAAGTGGAGTCGAGGAATATATATTAAATTTACTACCTCGCTTATTTAAGCTGGCTCCGGAGATAAAATTTAAACTGTTTTATAATGCTTTCCGCCGAGCAAAGCTGGATTATCCCTGGCTTAAATTGCCTAATGTCGAGCTTAAAGAATTCTTCTTGCCTAACCGCTTTATTTTTGATCCACTATCCACTTTCTGCAACCAACCAAAAATCGATCAATTATTAGGCGGAGTTAATACCTTCTTTAGCCCGCATTTTCTCTTAACTCCACTTTCTAAAAATTGCCGCCGAGTAATTACTTTTCATGATTTATCGTTTGAATATTTGCCAGAATTTTTCTCCTGGCGCAAAAGAACTTGGCACTGGCAAATAAATCCCCGAAAACAAGCCGAAAAAGCAGATAAAATTATTGCCGTTTCCCGAAGCACAAAAGACGATTTAATCAATCTCTACCATCTATCGCCCCAAAAGGTTGAAGTTGTGCATTCTGGAGTTGGAGAAGAATTTTCACCAATTAAAAAAGATGATCCAAAATTAGAATTAATCCGAAAAAAATACGGCTTGCCTGAAAAGTTTATTTTTTACTTGGGAACAATTGAACCAAGAAAAAATTTAAACAGTTTGATTTTAGCTTTTAATTTTTTAAAAGAACGAGGTGAAATTGGCAATTGCCAATTAGTATTAGCTGGGAACAGGGGATGGCTCTATCGAAATATTTTTAACTTAGCCAAAAAATCCAAGTTCTCCTCAGAAATTCTTTTCCCGGGATTTATTGAACCAAAAGATAAAGTTTATCTTTACAATCTTTCGTCTTTATTTGTTTATCCAAGTTTTTTTGAGGGTTTCGGTTTCCCACCATTAGAAGCAATGTCTTGCGGAATACCAACAATCACTAGTTATGCGACATCTTTTCCGGAAACAGTTGATTCAGCCGCTTTAATGATCAAACCGGACAACTGGGGACAATTAGCTTGGGCTATCAAAGAGATCTGGCAAAACGAAAAACTAAGAGAAAGATTAATTGCCCATAGCATAAAACAAGCCAGAAAATTCTCTTGGGACAAAACCGCATCCCAAACTTTAGCCGCGCTAAAAGAAAAATAAAAAATAAAAGGGAACATAATTAAAACTAAGAGAAAAGATTCTCTGCTTTTTTTATTTGTCTTAATCAAGCAAAATAAGCGTTCAAAAAACAAAAATAGAAACTAATCAGAAATTGTGGATAACTTGTCTCTTGACAAGAATAACCAGAGTGGAGTAGAATGTTAGCGAAGTGGAAAATTGTGGATAAAGGTGGGGATAAATAAAAGCATCTGTGGATAACTTAATTCAATTCAATTATCATTTATGTTCATTGGTGAATATCGGCACAGTTTGGATGCTAAAAGGCGGCTGGCTATCCCAGTTAAGTTTCGGCGTGAGATAGGGAAAGGAGCAATTATCACCCGGGGAACAGATAATTGTTTGGTCGTTTATCCCAAAAAAGTCTGGGAGCGCGTAGCTGAAAAATTAAGCCAACTGCCAGCCAGTAAAGTTGAAGCAAGGAAATTCGCCCGAGTAGTTTTGGCAGGAGCATCGGCGGTTGAGTTTGACAAACTTGGACGAATATTAGTTCCCGATTATCTCTGCCAATACGCTAATTTAAAAAAGAATGCAGTCATTGCCGGTTTGTATAATCGATTAGAAGTTTGGGATGAATCCAACTGGGAAAAATATCGCCAAGCAGCTGAAAAAGAGGTTAACCAACTAATTGAAAATCTGGGGGATACAGGAATGTAATTGGATGGCAATAATCAATAACTAACAATCAGCAAATTTTAATAAATTGACTATGGTCCATCAGCCGGTTTTATTAAATGAAGTAATCAAATATCTAAACCCGAAATCGGGAGATAATTTTGTTGATTGCACCGTTGATGGAGGAGGGCACAGTTTAGCGCTTTTAGAAAAAAATAAACCCGATGGCCAAGTATTAGGAATAGATTTGGATAAAACTGTTCTGGATTATTTAAAAAATAAAATTGAAGGAACAGAATTAAATCAAAGGTTTATCTTGATCCACCGAAACTACATTTTCTTAAATGAAATTATTGAAGAGTATAATTTCAAGCCAATCCAAGGAATCCTGCTTGATTTGGGAATGTCTTTATGGCAAATTGACAGCCAAGGACGAGGTTTTAGCTTCTTGCGTGATGAACCGTTAGATATGAGATATGACCCGGAAAGCAATTCCTTGACTGCAGAAGTAATCCTAAATAATTGGCCTGAAGAAAAAATTCAACAGATTTTAGAAGATTACGGAGAAGAAAGGTTCGCTCCAAGAATCGCCCAAAAAATCATTGAGGTAAGAAAAGTAGTGCCAATTAAAACCACCGGGCAATTGGTTGAGATTATTAGAGAAGTGGTTTCAGCCCCTTACCGCCATCAACGAATTCATTTTGCCACTCGGACATTCCAAGCATTACGAATAGCAGTCAATCAGGAATTAGACAATTTAATTACAGTTTTACCCCAGATAATAAAAGTTTTACATCCCGGCGGAAGAGCAATAATTATTTCTTTCCACTCTCTAGAGGATCGGATTGTTAAAAATTTTATTCAAGAAAAAGAACAAGAACAAAAAATAAAATCAGTTTTACCAAAAGTAATTCAACCAACTTTTGAAGAAATTTTTCACAATCCGGCTTCGCGAAGCGCTAAAATGAGAGTTTTCGAAAAAATAAAACCAGAAATTAAAAGTGATTAGAATAATTAGAACATTTTTTCATGGTTTACTATTCTCCATCATTTCAATCTAGCAAAAATAAAAAGGGGAATGCTATTGGCAATGTAATCATTTTTGTTGGTATTATAGCTTTGATTGGTTTTTATTTAGTCTTGAATAATTCAATGGTGGCTGATAATTATCGCCTTAATCAATTATATCAGACAATTAAAGAGAAAGAAGCGTCTAATCAAAATCTGCAAGTTCAAGTTGACCAAAATTACTCCTGGCCATATCTTCAAAAAAGAGCGGAAGAAATGGGAATGGTTGAAACAAGAAAACCAAAATATGTTAAGATGGATTCTTTAGAAAAGATAGTGGCTAATAAATAAGAAAGGTATGTTTTTTATTGGGATTGACATCGGAGGGACAAAAATTAAAGGAATTTTGCGAGAAGGAAAAAAAATTTTATCACGACTAGAAAAAAGTACTCCCAAGGACCAGATAGAAATCTTGCGCGCAATTCTTTATTTAATTGATTCCTTAATTAAACAAAGCAATGTTAACCAAAAAGAAATCGGTGGAATTGGCTTGGCAATAGCCGGCATCTTAGATCTAAACAAAGGAAAAATCATCAAAAGCAAAAATATTCCAGCCATCAACGGATTAACAATTAGGAAAGTTATTAAAAAAGAAATTGGGCTAGAAAAAGTTAGAATTGACAATGATGCCAATTGCTTTCTGCTAGGAGAAATTAAAGCCGGGTCAGCGCAAGGAATAAACAATATTTTAGGGATAACATTGGGAAGCGGCGTCGGCGGCGGAATCTGGCTAAACAATAAAATTTATTCTGGGAATAACGGAACAGCGGCAGAATTTGGCTGGATGATTATCCGGGAAAAAAGAGATAATTTACTATCTCTCGAAGATCTTTGCTCGCGAAAATGGTTCTTGAGTAATATCCAGAAAGAACCAAAAGAAATCTACTCATTAGCTAAAAGCGGGGATAAAAACGCTTTAAATATTTGGCAATCTTATGGAGAAAACTTAGGGATTGGTTTATCAAACCTAATTAACATTTTTAATCCATCAATAATAATTTTAGGCGGCGGCATTAGTCAAGCCAGCCAATTTTTTAGACAGACAATGAAGAAAAAAATAAAAGACTTGGTTCTTTCTCCGCTGGCTAAAAAAACGAAAATTATTAAATCAAAGGCTCCAAACAAAGCCGGGGCTATTGGAGCTAGTTATCTATTTGGGAAGTAATAAAAAAGACAGCATTTGCTCTAATAACTGGAAAATTAGAATTTATTTTTTACCGTTCTTGCTGTCAAGGTTATTTTTAATTCAAATAATTTTCTGCTTTGTTGATTAGACTTTTTAATTTATTGATTAAAATTTTTTTATCTTTCAATTTCATCGAATCAATATTTAGTCGGTCAAAAAGAAAAAAATATCGAGTAAGGTCTAAAAAAATTTTAGCTAATATTATTTTTAATTCGTTTTTAACTCTTTCTAAGTCTATTTCTGCGAAATGCGAATAATTTTCTATAAGTATCTTTTGATAATGTTTTTGGTCTTTTAAACCGATCTTCGTTTTCCAGATGTCGGCGGGGAATTCAAACGATGCGTAAAGAGTTGCCAAATCCATTAATGGGTAACCGATTCCGCTTTTGTCAAAGTCAATTACGAAAAAATTATTATTGTCAATTATAATATTACCCGGGTAAAAATCTCCGTGAATTAATGTTTTTTTGGAATTCCAAATTTGATCAATTAAATTAAGATTATTTATTTTCTTTATTTCGTTGTCTAGTTCAGGGAAAAAATGCTTGATTTGACTAAAAAGCAATTGGTATCCTTCGGCTTTTGGGTAAAAAGATTTCTTAATCTTATCTGCCGGCTTTATTCTAAGTTGGTGTAGTTTTGCCAACCATTTACTGATGGACGGAAGTAATTTATTTAATTTTTTTGCTTCGTTCCGATTCATCAAATCAGCCAAAAGAATCCCTGGCACTTCTTCATAGAAAAGAATATTATTTTGCCGATCGAGAAAAATCGGTCGGGCGATGTTTGACAACCCTTGGTTTGAATGGCAATTATAAACATAATTCATTACTTGCCAGGCGTTTATTTTTGACCTTTTAGCGGAAGCTGTTCCTCTTATTTTGGCTGATTGTCGGTGAGAAAAATTTATTTTATATTCAACCAAGCAAGTATCTTTAGCCCAGTCGGGCGAGGTTTTTTTCATAATAATATGATTGATTTTTTCGTTCTTAAATTGGGGGAAAAACTTGTCTTTTTTTTGGGTAAATAGTTTGGCGATATAATTGGTATCTAACGATTTAAAAATATTGTAATTCATAAGTTTTATTCTCTATTTTGTTGTTTTTTTATTCTTTTTTTTATTCCCCTTGCCTCAGGTTGACCAGAAGCAATCTTCTGATACTTCTCTTTATATTTAGCAAAGAGAGCATTAAGCTGAGGATCAATAGTTTTAAATTCCCGTGGGAGATCAACTCGAAGAAGATCAACTATGTGAATTAAATCATAAATGTCATTTTTATTTTCTAATTTTTTAATCGCATCTCGCCAGACAATTGCTCGCTCGTAATTTTTTCTTTGAGCAGCTTCTTTCATCTGTTTTTTCATTAACTCAACAACTTGCTGATAGATCTCCTCTCCACCAATTTCAAAAGTTCTTTCTTTAAAAGGAATCTTAACCGCTTCCTGATATTTTTTGATTTGTCTTTCAATTTTTCCGCTTCTTTGCCACCAAAAAGCTATTGAAAGAATATGACGATAAATACTTTCAGCTTCTTTAACTTCTCTTGAGGTAATTCGCGGTAAATTTTTAATTGCCTCAAGAGTAATCCAAGCCCCCTTTTCAATATTTTCAATACTCCACCAAGGTTCTCCAGAAGCCCAAAAAAATTGATCTGAGGCCAAAGCGCAATTAACTTTATCTTGTTGTTTTGAGGAAAGATATTTTTGTTGCTTAACTTTCCGTAAGAGAAATCGAACAAGCCTCCATTGAAGACGGTGGACTTTGTTTTGAGGATCGTGCCAAGAATAAAATTGTAATCCTTTTTCAAGATCATTCTGAGTTGAAGCCCAAGTAGAAGCCACTGGCTCAATAGTGCCTTTTTCAACTGGAAAATATTTGACAACTTCAGATAGAAAAATTTGATTTGGTTGACCAGTGGAAACAATTTTAATTAGTGGTTTATCCAGATCAATGTGATGATGTCCAAAGGTTTCTCCATCCATAGCAGTGCAAAGATATTTGTTTCGGTAAAGATCTTCAGAAATAAGATCCTTAAATTCTTTAACAGTCCAAACCAGCCCGCTCTGAATAGCATTAGACCTTCTTCGTTCGCGGAAAATTGGGATAAGATTAGTCTGATTAATTTTAAAAAGACGATCGCTTGGAAATTGATCGGGTTGACCATTAAACGAAATGCCATCTAAAAGAATAAACTTATAGCCAAGTTTAGAAATTACTCGGCCAACTTTCTGACTGTAAGCCATCTCTGGAGGAAAAAAACATTCTGGCTGATAGACTGAACCAAAATATCGACGATTAGTCTGATGATTAGATATAATCTGGCTAATAATCCGCTCTTGATTAAGAAATGGAAGCAAGGCATGATACTTAGCGCTTTCAGTAAATTCTAAATTTCCTTGTTCAGCCAACCGGCGTATATTTTCAATAACATCCCGATATCCCTTTTTAGCCAAAAGTTCAGTCAGACAACCATTAATATTCAGATTAACTTTTAACCTTGGATTCTTTTTTGACGCATCTAAAAACCCCCGAAAAAGAGGCCGGTAAGATTCATTAGCCACCTTCTCTAAAATTTCTTCCGATTGATCAGGCGGCTGGTAAATATGAAGAAAATTCATCCAAAACATAGATAATAAAATCAAAAATCAAAAGTCAAAGAATTAAAATCAAAAATCAAAGGTCAAAAGTCAAAAATGAAGATTAAAATTCAAAAATTAATTTTAAATTCTAAATCACAAATCTGAATCAAATCCTAATATCTAAATTCTAAACTCTAAACAAATTCCAAATTCTAAATCCCAATTTCCCAAATGAAGAAAGAATTTAATTTGGTTTGGGATTTGGGAAATTGGGAAATTGTGATTTGTTTGGGATTTAGATATTAGAATTTCGGATTTAAAGAAATTATATGCCCTATCTTAACTCTCATATTTTTATAATTTGTATATTTCCCCTCCAAAATACTTTTGATAGGGCTGATTAGCCA
>OCNB01000054.1_pt1 | contig 10235 bp, 8 predicted proteins | sample 1539011 | NCBI WGS metagenome assembly OCNB01 (sample SAMEA3143271, study PRJEB22397) | metagenome | biome: marine; feature: hydrothermal vent; material: diffuse fluid | place: Pacific Ocean | collected 2013-09-14 | depth 1530 m
TTACTACTATATTCACTAACCTGCCTTTAACAAAAATGACTTTTATGATTTTCTTGTCTGCTGTCCACTTTTTAATTTTTTCGCGGGAAAGAGCTAATTCGCGGACTTCTTCTTCGGTTATATCAACTGGCGCTTCAATATTATCTCGCACCTTGCCGTTTACTTGAATAACTAAAGTTATAGTTTTGTCTTTAATAACTTCTGGATTATATTTTGGCCATTGCTCCCTAAAAATACTTTCTTTATTGCCAAGATTAGACCACAATTCTTCAGTTAAATGTGGGGCAAAGGGGGCTAATAATTTAAGAAAGACCTCAAAATCTTCTTTATTTATTTCATTCTTTTCATTCATTTTGTTAACTAATATCATCATTTGGGCGATGGCTGTATTAAATTTAAAGTTTTCAATATCTTCGGTTACCTTTTTGATAGTTTTGTGTAATAATCTATTAATTTTATCATTCCTGATTTCTGATTCCTGATTCCTGATTCTATTTTTTAATACCCAAACTTTATCAAGAAATCGCCTGACGCCAACAAGTCCTTTCGTATTCCAAGCCACTGCTTGGCTAAATGGTCCCATAAACATTTCATAGACCCTAAGGGCGTCGGCTCCATATTTTTCTACAATGTCATCAGGATTAATAACATTACCCCACCGTTTACTCATTTTGCGGCCATCTTCAGCCATAATCAAACCAACATGATGTAAACGAGTAAAAGGTTCTGGATAATTAACTATGCCTAGATCATATAAAAATTTATGCCAAAAACGAGCATAAATTAAATGTCTAGTTGCATGTTCAGCTCCTCCAACATATAAATCAATGGGAGACCAATATTTTTCTTTATCTTTATCAACCAATGCCTTGTCGTTATGCGGATCAATGTATCTTAAATAATACCAGCTGGATCCGGCCCACTGCGGCATAGTGTTTGTTTCCCGACGAGCCGGCGCGCCGCACTTAGGACAGGTAGTATTTACCCAATCTTTAATATTAGCCAGAGGGGATTCTCCTGTGCCTGTCGGCTCATAATTTTTAACTTCTGGCAGGGTAACAGGCAGTTCATCTTCTGGCACGGGATAAATACCATCTAATCCTAAAAGTCTTAATACATCTGGTTCTTCTTGGCCGCAAAAATGCCAATCATTAGGCTTAAGTATAGCTAAACGCGCGTCAAATATTTTTGCCATTTCCAAAGATTGCTTACGGGGGATAACAGTAAAATCTCTGTCAGCTAAAACAATAAATTCATCGGCTAATGACTTAATTTTATTAAAATCCATATCCCAATTTTGGCTATTCTCTACTTCTGGCTTTGTCGCATCAGCAAATTCTGGCCTTATAAAAGAATCAACAAACATTACTTTGGCAACTTTTTTATTGGCTTTTTCCAATAATCTCATAGCCACAACGCCACCAAGACTATGTCCGACAATAATTGTATTTTCATCTATTTTAGTATTAGCCAAAACATAATCCACTTGCTCGCTGATATTAGGGTTATTAGTGTTTGGTAAATTTGGCGCAAAAACAGAATGTCCGTTTTTTTCTAGTTCATCTTTAAGCCATGGGAAAAAATTGCTCTCGGCATCGCCGCCAAAACTATGCAATAAGATAAAATTATATTTTCTATTTTTACAAGCTTCGCAATGAATAACTGGAATCGGCTCGCCCCAATATCTTTGCCGACTAAATACCCAATTCTGCAATTTATAATTAACAGCTCTTTTGCCTACTTTATGTTCTTCTAACCACTCAATCATTTTTTCTTTTGCTTCTTTAGTAGGCAAACCATCTAAAAAGCCGGAATTAATATTCACACCCTCGCTTGTATGTATTAATAAATCTTTATAAAAATCGTTCTTCGCAAGCCAACTATAAACATTTTCAGGAGTTTTATTTGGTTCTTCATTATTAAAAGTCATTCCATAATTATCTATAATATCATTAGTATTCTTATTTAGTTCAAATTCCTCTATTTTTCCATCTTGATGTTTAAAAATAAAATAAAAATTGTTTTTAGTAGAAAACTCATTCCAAAACCCACAAGACATCTTCTCTCTTACTAAATTTTTATATTCATCAATATTTTCATTTGGGATTAAAATTTTCAAAAAACCATCTTTTGTTTTTTCAACAATTTTAATATTGGTTCTTTTTAAATCATCTTCAGAAATCTTTTCTCTACCCATTAAAAAACTATAACTATATTCTGAACTCTTTAAAACAACTGGCTTAATTGGCAGGCCATATTTTTGCGCGAATTCATAATCCCGCTCATCGTGCGCCGGGACAGCCATAATTGCTCCAGTGCCATATCCGGCTAAAACATAATCAGCCACAAAAATTGGCACTTCTTCGTTGTTAACTGGGTTAACTGCCACCAAACCATCAATTTTAACTCCTGTTTTTTCTTTGGCTAAATCTGTTCTTTCTAAGTCACTTTTCTTTTTAGCCTGTTTAATATATTTTTCTACTTCTTTGTAATTTTTAATTTCACCTTTTAATTGTTCAATTAAAGGGTGCTCCGGCGCGACGACTGTATAAGTACAGCCAAAAAGCGTATCTGGGCGGGTAGTAAATACTTCCAAACTATTTTTTAGTTTTGAATTTTGAGTTGTAATTTTGATTTTTGATTTTTGATTTTTGATTTTAAACCCTACTAAAACTCCTTCGCTTCTCCCAATCCAATTTCTTTGCATTTCCTTGATGGACTCTTCCCACTCTGGCAATTTATCTAAATCTTCTAATAATCTATCAGCATATTCGGTTATCTTTAAAACCCACTGGCGCATTGGTTTGCGTTCAATTTCACTTCCGCAACGTTCGCATTTGCCTCCCTGTAAATCTTCATTAGCCAAGCCAGTCTTACAAGATGGACACCAATTTATCGGTTCATAAGATTCATACGCCAAACCCCGCTTAAACATTTCTAAAAATATCCACTGCGTCCATTTATAAAATTTTGGATCAGTAGTATTTATTTCTCTTGACCAATCATAAGTAAAGCCGATTTTTTCTAATTGGCTTTTAAATCTATTTATATTTTCCTCTGTGGCAATTCGCGGGTGGATTTTATTCTTAATCGCGTAATTTTCGGTTGGCAAACCAAAAGCATCCCAACCCATTGGATGTAGAACATTGTATCCCTGCATCATTTTCATTCGCGCCACTACATCAGTAGCAATGTAGCCTTTAGGGTGTCCAATATGCAAACCAGCGCCGCTGGGATAAGGAAACATATCAAGACAATAAAATTTAGGTTTTGATTTGTCGTCTTGGGTTTTATATAATTTCTCCTCTTCCCATTTCTTCTGCCATTTTTTGTCTATTTTTTTGTGGTTATATTTTTTCATTTTCTCTCTTTTATTTTAACTGTTTTTGGAAACATTTCAGCATTTATTAATTTTAGCGCTACTTTTTTAACAACATATCGCGTTGTTTTTCCTTTTTTGCCTGACACAACTACTTCTTTCAAAAAATTTTTTTTAAAATACTGTTCGATTTGCGACGCCGATAAGTCTGATCTATTGCTCGCCTCTTGGCGAATTATATCTAAATATTTTTGGGTAAAGGATCCTACATTTCTAGTTTCAATAGCTAATTTTTTGGATGCTTCATAAATATTATGATTAGAAAATCCGCTTTCATTTTTGTTATTAGTTAAAACTATTTGTATTTCAAACCTTCTTGAGACAGTCGTATTTCCGTCTTGTCCGTTTTGGGGAACCATTAATTTTCCCTCGGCTATTTTTAATGCTTGAAAATTAGGATTGGAATATTCATTATCGTCTTCTTTGATTGTAATTGCGTTTTGTGGATTCTGTGGGTACTGCTCCAATTCATTTTTCAAAATTTCAATATTCTTCTCATTTTTTACTTTATCTCTTTCTAATTCTTTAATTTTACCTTTAATATTTAAGAGGTGAATTTGGGCTACTCTTTTTTTTATCTCTAAAATTTCATCTTCTTTTAATAATCTAGTATTTTCCAAGACGAAATTTTTGGCTGAAAAAACTTTTTCGAAATATCCGACCAAAAACGGAGCCAGTTTTTTAACTTCATCAATTGTCTCAACTTCAAATTTTAAACCAATGCCGTCTTTAGCCGCTTCTTCAGCGGTAGCTTCGGCTTTAACTAAGAATTTAGAGACGAAGCTATTTTCGCTCTTCCCGCGAAAATATGAAAAAGCGTTTATCCACTGATTATTGTAATTGTCAAAAATACCGATTCGGTCATATTCTTCATAACCTTTTTTCAAAATATGGAAATAACGGATTCCTTCCTTGTCTTCATCGAACATTTTTTCGTAAACATACTTGCTCTCATTAATCAAGTTTATTAATTCTTTCTTTTTGTATTCGAATTCAGCTGCGATTGTTTTAACTAAGTCGCAGTAAGCGGGAGAAAATCCTAATGATTGGTTATGTTTTAATGTAGCTGTCTTTTTAAAAATTCTTAAAATATCTTCTACGCTTTTAATTCTAACGTTTTTTATTTTTCTGGGAAGACTCTTGTGGCGATATTCTTCAATATATTTTCTTGATGCCTCTAGAGCTTGATTAAATATTTCTATATTATTTCCCAAATTATTTATACCTAAATATGCTTCTATGGATTCTTCCATTTCTTCCTTGCTCAATTCTGAACTACTTGAAAAAAAGTCAATGGGAGTAATGTTTTCCCCGTTGATGCTGATTCCTCCCTCTTTCATTGCGCGAATAAACATTTCTTTATTCGGCGCTCGCCGGTATAAAGAAACGATGTTTTGCCACCATTGATAGGGCATTCTTTCCACTTTTCCTTCATCTCTGTCATTCATTATTGCCGGATTAAATATTTCTCTTTCGATCATATTTCTGTATTTTGTTTACTTTTTTCTAATTTCATCAGTTGATTTCTAACTCTTAGTTTTTCATCCAAACTTATTCTGTCAATAAATAAAACCCCCTGCAAATGGTCATATTCATGCTGGATAATTCGCGACAATAGATTATCAGCTTTAATTTTTTTTCTTTTTCCCTGCTTGTCTAAAAATTCTATCTCAATTTTCTTAGGTCTTTCAATGTCTAAAAAAATTCCCGGAAAACTTAAACATCCTTCATTGAAAGTTATTTTTTCTTTTGAAAATCGGGTAATTTTGGGATTAATAAAAACTTTTAATTCTTGTCCGGCATTAGCCAAAAAAATTTGTTGAGAGAGTCCAACTTGCGGTCCGGCTAAACCAGCTCCATCACTTTGGAGCATTATTTCAGCCATTTTTCTTATGGTGTTTTCTAGTTCGGAATCAAAATTTAAGATGGGTTCTGCTTTTTTCCGTAAAATTGGATCTGGATAAAGCCTAATTTCCATACACTAATAAATTTTAATGACAATTAGTTAGAGTGCTAAATATGCTTACTTTGCGTCTAACGCTTTTTTAGATTCTTTAAAAATTTGTTCAAAAACTTCTGGATTGTGTTGGGCTATGTCGGCTAAAATTTTGCGGTTAATTTCAATTTTAGCTTTTTTCAAACCATTAATAAACTGGCTATAAGTTAATCCTTTTTCGCGCGCGGCGGCATTAAGTTGAACTTGCCACAATCGCCGAAAATCTCTTTTTCTTTGTCGTCGTCCAATATAAGCGTTAACCAAAGCATGCCGAAGAGCATCTTTGGCTAATTTATATCTGGATTTTCGTCCCCACTTAAATCCTTTGGTTTGTTTTAATACTTTTCTTCTTTTTTTTCTTGCTTGAACTGATCTTTTTACCCTAGTCATATTTTTGTCTTAGTTAGTTTGGTTAAAATCTGGCTGGCTGCTTTTATTTTTCTTTTTCGTCGAACTACATTTCCTGATTTTTTAGCTAAAAAATGATCCTGCTGAAGCGGTCTGACTAAAACTTTTCCTTTTTTGGTTATTTTAACTCTTTTTTGAATAAATTTTCTTGTTTTTGACATATATTTAAGAATGTTTTTCTTTGTCTTGGCTGATGATTATTTGAAATCCTCGCGGTGTTTTTTTTGTTTCAGAATCTATCTTAATTGGTTGGCTAATCAATTTAATAAAATTATCTAATCTTTTTCGAGCTACTTCAGTAGATTTTTTTTCTCGCCCCCGCAGGATAATTTCTATTTTAACCCGGTCGCCTTCGTTAAGGAATTTTTCTACCTTTTTAACAGTGGTTAATAAATCATGTTCTCCGGTGTTTAACCCAAAGCGGACTCCTTTCACTTCTGTTTGCTTTGATTTTTCTTTTTTTCGCTCTTTCTTCTTTCTCCCATAGAGGTATTTGCCGAAATTGATAATTTTACAAACCGGCGGAGTTACCCGCGAGGCAATTTCAACCAAATCAAGATTTTTTTCTCGAGATAGGCGCAGAGCGTCTGTTAACGGCAATACTCCCAATTGTTGTCCGTTTTCATCAATAACTCGCACTTCGGGGGATTTAATTTGATGATTGATGCGGATTTTTTTTTCTAACAAGTCTTTAAATAAATTACTTTATAGATTTCTGAATTTTAGTTTTTGAGGGTTAAAAATAAATCTTAAAAGTTAAATTGACTATGTGGAAACCAAAATTCAAAAATCTGGTTTATGCGATAATCCAAGTTTGTGGAGATGGTGAGAGTTGAACTCACATCTGAAAAGTTCCTTTAAAATATTTCTCCAAGCTCAGTCCGATTTGTTAAAATTCAGAAAAAGAGGAAAATCTGACGAACCTCTAATTCCCAAGCTGATTATTTTTTACCAATATTTTCTCAGCTGAAAAATATTGGCTATCCCGATAAATTTGTTCTCGTTTTGGTTTTTCGGGAAAAAGCCAAGCGAGCCACTTTAGGATTTAAGCTAAAGCGTAAGATAAACTGGCTTCGCCAAGCATTATTTGACGAGCCTTTTCAACCAGTGAATTGGCATTTATTCTTTTTGGTTATTTTATTAACGGAGATTAACCAACTCCGGCTTGCTGTATTTTAAAGGGTTCTTCCCATCGAAGCCCGTCATCCCCCAGTGGATAACTTTATTTTAAATAATAATCAAAAATTGAATAAAGTCAAGTTGATTAAAACTTAAAAACATCGGAGGTTGTCGGATTATCCAATTTTAATAAATCATAAAACCATAAAGTTTTTAATTATTTATTGCTAATATGGTTATTAATAATCAATAATGCTTTGTGTTTTGTCGGTCATTGGAGTTTTAATCAAATCCGGAGTTATTTGGCTGCGCAATAACCCAATTGGAATTCAAGTTTTATAAATTTTTACTCTTCGCATTCTTCTTTTAATATCTCTTTCTTTAATTATTTCTTTTTTATCCCATTTCTTTTTTCCCTTAGCTAAAGCGAGCTCCAGTTTAATTTTGTTGCGGCGGAGATAAATTTTGAGGGGAATGAGAGTAATTCCTTTCTCTTTAACTTTACCGATTAATGACTTTATTTCTTTTCTTTTCAAGAGTATTTTCTTAGGGCGTTCCGGATTAAAATCAGTCGGAGCGTTAGCTGGCTGAAAAGAAGAAATTTGAGCGTTAACCAAATATAATTCTCCTTGCTGAATTGAAATAAAGGCGCCCTTTAAGCTGAGCCGACCTTCTTTAATTGATTTTACTTCATGGCCAGTTAAAACTAGACCGGCTTCATATTTATCCAGCAAAAAATAATTGAATTGCGTTTTTTTATTAGTAACTAAAATAATCATAAGGCTTTGGCGAAATAATTTGTCATTTTTCACTTTGCGTTTTTCATTTTGAATTTTCTATTTTATTTTTTCTCTCTCGGTTTCCTTCATCCTCAATTTACATTGATGGATTACTAACTAATGACAATGGGCAGAGAGACCCTGCTTCGGCATTTCCATAGTTTGACAACTGATTTATTTTTATTGTATACTCAGATTACTATGAATTTTCGAAAATATCAACTCAAAAATGGATTAAGAATTATTCTTTCGCCAATTAAGGAGAGCAAGTCAACAACAGCCTTAGTTTTAGTTGGAACTGGTTCACGATACGAGCGCAAAGAGAATAACGGCATTTCTCACTTCTTGGAGCATATGTTTTTTAAGGGGACGAAAAACAGACCAAAGCCGCAAGATGTAGTTAGTGATTTAGACGCTATTGGCGGAGAATACAACGCCTTTACTTCTCAAGAATGTACTGGATTTTGGGCAAAAGTGTCTAATCATCATCTTGATGTAGCTTTAAATTGGCTGGCTGATATTCTTTTTCATTCCAAGTTTAGCCCCCGAGAAATAGAAAAAGAAAAAGGTGTGGTTATTGAAGAAATTAATCTTTACGAAGATTTGCCGTCAAGGAAAATATTTCATAACTGGCTTCATCTTCTTTATGGCCGCCAACCATTAGGATGGCCTGTTTTAGGGACTAAGGAGAATGTCAAAAAAATTAACCAAAAAATGCTTCTTAGTTATTTACAAAGCCAGTATCAGGCGACTAATACCGTTCTTTGTTTATCCGGTAATTTGCCTTCGCTTTCGTCGGTAGTTAAAAAAATTAGTAAAGTTTTTCGTTTTGATTCAACAAATGAATTTTGTTCTCCGCTAAAAATTAAAGATACTCAAAAAAAACCGGGTGTTTCTGTTGAATATAAGAAAACAGATCAAAGCCATTTAATAGTTGGTTTTCGGGGATTGGATATTAACCATCCTGACCAGTACGCTCTTCAATTAATTTCAACTATTTTGGGAGGGTATATGAGTTCGCGTCTTTTTGTTGAAGTTAGAGAAAAAAGAGGATTGGCTTACCATATTAGTTCAGTGGTCGAGTTTTTTACTGACACTGGATTTATTGCGGCTCGGGCTGGTGTGTCCAATAATCGAATTGAGGAAGCAATTAAAGTCATTCTCCAGGAGTTTAAAAAGATTCAAAAAGGAAATATCTCGATAACTGAACTTAATAAAGCTAAGGAAAATTTAATCGGCCGACTTTTTCTTTCTCTGGAATCGTCTGATGAAATTGCTACTTGGTTGGCTGAGCAGGAAGTTTTCAGAAATAAAATTCTTACCCCGCAACAAATAGCAAATCGGATTAAAAAAGTAGAATTAACTGATTTAAAGAGAGTTGCCCGAGAAATATTTCGCCCCCAAAGGCTTAATTTAGCTATTATTGGCCCGTTTAAAAACAGGGAAGTCTTTGAAAATATTTTACAAGATTATGCCTAAAACTATTAATATTTCTACATCGACAATTATTCGCGCCATTCTTATTTTAATTGGGTTGTTTGTTGCTTATTTGGTTCGTGATATAATTTTGATGTTATTTTTGTCAATTATTATTGCTTCGGCGGTTGATTATCCAATTGACTATCTTGAAAAGAGAGGTATTAACAGGGTATTTGGCGTATTTTTTATTTATATTTTAATTACTTTATTTACTTTAGCTATTCTTTATTCAATTATTCCAACGGTTATTGGGCAAGTCAAAATTCTTTTAGCTAACCTACCTAGCTATTTAGATTCTACTTTTTATTTTTTTCATTCACCAATTCAACTTCAGGATATTTTGCAGTCGGTAATTAAAAAATTAGGACAGACCGAAACTCTTTCCAATGTTTTCTTTTTTACTAAAAACATTTATCAGTTCCTTTCTTTAATCGCAGCTGGTTTGGTTTTATCAATCTATATTAATCTTCAAGAATCAGCGATTAAAAATTTTCTAATTGCTCTTATCCCTGCCGAGAAGCAGCCTAAAATTATTTCCTTAATTGAAAAAAGCCAAAATCAAATCGGATCTTGGTTGAGAGGGGAATTAATTTTAATGTTTTGTATAGGTTTTTTTACCTATCTGGGATTATCAATACTTCAGATTAAATATGCTCTTTCTTTGGCGGTTTTAGCTGGATTATTAGAAATTATTCCTTACTTAGGTCCTATTTTATCTTCTATTCCGGCAATGATTATTGCTTTTATTCAATCTCCAATATCATTTATTTTGGTAGTTGGTCTTTATATTATTCTTCAGGAGTTAGAGAACCATGTTTTAGTTCCTCAAATAATGAGGAAGTCAGTTGGATTAAATCCGGTGCTGATTATTTTAGTTATTTTGGTTGGCGGGAAATTAGGCGGAATTATGGGCGCGATTATCTCTATTCCTTTAACTGCGATTGGTAAAATTATTCTTGAGGAAAGCAAAGAGTTGGTTAAGGGGTAATAATATCCGTTTCGTTAAGCGGCGCGAAACCAAAATAATCTCAAATCTCAAAAATCAAATCTCAAAAATACAAATTAAATCTCAAAA
>OCNB01000055.1_pt1 | contig 10135 bp, 4 predicted proteins | sample 1539011 | NCBI WGS metagenome assembly OCNB01 (sample SAMEA3143271, study PRJEB22397) | metagenome | biome: marine; feature: hydrothermal vent; material: diffuse fluid | place: Pacific Ocean | collected 2013-09-14 | depth 1530 m
TTTGAGATTTGATTTTTGCATTTTGATTTAGATTTGAGATTTTTGAGATTTAATTTGTATTTTTGAGATTTGAGATTTGAGATTTTTAACTATTATGCGTCTATTAACTGGAGTTAAACCAACTGGAGGATTACATATTGGCAATTATTTTGGAGCGGTTAAAAATTTTCTTGATTTGCAAAGAAACTACGAAAGCTTTCTTTTCATTGCTGATTATCATGGATTTATTAACCAGCAAAATCCGGATGAATTGAAAAGCAATATTTTAGAAATAGCTGCTGATTATTTAGCCATAGGATTAAATCCTTCAACAATAATTTTTAAGCAATCAGATGTGCCGGAAGTTACAGAATTGGCTTGGATTTTTAATTGTTTGATTACAGTTCCTTATTTAGAGCGGGCTCACGCGTATAAAAATGCGATTAGTAAAGGAATTAAACCAACAGTTGGACTTTTTGATTATCCGTCCTTAATGGCCGCTGATATTCTTATTTATGAATCGGATGTTGTTCCGGTCGGTAAAGATCAAAAGCAACATTTGGAAATAACTCGGGATATTGCCCAAAAGTTTAATCAAAAATTTGGTCAGACATTTAATTTGCCAAAACCAATTATTAATCGAGACACAGAAACAATTATTGGATTAGATGGACGGAAAATGTCAAAAAGTTATCACAATACAATTAGTTTATTTGAAGAAAAAGAAGATTTAGTAAAAAAGGTGCGTTCAATTGTTACTGATTCCAAAGGGGTTAATGAATCAAAGGATCCAGATCAATGTCCAATTTTTGCGCTTCACCGACTATTCAGTCAAGATATTTTACCAGAGTTAGAAAAGAGATATCGGATAGGTGATATCGGATATAAAGAATCGAAGGATATCCTAATTGAGAATATGGAGAAATTTATTGCTCCATTGCGAAGAAAGAGAGAAGAGATTATTTCTAATCCAGAAGAAATTAAGGAAATACTTAGGAGGGGGGCTAAAAAGGCTCGGATGGTGGCTCAAAAGAAAATAAAAGAAGTAAGGGAAAAGATAGGAGTAGAATTAAATTATGTTACCTAAACACATCGGATTAATAATGGATGGGAATCGGCGTTGGGCTCGAGAAAAAGGGCGGCCAACTTTTTTGGGCCACCGACAAGGGTATAAAATCTTAAAGAAGGTTCCCAATTGGTTTTATCAAAAGGGAGTAAAATTTCTAACTGTTTGGGCGTTTTCAACTGAGAATTGGAAAAGATCAAAAGATGAAGTAGATTATTTACTTGATTTATTTCGTTTGGCTTTTAAAAATGATTTTCAGAAGTATGCAGACGAGGGCTATAAAATTTTGGTTAGCGGACGAATAGCTGATTTTCCGGTTGATATTCAGGAAATGTGCCAGAAAATAATGGTAAAAACTAAGGATAATTCTAAAGCGGTTTTGAATATTGGTTTGAGTTATGGAGGGCGGGCTGAAATCGTTGATGCAGTTAAAGGAATAGTCCAAAAAGGATATTCGGCTGAGGAAATTACCTCAAATATTTTTCAGGAGCATCTTTATCAACCGGATTTGCCGGATGTTGATTTAGTTATTCGAACCTCCGGAGAGCAGCGTCTTTCTGGTTTTTTCCCTTGGCAAAGCGTTTATGCTGAATTGATTTTTTTGAGAAAATACTGGCCGGATTTTAACGAGGAAGATGTCGATTTTGTTTTAGAAGAATTTTCAAAAAGGCAAAGAAGATTTGGAGGAGAATAGGGGATATCAAAAGTTTTCTTTGAAAATTTTTGGGAGTTGTCATCCATAAAATTTGACAATTTTGGGGAATTAGGTAGAATAAAATTAATTACCTTAATTTAATGATGAATTATCTTAGCCGTTTTTATGATAATTTGGAGAAATACTTAAAGCCAAACAAAGTTTTGGTTGTTTATGGCCCCCGACAGGTAGGCAAAACTACTCTTTTGAAACATTTTTTATCCAAAACAAAGTTGAAATACCGATTTGATTCCGGAGAAGATATTAGAATTCAAGAACTTTTAAAATCCCAGAATTTTTCTTTAATAAGAGAATATGCTTCTGATTATGAACTAATTGTTATTGACGAAGCGCAATATATTCCAAAAATTGGTTTGGGGTTAAAAATTTTAGTTGATCAAATTCCAAAGTTGAAAATTATTGTCAGCGGTTCTTCTTCATTTGAACTTGCTGGTCAAATAGGGGAGCCGTTAGTGGGAAGAAAAAAGGTTTTAGTTCTTTTTCCTTTGGCTCAAATAGAATTGAGAGAAATTTTTAATCCGTTTGAATTAAAAGAGAGATTGGAAGAATTTTTGATTTTTGGCGCGTATCCAGCGGTTTTAACAGCCAAAACAAAAAAAGAGAAACGAGAAGTGTTGGAAGAGATTGCTTTTTCCTATCTCTTGAAGGATATTTTTCAATTTGAAAAAGTAAAGGCACCGAGTTTTCTGCTTGATTTGCTGAAACTTTTGGCGTTTCAGACCGGCAGTGAAGTTTCTTTTTCTGAATTAGCCGGTTCCTTAGGAATAGATGTAAAGACGGTTTCGCGCTATTTGGATATTCTGGAAAAGTCATTTGTAATTTTTAAATTGAAGGGCTTTTCTAAAAATTTAAGGAAGGAAATTACCAAGAAAAATAAATATTATTTTTATGACAATGGAATCAGAAATGCCTTAATTGCTAATTTTAATAGTTTGAATTTGAGAAATGATGTTAGCCAACTTTGGGAAAGTTTTTTAGTTGTGGAGAGAATCAAATCTCAAAGATATTTCAAGATTCTTTCAAATAATTATTTTTGGCGAACCTGGGACCAAAAAGAAATTGATTTTCTTGAAGAGAGAAAAGGCAAGATTTTTGCTTTTGAATTTAAATATCGTTCCAGAAAAGTAAAAACCCCAAAAGAATTTATGGAAGTTTATCCAAATTCCAGCTTCAAGATAGTGACTAAAGAAAATTACTTGAAGTTTTTAATGAAATAAATAGTAGAAATTGAAAGAATTGTCGGTAAGACAAGGGAGGATTATTAATAAATTGAACTTGGGGGAAAATGAGAATATTTAATTTTTATGATTAGAACAAGAATTGCGCCAAGCCCGACTGGGTATTTGCATTTAGGAACAGCTCGAACAGCGTTGTTTAATTATCTTTGGGCTAAAAAAAACCAGGGGAAGTTTATTCTTCGAATTGAGGATACCGATCGGCAAAGATCCAAAAAAGAATTTGAAAATGATATTTTATCTGGCTTAAAATGGCTCGGGTTGAAATGGGATGAGGGCCCGGATATTGGCGGTTCTTTTAAGCCTTATCGGCAGAGTGAGAGAAAAGATATTTATCGAAAATATCTCCAAAAACTCTTAGATGAAGGGAAGGCGTTTTTTTGTTATCATACTGTTGAAGAAATACAACAAGAGAGAGAAGGGCAAAAATTAGCTGGACAGCCGCAAATTCATCTTTGTTCTCATAAGAGTAGTCCGCCGGCAAATCCAACTTCGGCTGGAATAATTCGTTTCAATAATCCGGGGGGGATAATTGAATTTAATGACTTAATTCGAGGGAAAGTTCAATTTGACACCTCTCTCTTGGGTGATTTTGCTTTAGCTAAAGGATTAAATGAACCACTTTATAATTTTTCGGTAGTTATTGATGACTGGCTAATGGAAATAGATTATATTATTCGGGGAGAAGACCATCTTTCAAATACGCCGAAACAAATATTAATTCAGCAAGCGCTGGAAATTTCTCAGCCAAATTATGCTCATATTCCTTTAATTTTTAGTTCAGATAAATCAAAGCTTTCCAAAAGACATGGGGCAGTTTCAATTTTAGAATATCGCCAGTTAGGTTATTTACCTCAAGCAATAGTTAATTTTTTAGCTCTTTTGGGCTGGCATTCCCAGGAAGAGAAGGAAATTTTTAATTTAGAGGAACTAATTCAGGAGTTTTCTTTAGAAAGAATTCAGAAAAGTGGAGCAATTTTTAATTTAGAAAAACTGGATTATCTTAACCATTTTTATATTCAAAAATTGTCGGAACGAGAATACTGGTCTTATTGTCGGCCGTATTTGGAGAGTGTTTATCCGGTAAGGTTTAATCAAAATAAGGATTTTTTTCGTCGGGCTAGTTTGCTTTTTCGGGAAAGGATTAAGAAGTTTTCTGAAATTGGCGGTTTAATTAGTTTTTTAGTTGAATTGCCGGATTATTCGGCAGAGTTATTGATTTGGAAAAAGAGTTCAAAAGAAGAAGCAAAGAAAATTCTTTCTTTAGTTATTGAAGAATTGAAGCGCCTTGATGACTTCTCAGGAAAAGAAGTAAGAATTCTATTAGAAAAAATAGCTCAACAGTATAATGTCGGAATGGTTTTCTGGCCGATTAGGGTGGCTTTGTCAGGGCAGAAGTCGTCTCCGCCGCCGGAAGAAATTGCGGCTGTTTTGGGAAAAGAAGAAAGTATTAGGAGAATGGAATGGGGGGTGGAAAAATTAAATAATATTGGATAATCAGATCTGTTCAGGTAATACGGGATAAAGCTTTGGTAAATTTTTTATAAATTATTTTGTTTTAAATTTTGTTTTAGGTATTGAAATTTATTTGGAGTTCAGAGTTCAAATTTTTAGAATTAAAAGTAGAAAGCTAAAATGTTTTTTATGGGCCGAAGCAAGCGACGGGAAAGAATATATTTATTAAAATTAAAAGAGTTTAAACAGATATTTAAGCGGGCACTCAGATTCTATCTAAATAAGTAGGGTGTGGTTAAACTTGACAAGGGCAATCTAAAAAGAGTATAATTCTTTAAATTAGTTAATTTAATGGATTTTTTGGAGGGGAAAACAAGCTCTGGATTAGTTAGTTAAAGCGGCGGAAAGGCGAAGAGCTTGTTTTTTTGTTTTAATATTTTAATATAAGTAAGTTTAAAATTATGAGCTGGAGAATGTTTTTTAGAAAAAGAAATCTATTTATTTTTCTTTTTTCTTTTAGTCTTTTTTGGATTGCGGTTGGCGGACAGTGCCAAGCGGCTGTAAATGGCACTTCAACTCCGCTGACTACTGACCAGCCGGGGAATAAAATTAAAGCGGATTATGCGGCGCCGGTCTTGAGAATAGATCTTTCTAACAGCGCTGATGAAACTTTGTCATCAACGACTGTTATAGTGGCAACAACCACTAATGCTGTCCCGACTTCGGTTTCGTCCTCCAGTTTTGATTGGATTGGGGTAATTAAAGATGCTAATGGAAATGGAGTATGTGATTTTCCCTCCTCGGATATACTTTTGGCTACCTCAACAGTGAATGTTGGCGCGTCTTCAACAATCGATATTGCTTTATCGACTACTACTCCAGCTCAGGGAATATTTTTTGTTGTCTTGAAAACATCTCAAAATTGGACTGATAACGGAACACCGGAGAATAGTAGCGCGGTGGCGCAATCAGTAGCAGTAACAATTAACTCGGATGGAATAGTTACTTCAACTAGTTCCCCAGTAATCAATGCGACTACTACTTCTTCTTTTGTTGCTGATACTCATTCTCAGCAACCTGATGTAACTAAAATCCAAGCTATCTATCAGAATAGCCATTATTATTTATTTGATGCTAACCAAACTGGCGAAGTGGATGAAGCGGGGACATTAAGAGCTTATTCTACTTCAACTGGCGGGACTTCTTTAGGATCGGCTAGTGTTAGTGATAGCGGGAGTTTTAATTTAGATATTGGTTCTCAATATCAATCATCGGTTTGGCTTGATTTGTCTGATTTAATTGGCAATGCAACTAGTAGTCCGCGGGTTGAATATAGCTTACCCTCCCGGCCGACAGTCACTTCGGTTAAGGTTTTTACTGATCGAATTATTTTCCAGACCTCAAAAAATTTAAGAGGAGATCAAGCAATGGATTGCGGTAATTATTTAGTTAACGGTTCAACGCTTACTTGTGATGGTTCCCCAGAAAATCCATTTGTTGATTTTATGGGGGATATGGTGATTATTAAAAATCTTAATTTAACTTTGGGGTCAACTATTAGTTTTGCGATTAACGGGCTGATTCAGGATATTGATTTAGACGCTTTTCCATTAGTTTATTCGAATAATAATTTAACTGTTGAAGAAGCGCTTATTCCAACTATTGAGTCATTTTCTTCTGGTTCGGGTCGGGTTGGAAGCACAACTGTTATTACTGGAACAAATTTTGGCAATGCGACTGGAACAGTAATGTTTTCTGGAGGATTTAGTACTCAAACTGGACCCCAGCCGCCAGTCCAAGCAACTGTTGCTTCATGGAGCAATACTCAGATTACTGCTATTGTTCCCAATGGGGCTAGTTCTGGTCCGGTTAATATTATTGCTTCTGATGGAATGATGTCTGATATTAATGACAAGTCTTTTTTTGATGTTTTAAGCAATTTTTATGTTAAATTGGATTTAGCCACAACTACTTCTCCGATTACTACTTCGACTAATATGCGAATTGTAGTTGCTGGTAAAGATAATTTGAGAGTGTACTATGATGGCGATACTTATGGGACTACTTTTGATCCAACGACCTATGTTTATACTTTGCGCGATATATCAACTATGGGATTTACGTGGGCTTATGATGCTTCGGGGGCAAATTTATCGGCAAGTGGAACTGAAATTCAGAGTAATACATCTTCGACTAATCCACAGATATTTATCCTTCAAGGATCGACGACGAGGAAAGTTTCTGGAACGGTTACTCTTGGGGCTGCTTGTCCAACTTCCGGCCAAAATAAAAATGTAGCAATATTTTCTATTCCTGAAGATTCTGATGTAGCCGCGCAGCCTGGGGCTGGTCCTCAGCCAATTTTTGTTAAGACAGACTCTAACTGTCAGGCAACTTATAATTTAGCATTAGCTGGTAATGGACTTTATCGAATTGAAGCTCATTTACCGCCGGAAAATAGCCAATCTACTCCATTATTAGATCCAGATGGGACAACAGTAACTATTTCAGATACAAATCCGACTTCAACAGTCAATTTTACCTTTACTGTAGCTGATCGAAAAATTTATGGGCGGATTGTTGATCAAGATGGAAACGCTTTACCTTCCTACAAGTATGATGAATTTTGGGTTTTCGCTTATCAGCCGGTCGAAGGAGGAAAATCAACCGCAGCTAAGCCTGATAGCGCTGGTTATTTTTCACTTTATGTAACTGATGGGAGTTATAAAGTAAATGTTGGCGGTCCCGGAGTGCCTTTCTTTGTTGAAAATGATATTGTTGTCAGCAGTAGCAGTGTTTTTAGCTTAGATTCAACTACTTTAGCGATGACAATTAAATTATCGCCGCCGACTACTTATATTTCCGGTTATGTTCGGGATGCTGCTGGAAATGGAATAAGTGGAGTTGACGCCTTTTGCTGGTGTGAAGGCGGTCCTGGCGGAGGGCACTCTTTTACTGACTCCCAAGGGTATTATAAAATGTATGTTTCGCCTTGCAGTAATTACCATGTTGGCGGATTTGCTCCTGATTATGGGGAATTAGTCGAGCAATCTAATATTATTGTTTCTTCTAGCGAAAATCCAACGGTTAATTTTACTCTTGACAGCAATAATTTTGTAACTATTTCCGGGTTGGTGACTAAAAATGAAAACGCCCTTTCTGAAGCTGATGTTTGGATAACTCAGGGGAAATTCGGTATGGGTGTTGGCGGAACAAAAAGTGATGTTAATGGCGCTTTTTCTTTGAAAATAAGAAAAGGTTTGTCCAATTTGTATATTCATTCGGCTGTTCCGGGACAAGGGGAATTCTATCGACAGCAATTAGCTACCGGCCAAACAATTAATACGGACATATCTAATCAAAATATTTCAATCGATACGGCCACAGTTACTATTCATCTTGTGCCGGGTAATACATTTGAGAGCGCTTTTATTGGGCTTCATAGCGCTGGAGAGGGATTTGCCGGAGAGGGATTTACTAATAATAGAATAAGCACCAGTAGCGACTATGATATTTATCAAGTTGAGGTGCCTTATTCTGGGACGACTAATTATATTCTTGACGGAGGAATCCCCGGATTTGGGCATATTTCACCGCAGCCAGTTAGTGTTAACGGAGATACGACAACGACAATTAATTTAAGCGGCACTTATTATTCTGTTTCAGGAACAGTTAGCGGAGATTATACTGACGCTTTTGTTTGGGCTGGTGGATCTAATGGCGGCGGCGGAACAAGGGTTAATGATGATGGAACATTCTCAATGAAGTTAAAATCTGGCACTTACGATATTGGTGTTGGAAAACCGGGATATACTGGGTCAGTAATCAATAATCTTGATGTTAGCCAGGATCAAAGCGGCCTTCAGCTTACTCTTAGTCAAAATACCCAAACTATTACTGGTTATGTAAAGTATAATGGTACAGCTGTCGCTAATGCCTGGGTTTGGGCTGATAATGGTCAGGGTGGATGGTCCGGAGCCACTTCGGGAGCTGACGGCGGTTTTACTTTAAATGTTTCATCGGGAGAATGGAAAGTGGAAGCGGTGGCTGAAGGTTATCGAACTGCTTCACCAAAAAGAATTACTGCGCCGGCTAGCGGAATAATTATTGATGTCGAACCGGTTAGTTTTCAAGGAGAGAAAAAAGTTCAATCAGTTAGGCCAACCGAGGGTGGTGTAATCCAAACTGATGATACTAAATTAGAGATACCTCAAGGCGCGCTAGGATCAGAGACAACCCAGTCACAGATTTCTATTCAAAATACAGTTGAAACTCCTGACACTAATAATGTTAAGGTGGTTGGTTCAAAGGGCAAGAAAATAACTGCTGCCTATGCCGAAGGAAACAATCAGGGGCAGGCAATTACTAATCTTGATAAAAGCGCGACTTTGGAAATTATTTTTACCAAAGCGGAATTAACCAGCGCCGGAGTTACAACTTTAAGCGATGTTAGAAAAATGAAAATAGGATACTGGGATCCAACCGCCAATAACTGGGTAGGACAAACAACAGCAGTAATTATTAATCCAACTGACGCTAGCAGTTTTTCAGATTTAGTTTCAGTTACTCTGCGGGCGACAACTAATCACTTTTCAACTTTTGCGCCAATTATTCCAACATCAGGACAAGCGCCGCCCACTCCAACAAATTTGTCAACTCAATCCGGTAATAGTCAAATTACTCTTTCCTGGGCCGCTTCTAGTGGAGCAACTAAGTATTATATCTATCGTCGCAACGGCTCGGAATATCCTTATTTGGGGCAAACAACTGATACTAAATATACTGATAGCGGGTTAGTTAATGGAAGCGCTTATTATTATAAAGTATCGGCAATTGGTAGTAATAATAATGAATCAGCGGCGACAGATGCGGTTTCAGCAGTTCCTCAAAGTAGTAGCGGCGGCGGAGTTATCTTTTCAAATAATGATACCCGACCTCCCCAGATTAGCCAGATTGAAGTAAAGCCAGGTGTTAATTCGGCAACACTTACTTGGAAGACAGATGAATCATCTTTATCTTGGGTAGTTTATGGAGTTAGCCCAAATTGTGAGCAGCGCCAACGGGAAGTTAAGAATAGTCAATATACAACTTCTCACCTAGTTAAATTGACTGATCTTGTTGCCTCAACCACTTATTATTACCGGATTAAATCAAGGGATAAATCTGACAATATTAATTCCCATACAGTTAAATCTTTTACTACCCTCTCAAAGATTACTTCCTCGAATTTGCCTTCCTCGAATTTAACTTCCTCGAATTTACCTGCTTCAAGCCCAGTATTTTCTCTCCAAGATGGTGATTTAATTCGTAATCCGAATGCTTCGGGGCTGGCTAAATACGATGTTTATATTGTTAAAATAGTTGGACAAAAGAAATTCAAGCGATTAATTCTTAATCCTAGAATTTTCGAGTCCTATGGAGATTTATTTGATCATAATCAGAATGGTAATCCTTGGGATGATATTAAATTAGTTGATCAGGCAACAATGGATTCTTTCCAAACATCAAATTTAGTCAGATGTTTTGATCCAGAAGCTGGGATTAACGATCCGAAAGTTTATCAGTTATCTCCTAACGGAGATCAAGGGGCTAAGCGCTGGTTAAATATGACTCCAAATAAATTTGAGCAGAAGTATGATTGGAATGCGATCTTTATTATTAATCAGGTTGAGAGAGAGTTGTATA